>Ga0307511_10003164_pt1 | contig 16947 bp, 19 predicted proteins | sample 13_EM_MG_FD_200266 | JGI IMG/M metagenome (GOLD analysis project Ga0307511, IMG submission 200266) | Populus trichocarpa ectomycorrhiza microbial communities from riparian zone in the Pacific Northwest, United States - 13_EM | ecosystem: Host-associated > Plants > Roots > Unclassified | place... | reverse complement strand
CCGTAAAGTGTCCAGCGAGGGCACGTTGCATGTTGAAACCAAGGAACTTGTCCACGCTGAAGGTGATCTCTTCCTGTCGCGGAAAAGATCCGCCCTTCGTTCCCGGGGCGTACCTCTTCTGGGGCAGCATAACCCAGCTCATCGGGAACGCCTGTGGAGGGGGAGAGGGAGGGGGAGGGGGGAGAGCTGCAATGGCGCCGGGGATGTGGATATCGGTTGGGGCACCATCGGCGGGTCGTGATTTCAGAGCGGCTTCCTCGTCTTCTGGGGTACTCTCAACCTGCTGAGCGACGCACAGTTGTTACTTAAAGCAAAGGTGTACGGTGTAGGAAATGTGTTCTCACTGAGCTACGAGGTGGCGCGCCTTCCGAGGGGTTTAGTGGGAGACCAAGGGAATCACAATCGGAGCGACCCGAGGTTGAACGTGTGTAGTCGAGTCTAGGCCATGCTGGGAGGCCATCATGATCCGGGGCGCTTGGCGGCCAAAATGGTGATCGATCCGTGTATATCTCCGAAGCTGATTTGCATTCCGTTTCCATTCTTTCGAACGGACTGTATGAGTTGCGAACTGCCCCAGGGTTGGACAACCGCTCAGGAGGATAAAGAGGTACGGATTGGCTGACGGTCGGGGGCACTGACTCGCCTACGGCACGGAGGAAGTCAAAGAACGGGTCCTCAAGGTACGTGTCCTCAGAGTCGTCCTCATAGTGCGCGATCTAGGGCGTGGCATGAAAAACGAGAAGATGATACGGGAGTGTGGGGCCTACCGGATAGGCTAGGTGGGTAGCTGGAACGGCATCAGGCACACCCCCCATGACCTCATGAGACGAAGGACTGGTCACTCCCGGTATCCGGGGGGTGGTGGGCTCCCAGCCGGTAGATCCTGACGAGGTGTTTGGACGGTAGGGGTCTTGACCCGAGTGGTAGGTATCGAGTACGGAGTCGGTAGACCCGTAGGACGTGTCCACCTCTAAATCCGACAACTCGATCTGGTTCTCGTATCGCGAAAGGTCCGGAGTGCTGTAGTCATATGGTGGGTAGTGAGGGGTGGGGAAGGTGGTGTTGTTGGACATCCCTGCGGGGGGCGAAAGGTTAAGGGGAGGGGAGGAGGGAGAAGCGGAAAATATAATATAAGAAAGAGAGAAGAGAAAAGGAGAAGAGAAAAGAAAGGAGGGAGGGATCAGGGCCGTGTTTATAAGGGGGTGTGTTTGCTTTGTGGGAAGGGTGGGATGGTGGGGATCACGCGGCCCGTAAGCCCTAGCTTTGTGAGCGCGCCCAAAATCAACAACCTGAACTTGATGGAACGTGGGTATGTTCAGCACGCTGTGATTGGATGTTTATCGCGGAAGTACTTCCGATCGGGGTTTGTCCAATGGAAGGCGAAAGATCTTCCTTAGCTCTCGATCCCCGATGTGTACATCACCCAGCCTCGATTCGCTGTACGTTGCATAGCCACAAAACCACGAAATCACATGCAAAACCTAGTCGATTTTGGTGGGTTGGTGGGAGGGCTAGCCCAGAACGGAGCCGCCGTAGGTGACGTTCTGATGGTCCCAGAACCCTCCAAGAACACCATTAAATGCACCTACCCCGGGGCTGTCCCTCGACAGTGCCCATTCGGGACCCGTTTTGAAACTGTTCGATATTCGGCCTCCATGGGCTGCGTCCTTTGCTGGTGGAATCCCCGGCGCAGCGGTTCTGTGCAAGCGCGTAGCGTAGGAGTCAGACAAATACTGGGCGCAATGCAAATTAGCGTACGTTGACCAACCCAGCGAGCCCACCTGTGACGGTCGCGCGAGGACTTGAGACGTACACGTGCGAGAACGGTGGCAAAGATTATCAGGTTTCATAGAATTCGCAGGAAGCTGGAGTGGTTCCCAAGTAGAAGCCTGCGATCGGATTCCCACGGCTGATCTGGTCTGCTATTGTTCCGTCACATGTCGGTCACCGATTGTCTGAGTTCCGCGAATGACCTCCTCGCCGCGCATGCTTCGCTCGTCTCCCGCGTCCGTACTTCCCAGAAATACCACCGCCGACAGCTCGCAGCGCTTCCATCGCCACCACAATCCCTGCTCAAGCTCGATCTCCTCCCTTCACCGCCACCTTCGCCTTCGCTTTCTCCCCCCGGCAGTCCGGTACTACAACCTAAGCAAAGAACGGTAAGGCCGGATCTACCTCCCGCGAAGAAAGCACGTGTCGCCAAGTATCAGAATTACGTACCTGAGGAAGAGACGATCAGGAACGATTACAGCCAAAGATATGTTGACGGAGGGGAGTGGCCACAAAACTGGGTCCTGGGTGCGGACCCAGCGCGTCGGTTCGAGGAGTAAGCCCCATTGGTTTTGTGGGCGTCAGTATCATTTCATTTTTTTGACACGTTCGTCGTTCCAGGTATCCCAAACAACAGCGTTTGCTGGGGCTTAAGAAGACTTCAGTAAACACACACGCACATCCTCCGACATATCTCCCCATATCCCAGCTCTCTTCACTGCAACAAGCCAAATTCGATGTCATACTCATCGATCCACCATTCTCTTCGTCATTCTCATGGACGGATCTTCAGGATTTGCCCATACCCGCCCTCTCCGCCGATCCCTCGTTCGTTCTGCTGTGGGTAGGGAGCGGAGCCGGAGACGGCTTGGAGAGAGGGCGAGAGGTTCTTGCGAGATGGGGGTTCCGAAGGTGTGAAGACATTGTATGGGTAAAGACCAACACGATCAGTAACAATGGACCTGGAGTACGTCTTCTCCTTCAAGGACGAGGGTAGCGCGCTTATCACCGCATTGCAGACGGATCCGCCGACAACATCTTTGCTCGTGCGCACGAAGCAACACTGTCTTATGGGAATCCGTGGTACAGTCCGCAGGTCTACGGACAGTTGGTTCGTACACTGTAACGTTGGTATGCACGCATTCAGCCCGTCTACTACCCTTCCTCACACTCTCGTTGCGTTTAGACACGGACGTTGTGATATGGGAGGGAGATCCGGATGATCCCACTCTCAAACCGCCAGAAATGTATACGCTCGTCGAGAACTTCTGTCTTGGCCTTCGGCGGCTCGAGCTCTTCGCCCGAGGAAAGACCGTGCGGCGGGGTTGGGTATCAGTGCTAGCAGAAGGCGAGGAGGAACGTGTGCAGGACGTCGTTGTAGAGGACGATGGGGAGGCGATCGCTCAGACGAGGGTATGGGATAAGGAGGTGTGGGAGAGGGAGGTCAAGGAGCTGGCAAAGGGATCCGGTGGAAGAATGGTCGTACCTATGACGTCAGGTGAGCCTTTGTCAACCGATCCTGCTGCATGTTCACCGACACAATCCCCCACCTCACCTCCCTTTGTAGAAATCGAAGCACTGCGACCAAAATCCCCAGTCCGGGGCGGGTCCTCCAACGTCTCTACAAACCCCACCCCAAACCCATCCGCCCAACCACGCCAGGGACATCTCCAACACCAACGACAAGGACCAGGTAGTCACCTCACGCCCGATCTCGTGCAGCAGGTTATTAACCAACAGACAATGGCTGCGATGGGAGGAGGTCACGGTGGGTTGCCAAACATGCCCGGCGTTGTCACTATGTCCAACGTGCAGGGGATGAGTGGGATACCAGGGATGAACGGAATGGGTGGGATGGGGGGGCCCACCCTTCGGAGGCGGCATGATGGTTCCTGGAATGAACCAGATGGGACAGCTTGGACCGATGGGCGGAATGGGACAGATGGGGAACATGGGGGGTATGGGGCAAATGGGCAATATGGGACAGATGGGCGGGATGGGGGGAATAATGGGTATGGACCCGATGGGGATGGGCCTTCCTGGTATGGGTGGGATGGGCGGCCCTGGCGGACAGCTCCACGGGCACGTTGGTCTATCGAATCTCCCGAATGTGGCTAACCTTCAGAACCTCCCCGGAATGCCGGGAATGGGGGGTATGCCTGGGATGATGGGTCCGATGAGCATGAATATGGGCGGGATGCAAGGTATGGGGGGTTTGCCCGGGATGATGGGCGGGATGGAGGGGATGATGGGGATGAACCATGGGATGGGAAATATGGGGAACATGGGAAATATGGGAAATATGGGAAACATGGGAAATATGGGAAACATGGGGAATATGGGAAACATGGGTAACCTCGGTGGTCAGAACGGGATGGGTGGACAGTGGGGAGGTCCTGGACCGTTCGGGTTCCAATGAGCGGTTCGCTGTGATAAATTCTTGTTCGGCCATCTACAGGACATTTGAGCTCGCGGACTCTCCTGTTCATACATGACGCATCGCATACGATATACATATGCATTTAATCGTCGTGGCCTCTCGGGTTCATTTTCAGAATTTCGTAAGCGTTTCATTTTGGTGGGGAATGGGACCATCCCCAATATGGGATCCGCGAAGCCAAGGTTTCGGTTTTAGGCACGGGTGATCTCTCCGGTTTGCACAGGTTGGGCGGTGAATGGTGTCACGTATCGTGCATTTGTGTAAGATGTGGAGGGTTGAAGTTGAAGCTCGAAAGTAACGATTGTGGAAGAATTACCAAAACTAAGAACCAATGTGACATCAGGAATCCTGTTTACAAGTGACTATGAACCAAAAGAAAAAACAAGGACGCGGGACTACAAAAAGATACGCCAAGTTGAAGGAAATTGCTGTACGGCTTAAGAAGGATGGTGAGAAAAACAAAATGATGGAAGCCTCCATAAATACTTCCAATGGCTTCCCACGACAATTAAAATGAAAGCGGGGGAAATTAAATCATTGTGCCAGTGTACGCCAGGTATATCGGGGAACTTATGGGCGCGTTCATTGGCAGCGGTGACTCCATCACTTGACACGGCTTGTATCCGGTCCGAGAGGGCTTCTGCAGGCCTGTTGATGAACCGGCGGAACGGGAGGGACGTAGGGGAGTGGCAAAGGAAGTAGAAAGAAGAAACGGGGAAGAAAGAGGGGGGAAAACGGGTGAAGGAGAGAATGGATGGGAAAGGAGGTAGGAAGACTAGGGGAGAGAGAATGAGAAAGGAGGAAGGAAGAGTAGGGAGGAAATATAAAAGAAAGGGCGAAGGAGAAGTAGAGGAAAGGGGGGAGGGAAGAGGAGAAAAAAAGAAAGAGAAGGAAATGAAGATCACCCTAAGGGAGTGACAGAAGGGGGGGAACTGGTGGGGAGGGAGACGGTGCCAGTAAACTGAGGACCATCGATCAGCATCAAAAATTCGAAGGCATGTGTACGACAAACGTACAGACCACGAAATAGTCTTAAACTGTCCTTCGGAAACCCTGTAGTGATTGTCATCGGTCAGTTTCATTCCCGAGATATCAAATGCGCATGACGACGAAAAGCGCGAGTGTTATCTCACCGTCTCGATCGCCTCATCCAGTGCAGATCCGATCGACGTCTTGTCCAATGGGTATGGAGGCCAAAAAGGTATGGTTATCGATTCGGCTCACTGAAGGACAGCATGTTTCGCGCAGCGGGTTTAGTCGCCCAATTCTGCGGCCCATGAGTAGGAACGTCGGTGATTGGTACCACCTCCGATGCAGCGCTACACGGCCGTTTCAGCGAATCTCCAGGTTCGGCACCGAATGGGTGGATGCGAAAGGGAGGGTGTAGGTGTTGGAAAGAGAGGAGTGGCTCTAGGTGTGGTTGGCAAAGAAGACTGAACGACTAAGTTTCCAACTTTTATACCAGAACCCGGCCAGGTGTGTGGCCAAAGAGTGTGGCGGTCGTGGAGCAATGGAGAACGTCCCTCACAAAGGGGTGGGGCATCAACCGCCACACTTTGGAAGTACAGAACGATGAGATTGCAGCCGACAATCGCCTGGGAGAGGTACCACGTCTCGTCCGAAACGGGGTTCAGTGTGGCTGTTTGACACGATAAATGGGAATCTAACCAGGATACTAGGACGTGCAACCACGGGACTTATGCAATCTTCCTTGAGGTCAGATGATAACAACGGAAACGGGGTAAAACCAATTCTCGTTGCCCGCCGAGTGGATAGCGCCACACGTACGTAGAATCGTGGTTGAATGCAAGCGCGCCACATTCTGTGGGGCGGTGCGGTTGCGCGGCCAAACAAAGCTCGTGGCTGGTGCTCAGGTACGCCCTGGGTGATGAACAATGGCCAAATTCCTTGAAATCGCACGTGCCGCCCTATCCCCAAACTAGAGACGGCGGAGGCATATGATACACCCGGGAGAGTGTGGCCAAAGTTCCAGCCCAAGTTAACGTCTTCATGAAACCAGCCACAATGCTTGGTGGGTAAATTAACGCTGTTGACCATCATCCGCTATCATTTTCCTGATATGTAAAGGCATGGTACCTAGCGGGGGGAGTATCTGATGAGCTATGGGACCCAGACGATGAATTGGATCAACGTTCTGTGAAATTGGGGTTGCCCCGAGGCAGGAATGTTGGCGTAGCTGGTAGTACTTCGGGTAAGCTCTTTCTGAGTACGTTGTAGCTCGAAAGAGTTAGGTGCTGCGCATCATTGACTCACATCCGGATCTCAGGGCACAACTCAACACTCGTCGGTTGGCGTGAGACGCAATGGCACCCAGTGAGCGCCCGCACTTAGAAGGTTGACAGGTATTCGTCGTGTACTGGTTTCAAGCTTGATATCGGCAAACGCCGAGCACCTTCTTGATTTGCCCATCATCGACGTCAGGGTGGCTGAACGTCCAGAGGACTAAGTAATCCCCCGTTCTCCAAGGACCAAGAGACACACTGCGACCCCAAAAATACCGCCCGCCCCACAACACCCTGACCCTCTAACTTCACTCAGGGTGATTGATCCGTGCCCGTGCCTTTTGTGTCTGTCTGATGTGGAATGACAGTCTGGTTTCGGTACAGATTCCTGCGTTCCGGCAGACACCTACGAATCATGACCGACACTTCAAAGTACGCCGGTTGGACTCGGGAGGACCTCATCACGAAGGTCTTGGACCTCGAGAGTTCCCTCCTCCCCGGCGACGGGACCGGATCGGGGGTGGCCACCCAGCTCCCACCTCCTTCACTCTCCCAACCCCTGCCCACAGGGGTACAGCAAACGCCCGACCTGCTTCGGGGCGCACCAGTGACAAGGATCCCCGCCCCAATCTCCGAAGTCCCTCGGCAGTCAGCCAAATCTAAATCCAAGGCAAAGGTGAAAGACCTCTCCGAACAAAAACCCTTCGACTTCTCTCCCCATCCACGACGGAAGATCGCTCTCCGGTTCACTTATGCCGGATGGGAGTACGGGGGATTAGCCTACCAGGCACGTCCTACTCCATTGCCGACTGTCGAGAGTGCGTTGTTCGACGCCCTGGTACAAACTAAGCTGGTCGATGGGACCAAGGGATTCAAAGGGTGTGGGTGGGAGCGGTGCGGGAGGACGGACAAAGGGGTAAGCGGGGCTGGGAACGTGGTTAGTCTTTGGGTACGGAGCGCGATACCTCAGGATACCCCAGTACACGAGAGAGACGCCGATGGACCTTCGTCACCCTCGAGCCATCAGAACACACCATCCGCTGAGGCTATACCCACGTCAAGTGCTACGGAGAAGGAGCTACGATACATCTCGACGCTCAATCGAGTACTACCACCCACGATCAGGGTTGTTGCGTGGTCTCCGGTCGTACCGACGTTTTCCTCCCGGTTCGCGTGCAGATACCGACACTACAAATACTTTTTCCACTCTCGGAACCTCGATATCTCACGGATGCAAGACGCTGCCTCGCGACTATTAGGCGAGCACGACTTTCGGAATCTATGCAAACTCGATCCGTCGAAACAGATCACGAGTTTTCGGCGGACGATTCTCGAAGCCTCCATCTCCCCAGCACGGCTGGAGGGCAAGGCAGGTTTGGACGGCGTATGGGTGTTCGACCTCAAAGGAACAGCCTTCTTGTATAATCAAGTTAGGCATATAGTGGCCGTCCTCTTTCTTATTGGTGCTGGGCTCGAGGATCCATCACTCATGACGGCGCTGGTCAACGTTGACAAGGAGAACCCGTACCCCGCGTTCAAAGAGGGCGAGCCAGTGCCACCCATCGTGGAGAGGAAGCCAGAATTTCAGATGGCGGACGGGTTACCCTTGGTTCTGTGGGACTGTGCCTTCTCGGATTCAGACGTGCAGTGGCAGGTTGATGAGTGCGATGGGCAGGACGCTGGTGGGGGTGCGGCCAGTGGGGTGTATGGGCGGCTGAGGTCGATCTACGAACGGTCGACGATCCATTCTGTGCTGGACGCATATTTTTTGGAGAGCGCATCAAAACACCACCCCGCACCGATGAACGTATTCCCACTGCCGATAAACTCCCCTGGATCCGGTGGGCTCGTACCCGACGGTTCGGGGGTTTTACAGATACCATTAGGTGGCGGTGCGTATCAGCGAACCGGCAGGTATGTGCCAGTATTGTCCCGCAAACGGCTGGAGGATGTATTTGTGGTGAACGAGAGGTGGAAGGCGGGGAAAGGAGCACGGAAAGAGGTATTTTTCTATTTTTGTGTGCCTCTCGCCATCTGTTTGACTAGTCCCGTCCAACGTTTATAGGCACCATCTTGATGTTTTGTGTCGATTGGACCCTGGGTGCCTAGTCTTGAACCGTGCGCGGGGGACCCCGAACCGCGTCATATACGCACTGTGCGGTCGTTTGGGAGCATCTTGGAGATAATTTTTGGGTAGAAAAATCAGGGGATGTGGTAGAACACCGTGCTCAGCTATATGTGGTCCAATACGTGGGGAGAATGGAGAGGATATATTTTTTGTGGAGGATGCGGAGGGGGTGACTGGGGTCGAGTGATGGGTGTGACCGTGACGTGACAGGGAATTCCCATCTGCTATTTTGGCTGAGGGTTTGGTGGGAGAGAGCCTGTCCGTCCTCTGCCTACGCCTGGCTGTACCAGTGTCCCTCCCCCTGCAAGCCAACGGCCCATACAGAGTCCCTTCGCCTATTCCCCTCCCCCGTCCATCCACACACCCTCTCGTCTTCCACACTCTTAAATGTAGGTCTCCTCGTCTCTTTTCGCTCTTCTGTCTCCGCCGTCGTCGTCCACGTCATCCAGAACGACGTCGGCGGTGTTCCACAACCAGCGGACATACCCCGGTCACGCACATCCGTATTGTACCCCCGAGCGTGTCAATCGTTCCTCATCGCATTTCTACTCACATAACCGCGTCGGCGACGTGTCGAACGACGTGCTGACTTATATCCGTCGTGTCCGCAGATGCCAAAAGCCAGTAAACCCGCCAAGGTACGCATGCCATCAGTTCACTGCTCATTCCGTCCTACGTGCTAACACGGCCACCTGCAGAAGACCGAAAAGGCCGCAAAGCCCGCCAAGGGCAAGAAGGACACCGGCGCGCCAAAGCGACCCTTGTCTGCCTACATGTTCTTCTCCCAAGATTGGAGAGAGAGAATCAAGGCTGAGAACCCCGATGCCGGCTTCGGTATGCGCGTCATTCTCTGGCAGTCCGCTTTGACCTCTTTGCGCTGATCACAAAAAATATCACCTTGTACACGTGTAGGTGAAATTGGAAAGTTGTTGGGAGCCAAGTGGAAGGAGATGGACGATGAAGAGAAGAAGGTGGGGCGAGTAGCTGTAGCCTATCGCAAAGCTGACCCATTGCCTTGCAGCCATATGTCGACCAAGCCGCTGCCGACAAAATCCGAGCTGAGAAGGAGAAGGAGGCGTTCAACGTAAGTGGTCATGATAAACGGTCTCCCCCCGATCGAGGACTGATCTCGATCCATCTGCAGAACAAGAAGGAGAAGGCCAAGGAAGAGAGTGCAGGAAGCGCTGATGAAGAAGAGGAGTAAAATTAACACTCCCCACACCGCCTCTCCTTCTCTTCCCCATCTTGCACGACACGATTAATCTCGCCTTCTCGCCTGGCGAACAGTTCCCCGGCCATCTCCTTTTCTTCACTGTGTTAAAGTTGCAGATTCCCTTCCGCTGTCGACGTCTCCTCCAACCTTTACCATATTGTCGTTTTGATATCGCCTGTGACTGCTCGCCATTTCCCAGATCGTTTTCCGTTCTTCTTCGCCTAGCTATTATATATGTAACCTCCCCTCGTCGTCGTCTACTTAAGCACCCTTTTTTCGTAAACATGCGCTGTAAAGTGTTGTGTACCGACAATGGATGACGGTCAAAAGAGCGATCGGACCATCATCCTAATCCAGTAAAGTGACGCGCAGCGCCAGGCGGCTTGACCAGTTACCATACACTCCCGCCCCCCTCCATCCTCGCTCTCTCTCCAATCCCTAATCCCCTGACGAGATCATGTCTGGCACCGCAACGCCAACCCCTACCAGCGAACAAGTCGGCGATGTGAGTCCTTGTCTCGCAATCCGAGAATCAGGGATCCAGTGGGGATTGACACAACCTTTGGTTCATATCTCCGCCTCCTCGTTCCGCGCGTTTAGGCCGTCCCAGCAAGTCAACGTGGATCTTGGACCTCCTTCCTGAAATCGTGCGCTCGAATCCCCCTCTTGATTGTCCAACCGTCCAGCTGACCCTCCGCCGTGCTCGTCGATTAGGATCGCCTCGTTCTCAGGAGACTTGTCTTCTTTGACCGCCCCTCCCTTCATCCTTTCCCCCACCTCGCTCACGGAGTTCCCTGGTAAGTAGGTGAAACCTTTCCGAGTCATTGTCCTCCGCCACGTCGGGGTTCCTTGCGCCTCTGAGCCGGTTGGCTCGCTTCGCTCGGTCTCCTCGCCTTTGTTTCACCTTCCGATCGCTTCCACCACTTGACGCTCGCGCTTATCCCTCGTTTGATTTACTTCGTCATGCGCAGCTTATTGGTGCGAGCGACCCGAGTTATTCGCCGCCATCGCTGGACAGAAAGGCGATGAAGAAAGGTTTCTGGCGATAGTCAAATGGTTCATCGTACGTTACCCCACATTAAAGGCGGTTGTTTCCTCATTTGACCACTCCATGGTTCTATTTTTGGCAGGCCACACTCAAAGGACAATATACCTCGAGGAATGAATCCATGGGCTCTGAGAAAAAGTGCGACCCTCCCAGCCCCCCCCTGCTGGAACGCGTATTTGGTCTGATCTCACCTTTGTACTCGTCAGGCCCCTTAATCCCGTCCTCGGTGAACTTTTCTATGGACACTGGCCGGACAAGGGGGGTCGGGGACGCACGACACTTGTGGTTGAACAAGTCTCACACCATCCGCCCATCACCGCCTACGTGATCGAGAACAAGTCGAAAGGTCTTAGCTTGACCGGTCACAACGCACAGAAGACATCGTTTTCCTCCGGCGCGATCATTGTCAAGCAGATCGGACATGCGATCCTTACCATAGATTTGGGAGGGGGGAAGAAGGAGGAAGTCCTAATCACTTTACCCAAGTTGAGAATCGATGGCTTATGGTACGGATCGCCATACATCGAGCTCTGGGATAAGACGAACATCCAGAGTTCTAGTGGTTGGAGCTCGGTGGTAAGTCCTTCCGTTGCGCTCAGCTCTTTCCTGGCCTCACATGATTCGCGCTTGACAGCTTGAGTATAAGGGCAAGGGATACTTCTCGGGGAAGATCCACACGGTCAAAGCAACCGTTTCTCCGCCCGGTTCTTCTGGGGTCAAACACACGATCGAAGGGCAGTGGCACATTCAGACGAGGGACACGAAGACCGGTAAGGTCTTCACCGACGTCACCTCACCTAAGGAGGAGGTCACGGTTGGCCCAACGAGTGACATGGAGGAATTTGAGAGCAGGAAGCTATGGGGGTTAGTCTCCCAGGGTATTCGAGAAGGAGATTATGAAACCGCGGCCCGGGAGAAATCCAAGATCGAGGTGAGGTGATAATCAGTAACGCTGTCTGGTATGCTCATCTTGGACTTTAGAATGACCAGCGCCAGAGAAGGAGAGACGAAGTTGCGGCAGAGACAACTTGGCCACTAAAGCACTTCTCTAAGCTCGAGTCTGACCCAGTCTGTGCGTACTTCATTCTACTACCCTCCCCCTCGGTTGTTCTTGAACTCTGAACCCGAACCAACGCGGTCCCTCACAGATGAGCGGCTTGCCGGGGACACCGATATCGTTCCGCAGGAAGAAGACTGTTATGTTTACCAGAACAACCCTCCCGCGTGGCTTGTCTAAGTCCTTCCTCAACTAGGGCGGTGGGCGCCGACACCACGAAGGTGTCGGACGGGGGTTACTTCTGGATGCTCGCTTGATCGCAATGCGAGCAAGTCGAGGTTTTTAGATTTACGTTGTCGTGCATGTTATTAATTTTCTCCCTATCCCATTCTTGTACCTCACGATGAAGACGTCAGCGTAAACTGGACCATCAATCCATGGAAGATGCTTTGCTCGATACAAGATCTAGCAGATTTTACGTCGCAGGTTGTCCCGGCCTCCATCACCGCTCGTGTCATCCGATGGGACGCGTGCAAGTTCACAATCTTCGCGCTTCACCCTCATGAGCTTCACCCAGGCTCGTGTATGATATGATGGCCGAATAAAAGCGGATCCACAAAAATTGAGATCGAGATCAGACCAAGTATCAAACTCAAAGAGGAAAGGGACGACCGGGGGAAATGCACCGGCAGCCTCCGTCTCCGGACAGATTCTGAGATGCTTTGGGGGGCATCCACGATTTGGTTACGCGAGAAAACCAAGGAGAGACGAGAGAGTTCAGGAAGGCGAAGAGTGTTTCCTGGGAGACGTGGTCGGAGCGTGTCACATTGAGCCCACAGGATGAACAGATGGGTTGATATCATTGGTTGACACGCTCTGCCACGTACTGGTTACCCAAAAAGGAAGGAGGTTTCGGTGACGTGTCAATTATTAATTTATTATTATTTTCGGAGATCAAGATATAAAACGCCCGCCAGACCTTCGTGTCAACTCAACATACGTCTCTCTCTTTCTTCACCATGATCCCTCGTTCTGCTCGTCGCCCAACGAGGAGGCAAAGCCGAAATCTCCTCGGCTCAATGTCTCTCGTCTTCTTCGCCGTTCTGGCCCTCCTTCTCTTGTGTCCCGTTGCGGTCAATGCGGATGAGGACAAAAAGCTTGACTATGGCACCGTCATCGGTATTGGTGAGTGACTCTCGTCTGCACTTTGCGTAACGTGCACGCTAACTTGCGTGCTGTTCAGATCTCGGCACAACATATTCTTGCGTTGGGTGAGTCGCTGGCGACCTGGAGGGTTGTGATGTGGCATGTGAAGCGCTTAACTTACAATTTGGACAGTGTTCAACGAGGTGGACGAGTTGAGATTATTGCCAACGACCAGGGCCATCGTATCACTCCTTCATGGGTATCCTTCTCTGACGAGGAACGACTGTGAGTCCCCTACTGGTCGAGTTTCAGCATCGCGGTTCTGACGGTTCATCCATTCCCCCAGTGTCGGCGACGCCGCCAAGAACGCCTTCCACACCAACCCGGAAAACACTGTCTTTGACGCGAAGCGTCTGATTGGTCGCAAGTTTGGCGATCCTGAAGTCAAGCGTGACCAGAAGCATTGGTGCGTACCCTTCTCTCGATCACGCCATCATTCAGAGTCTAATGTGCGTCATACAGGCCATTCAAGATTGTCGAGAAGAGCGGGAAGCCCGCCATCTCCGTCAAGCATCGTGGCGAGAAGAAGGATTTCACCCCCGAAGAAATCTCCGCCATGGTCTTGACCAAGATGAAGGAGACTGCCGAGGCTTACCTCGGCAAGAAGGTCACCCACGCCGTCGTCACCGTCCCCGCCTACTTCAACGATGCCCAACGTCAAGCCACCAAGGATGCCGGTACCATTGCCGGTCTCCAGGTCCTCCGCATCATCAACGAGCCTACCGCTGCCGCTATCGCCTATGGCCTTGACAAGAGGGGCAAGGAATCCCAAATCATCGTCTACGATCTCGGTGGTGGAACCTTCGATGTCTCCCTCCTCTCTATTGACGACGGTGTCTTCGAGGTCTTGGCTACTGCTGGTGATACCCACCTTGGTGGTGAGGACTTCGACAACCGCGTCATCGACTACCTCGTCAAGAGTTACAAGACCAAGTCTGGTACCGACGTTTCCAAGAATCTCAGGGCCATGGGCAAGCTGAAGAGGGAGGTCGAGAAGGCTAAGAGGACTTTGTCCTCTCAACAGTCCACCAGGATCGAGATCGAATCCTTCGAGAATGGCAACGACTTCTCCGAGACGCTGACCAGGGCCAAGTTCGAGGAATTGAACATGGACTTGTTCAGGAAGACCATGAAGCCTGTCGAGCAGGTTCTCAAGGACGCCCGTCTCAAGAAGGAGGATATCGATGAGGTGAGTTCTCTCAACAATCAGTTGTTGCGAATCCCACTAACGTATCTCGTAGGTCGTTCTCGTCGGTGGTTCTACTCGTATCCCCAAGGTTCAACAACTCCTCAAGGAGTACTTCGGGAAGGAGCCCTCCAAGGGGATTAACCCCGATGAGGCTGTTGCCTATGGTGCTGCCGTTCAGGGTGGTATCCTCACCAACGACGAGAGCTTGCAAGACGTCATCCTTGTCGACGTCAATCCCCTCACTCTCGGTATCGAGACCACTGGCGGTGTCATGACCAAACTCATCCCCCGGAACACCGTCATCCCCACCCGCAAGAGCCAGATTTTCTCCACCGCTGCCGACAACCAGCCCACCGTCCTGATCAAAGTCTACGAGGGTGAACGCTCCCTCACCAAGGACAACAACCTCCTTGGCAAGTTCGAGCTCACTGGCATCCCTCCCGCTCCACGTGGCGTTCCCCAGATCGAGGTTGCGTTCGAAATCGACGCCAACGGTATCATGAAAGTCTCCGCCGCTGATAAGGGCACTGGCAAGACCGAGTCGGTCACGATCACCAACGAGAGGGGACGTCTCAGTCAGGAGGAGATTGACCGTATGGTCGCCGAGGCTGAGGAGTTCGCTGCCGATGACGAAGCCCAGAAGAAGCGCATCGAAGCTCTCAACTCCCTCTCTTCCTATGTCTACGGCCTCAAATCCCAACTTGGTGACTCCGAGGGCCTCGGTGGCAAGTTGGACGCTGATGATAAGAAGACGCTCTTGGATGCCATCAAGGAGACTGCCGATTGGATCGACTCTCAAGGTCAATCGGCTTCCGGTGATGACCTCGAGGAGAAACTCCAGGAGATCCAAAACATCGCCAACCCCATCACAGCCAAGCTGTACAGCGGCTCTTCCACTTCTCCCGATTCTTCTGGTGACGATGAGCCCGTTCACGATGAGCTGTAACTTAACATCACTTTTCCTGTCTTACAACAGTAGCAACTCCCCCACACCATCACTTTCTCATCGCTGTCTCATTGTTTTTACCCACTCGCATCAGTACTCAAAACAAGGATCTATTTTACCACAGTTTCTGTGAGAGAGTGAGCCCGGACGTTGAACGTTGTGAAACCATCAGCATCACTCGCTTCGTGCCCATGGACTAGAAGTTCCCAGACTCACCCCTTTGAGACCTCCCATCGAAATCTCAGCTGAAAGGCATTTGGGTCGCTAGCGCTCCCTCGAATGGGAAATCGTTCATGGTATGCAAGCAGACGAGACAGCGAAAACTCATGGCGATTTCCCTCCCCTGGTCCGATGTGTGTGACAAGGCAGCAACGAGCACAATTGTGATACATGTCGGAAACAATACAATATGTACGTAGTATTCTAGTTGTACCACAATTCCGTCTATGGATTCGGGAAGAGTAGCTTCCGATTGACAGGGAAATAGAACACCGGAAAGGCATCGGTCGGGTCTATCCCCGAGCCTTCACCTGGGAAATATTCCTTGGGTACTTTGATCTTCGGCGTCACGCCCTCAGGAGCGACGACTACATACAACCAAGAAATCCCTCTAGAGAGGTCGTCGATTCTCTGCAGCCCAGCCAACTTCACATCGTGCTCCTCTTTGTTCAGCATGATCTGGAATGCGAAGGGGAGGGGCCGACAGCCAGGAGAGTGAATAACGGAGATGGAGTCGAACCCAGGGAAGTTCTTGGACCGTGGGCGGTGATATCCACTGGCGTGGATATCATCTTTATCTTCTAACCAATATTCGGCGATCGAATTTAGGTGAATGTCATGGGGGTCTTGTGCCTTCTTCGTGTCATAGATGAAGTTTACTTTCCCAGAGCGGCCGGGGACGCGGAAAAGTGTTGCAGTATGTGGCTGTGAAAGCAGCCGGTGGATTTGAGATTCGAAAACCAATCTGGCGGCGGCGGAGGTGATGGTGTTGGCCTGGAGCAGGTCGTAGAACCGTGTCGATTCTGACACTTGACGTTTCAGGTGTCGATTCCAGATCAATTCCGACGCAAATTTTGAGGCAACCCGGGCCACGAAGCGTTCACGTGAGGTCGGAGAAGGGTCGATCGTAATGATGCTGGACGATTCGAGGTGTGAATCTGGAGTTTCGAGGACGTCGAGTAAGGCTGAGGAACTCAGCCGTTGAACTTCATCTTCGACCTTGTTCTTGTAAGAGGATGGGTCGTCTGCGTATTCGACCAGCTTCGCGGGAGACGCTCCATATTTGTGGTACAAATTCCAGAGTTGTTGTTCCGTATGGAGGAGGTACGGGCGACTGCAGAAAATGTGAGTATTGTAACACACGGGGGCTATTTCCACATACCCTTGAATCAGTTCCGTAGGTGACCATGTTTTCGTGAAGAAGCGGCGAGGGCTATAGTTCTCCAGGTACTGAAGGAGGAGGGAGAAGCGGACCGCCTTGACAACAAAGAAGAATTTGCCCTGGAACACCGGTGCAGGCGCCGGACTGAACGAGCTCGAGTCGAGCCCAAATCTTGTGGGGGAATGCCAGGCTTAGCGTAGAGACTGACGGGTCGTCAGGGTATGTAAACTGGCAGACACCATGTTCATGGAAGAGGAGCGGGGGAGAACCGTTGAGTTGCAATGCCGTAGGGAGACCGAGTGCGAGACGTCGCATGAATAGCCACGGCAAGCACATGGTTTTTCCTGGAGAAAGGTCAGGTGTGTGGTGGAGGGGGAACGCTGGAC
>Ga0307511_10003163_pt1 | contig 16949 bp, 17 predicted proteins | sample 13_EM_MG_FD_200266 | JGI IMG/M metagenome (GOLD analysis project Ga0307511, IMG submission 200266) | Populus trichocarpa ectomycorrhiza microbial communities from riparian zone in the Pacific Northwest, United States - 13_EM | ecosystem: Host-associated > Plants > Roots > Unclassified | place... | reverse complement strand
TTTGGGGTCGCCAACGCCGCGAATGAAATAGATGTCGGGCCGCGCGTCCTGCGCGGCACCGGCATCGACACCGGCCGAGGACATGAGGGAAAGAAGGAGCGCGCGGATCAGCAGGCGGCGGCGGTTGTCGAGATTCATTTTTCCGTCTTGTTGTTGTCCGGCCTCTAGCGGCGTTGGGCCGGCGTCGCACACCGGCTTGGCGCGGGGAACCATCGCCCATCCTACTTGATCCTGTCATGCGGCGACGGTGCGCGCCGGCCGGGCAGGTGTCACACCCATCCGCCCGCCGCCCGCCCGGCCAGCTGCTCACGCAATGCATCGACGAACACGCGGATCTTTTTCGGCCGGTGGCGCGCCTGCGGGAACAGGCAGTGGATGCCGCCGCCGGGCAGGCTCCACGCCGGCAGCAGGCGGATCAGGCGGCCTTCGGCCACATCTCCCGCGACGGCGAAATCGGGCATCACGGCGATGCCGCCTCCCGCGAGCGCGGCGCGGCGCACGGCGATGGCGGTGTTCGAGAGGATCGCGGCATCGAGGCGCACGGTACGTTTTTCGCCGGCGACGTTCTCGAAGGTGCGCGAGAGCGGGTTGGGCAGCACGGTGAGGGCGAGAAAGGGCAGCGCGGCAAGCTGCTCGGGCTGTTCGGGCAGGGGGCGGCCGGCGAACAGGTCCGGGCGGGCGATGAGCCATTGCTCGAAGCTGCCCACGCGCACCGCCTGGTGGCTGGAGTCGGCCAGGCGGCCGACGCGAATCGCCAGGTCGATGCCTTCGGCGATCAGGTCGGCGCGGCGGTCTTCGGCGATCATTTCAATCTTCAGTTGCGGATAGCGGCGCGTCAGCTCGACGGCCATCGGGGCGATCACGTTGGAGCAGTAGTCGACCGCGGCGGAAACGCGCAGGGTGCCGCGCGGGTCGGTGGTGTCTTCGCCGGCGGCCGCGACCGCCGCCTCGGTTTCGCGCAGGATCTGGCGGGTGGCTTCGTGGAAAGCGGCGCCGGCGTCCGTCAGCGACAGGCGCCGGGTGGTGCGCACCAGCAGGCTGGCACCGACTTCCACTTCCAGACGCTGCATGTGGGTGCTCACCATCGTTTTGGCCAGCCCCAGGCGCCGGGCGGCGGCGGAGAGGGAGCCGGCGTCGACGACGGCGGCAAACACCACCAGGCGGTTCAGGTTGATGCCGGACAGGTCGGCCATGGGCTTTTCGCTTTTTCATTGTCCATTATTAATGGACATAAATTACGCCAATCTCCGTCTAGAGTAAACCTTTATAGAGGCGTATCTTGACTGCATTGAACATCCACCCGAAAGGCAAGACCATGAACATCGCCATCATCGGCGCCACCGGCTACACCGGCACCCCGCTCACCGCCGAAGCGCTCAGCCGCCATCACCACGTCACCGCGATCGCGCGCAAGGCCGGGCAGATTCCCGCCGCCCCGGGCCTGAGCGCCAAGGCGCTGGACTACACCGATACCGCCGCCCTCGCCGCCGCCCTGGAGGGCAAGGAAGCGGTGCTGGTCGCCGTCAAGTTCCACAACGCCGACACCGCGCCCCTCCTGCAGGCGATCAAGCGCGCCGGCGTCAAGCGCGTCCTGGTGATCGGCGGCGCCGGCAGCCTGCAGGCCGCGCCCGGGCTGGACGTGGTGGACACGCCGAACTTCCCGGCCGAGTACAAGGAAGAGGCGCTGGCCGCGCGCGAGTTCCTGCGCACGCTGCGCAAGGAAAATGGGCTGGACTGGACCCTGCTCTCCCCGTCCGCGCTGCTGGTGCCCGGCGAGCGCACCGCCAAGTACCGCGTCGGCGGCGACACGCTGCTGGTCGATGCGCAAGGCAAGAGCAGCATCTCGATCCAGGACCTGGCCAAGGCGCTGATCGATGAGCTGGAGCAGCCCCGGCACATCCGCCAGCGCTTCACCGTCGGCTACTGAGAAAACCCTGATGAACAAGTCCCGAAAACCGGGAGAGGCGAAGCCAGCTTCTCTCTGGAATCGGGGGTTGTTAAGGGGCGCAGCCCACTTGATCAGTATTTCCCTAGGCAGATTCGCTGTCCTTGCCCAGGAGTGCCGCGCAATTGCGCGGCACCCTTTCTTTTTTGCATCAAACGCGACTTAAGTCACACACATTCTTTACCATCGGGCTTCCATGACCGCGTCATCTCAGTAGAATTCAATTCACGCGCTCTTCACACACGGCGCGACGTGAATCAGAACAAGAACAGCAAGAATAAAGAAAGGGCGCCATGCAAGAGCTCGACAACCAACAGGGCAGCAAGCGATTCGACCGGATCGATCTGATTCCCCTCGCCATCGCCCTGCTGCTCGCCTTCGCGGCCAAGGCGCACGCGCAAGACTTTGAAACGCAATACCGGACGGACGCGACGAGCAGCGGCATATCGGCCCCTGCCACGCACAACACCGGCCGCGGCCAGGCCATCGAAGCCCAGCCTCGGTCTTGAAGAGGCGCCGACGCGCGATCCTGAAATCGCGCGCCGACGCGTAATGCCGTGGGTGTAATACGGGGCATGCGCCCCGTGCCCGCGCACTTTGCGGTAGGGTACAAGTTTGCGCCGCACCAAGCGGCGCAGCCCCGTCCGCCAGGCGACGCCATCGTGTTCAAACTCACCCTCACCTTCGACAACGGTCCGGAGCCGGACGTCACCCCGCATGTGCTGGACGTTCTTGCGCGGCACGGCATCAAGACCACCTTTTTCGTGCTTGGCCACAAGCTCGCCCTGCCCGGCCGCCGCGCGCTCGCGCAGCAGGCCGCCGCGCAAGGCCACTGGATCGGCAACCACACCTATAGCCACGGCACCTCGATGGGCGAGCGCACCGAGCCGGACGCGATCGAGCAGGAGATCGTCCGTACCGAAACGCTGATCGGCGACCTGGCGCGCCCAAGCAAACTGTTCCGCCCGAACGGCGGCGGCGGCAAGCTCGGGCCGCACCTGCTCAGCCCGCAAGCGCGCGACCACCTGATCGAACATCAATACAGCGTGGTGCTGTGGAACGCGATCCCCGAGGACTGGAAGGATGCGGAAGGCTGGGTGGCACGCGCCATGACGCTACTGCGGGCGCAAATACAGATGCAACCGCAACCCTGGTCGCTGATGGTGCTGCACGACCTGCCCAGCGGGGCGATGGCGCACCTGGAAAGTTTCATCGAGCAGGCGAAAGCGCTGGGCGCGCAGTTCGTGCAGGAATTTCCGCCGCAATGCCTGCCTTTGCAGGCGGGGGTGGCGTCACCCGATCTGCCCGGCTATGTGGCAGCGCGCGACCTGCGCGCCGCGGCCCAATACATAGGCCGCCGAGGGTAGTCACACCGAACACTGCGGCCCGGGCATACCACCGCCGGGCGCAACGCCGCCTTAGGCGTTCACCGCGCCGACAAACTGCGCCAGCTCCGGGGTCTTCGGGTTGTCGAACACCTGCGCCGGCACGCCTTCTTCATGGATGCGGCCCTGGTGCATGAACACCAAGTGGTCGCCGACCTCGCGGGCGAAGCGCATCTCGTGGGTCACCATGAGGAGGGTCATGCCTTCGGTGGCGAGGTTGCGCACCACGGCAAGCACTTCGTTGACCAGCTCCGGGTCGAGCGCCGAGGTGATCTCGTCGCACAGCAGCACCTTGGGCGACATGGCGAGCGCACGCGCGATCGCCACGCGCTGTTGCTGGCCGCCGGAGAGATTCTCCGGCAGGGCGTCGAATTTTTCCGCGAGGCCCACCTTCGCCAGCATCGCCTTGGCGATCTCGCGCGCCTCTTCGCGCGGCATTTTCTTGGCGACCACCGGTGCCAGCATCACGTTCTCGCCCGCGCTCAAATGCGGGAACAGGTTGAACTGCTGGAACACCATGCCGACCTTCAGGCGCAGCTCGCGCAGCGCGGCTTTCGAGAAGCCCGCGATGTGGGTGCCGTCGACCTCGATCGAGCCGGCCTGGAACACCTCCAGGCCGTTGATGGTGCGCAGCATGGTGCTCTTGCCCGAGCCGCTGCGGCCGATCACCGCGACCACGCTGCCTTGCTGCACTTCCAGCGAGACGCCCTTCAGCACTTCATTCGTGCCGTAGGACTTGCGCAGGTCCTTAATGTGAACGAGAGCCATGAATCTTTCCTTCAAGATAGCGGGCCCAGAGCGAGAGCGGCCAGCAGAGCAAGAAAAACATCAGCGCCACGCCGCTGTAGACGAGGAACGGCTTGAAGGTGGCATTGGTCAGCATGGTGCCGACCTTGGTGAGTTCGACAAAACCGATGATGGAAGCCACCGCCGTGCCCTTGACGATCTGCACCGAAAACCCCACGGTCGGGGGAATCGCGATGCGGACCGCCTGCGGCAGCACCACGTGGCGCATCTGCTCCATGTAATTGAGCGCCAGGCTCGCCGAAGCCTCCCACTGCCCCTTCGGGATCGACTCAACGCAGCCGCGCCAGATCTCGGCGAGAAAGGCCGCGCTCCACAAGGTCAGCGCCAGGCCCGCCGCCAGCCAGGCCGGCACATCCAGGCCGAACAGCGCCACGCCGAAAAACATCAGGAACATCTGCATCAGGAGCGGCGTGCCCTGGAACAGCTCGATGAAACCCTTGGTGAGCAGCACCAGCGCCTTGTTGCCGGAGGTGCGCGCGAACAGCACGATCAGCCCGACGATGCCCCCGCCGATGAAGGCGGTGAGGGTGAGCACGATGGTCCAGCGCGCCGCCAACAGCAGGTTGCGGAAAATGTCCCAGGTGCTGATGTCGCTCATGTCCTCATTCCCAGCTCATTTTCAAAACGTAGCGACCGATGACGCGGAACAGGTAGCGCAGGCCGATCGCCAGCGCCAGGTAGATCACGGTGCTGACCAGATACACCTCGAAGTTGCGGAAATTGCGCGAGGCGACGAAGTTGGCGGCGAAGGTAAGTTCCTCGGCGGAAATCTGCGAACACACCGCCGAGCCCAGCATCACGATCACGCATTGCGAGGAGAGAGCCGGCCAGATGCGCCGCAGCGCCGGCACGAGGATGACGTGGCGGAAAATCTGCGGCCCCGACATCGCCAGGCTCTCGGCCGCTTCCACCTGGCCTTTATGGGTGGAAGCCAGGCCCGCGCGAATGATCTCGGTGGAGTACGCCCCCAGGTTCACCACCATGGTGAGGATGGCGGCCTGCAGTTCCCCCAGTTTCACGCCCATCGCCGGCAGGCCGAAGAAGATGAAAAACAGCTGCACCAGGAAAGGCGTGTTGCGGATCGCTTCCACATACGCGCCGACGATCACGCGCAGCCACTTCGGCCCGTACTGGCGCGAAGCCGCGCCGCCGATGCCCACCGCGATGCCCAGGCTGCAGCCCACGGCGGTTAGAAACAGGGTCAGCCAGATGCCCTTGAAAAATACCTCGCGGTAGCCCCAAAGGTCGCTGAAGTCGAAGTGGTAGCCCATCTGATTGGTGGCCCCTTACGTGTAGCCCATGCGCGCGCCAGCGTCGGGGCAGGCGCCGCAAGGGCGCCGTGCCTTACGCGTGGCAGTGCCTTACAGGGTCGCCGGCAACGCGGTGCCGAGCCACTTCTGCGACACGCCGTTGAGCGCGCCGTTCTGGCGCGTCTTGGCGATCGCCGCGTTGACGGCGGCCAGCAGCGCCGCCTCGCCCTTGTTCAGCCCGACGTAGCAGGGCGAGTTCTTGATCAGGAACTTGGTTTCGGGCTTCTTGGGCGGGTTCTTGGCGATGATGGCCGCGGCCACCACGTTGCCGGTGGCGACCAGTTGCACCTGGCCGGAGAGGAAGGCCGAGATGGTGGCGTTGTTGTCCTCGAAACGCTTGATGGTGGCCGTGGGCGGGGCGACCTTGGAGAGTTCCAGGTCCTCGACCGCGCCGCGCGTCACGCCGATGGTCTTGCCGGCCAGGTCCTCGACCTTGGCGACCTTTTCGTCGGCGGTGCCGAACACGCCGTTGAAAAAGGGCGCGTAGGCGTCGGAGAAGTCGATCACCTTTTCACGCTCCGGGTTCTTGCCCAGCGAGGAGATCACCAGGTCCACCTTTTTGGTGGTGAGGTAGGGAATGCGGTTGGCGCTGGTGACCGGCACCAGTTCCAGCTTCACGCCCATTTCCTTGGCGATCAGCGCCGCGGTGTCGATGTCGTAGCCGACCGGTTTCAGGTCGCCGCCAACCGAGCCGAAGGGCGGGAAGTCCTGCGGTACGGCGATCTTGATCACACCGGCCTTCTTGATGTCGGCCAGGGCGTCGGCATGGGCCAGGGGCGCCTGGGCAAGGGCCGCGAGCGCTAAGGCGGCGGCGAACAGGGCACGGCGTTTCATTTTGGTGAACTCCTTTTTTGATCGAATGGCGGGCATGGGCCGCCGATAAATGGTCTTGGGACGGGTAACGCAAGGAGTACGCCAAAACCGGGCACGGACCTCTTCCCCAGAGCGAAAACGCCCGGAAAAGCAAGCCGCCTGGACGCCTCCCCCGCCGCGAATTGTATACACATCGCGCACGGATTGTGTGCACTACGTACGCGCCATCCCGGGGCGCGACAGGCGGCTTAGCGCAAATCCGGCGGCAACTGGCTCATCAGGCCCGGGCCGCTGAAAATGCCGCTCGCCATCCAGACCGCCACCAGCGCATACACCACGCGCGGCGTCCAGGCCGCGACCTGGGCGTGGAAGCGCGCCAGGTCGGCGCTTTCCATCTCGACGTGGCGGAACAGCATCTCCGCCAGGGTGCCGCTGGCCTCGCCGGTCTGCGCGAAGGCCAGTACGCGCGCATTGCCCACCTGCGGCACCAGATGCAGGGCCTGCGCGAAGGTGGCGCCGCCTTCTAGCGCGGCGTGCAGCGCCTCGAACTGGCGCCGCATGCGGGTATTGCCCACCGTATCGACAGCCATGGGCAGCGCATCGAGCATCGGCAGGCCGGCTTCCAGCATCAGCGCCAGGCTTTCGAAAAAATCGCGCGCGTTGCGGCGCACGTGCATGCGGCCGAACAGCGGAATCCGCGGCAGCAGGGTATCGACACTTTCCTCCAGCGCGCTGTCGCGGATCCAGCCCGGCAGGCGCAGGCCGGCCCACACCAGGGCGCCGATCGCCAGCAGGGGCGAAATCACCTTCCAGAGGTATCCGCCGATACCCAGCGACCCGGCGACCAGCCCCGGCAGCGGGCCGGTCAGCAGGCCCACGACCAGGACAAAACCGGGCAGCCAGAGCTTGGCCTTCATCGAGGCGATCTGCATCGCGCGCTGGGTGTAGAGATCGCCCAGGCGGCGGTACACGCGCGCCGGGCTGCCGGCGGCCAGCGCCGCGCGCACCAGGCGCGCTTCGAGCTTGTTGAACAGGCCGCTTTTTTCGCCGGCCTGCGCCGGGTCCTGCCCCTTGGCGAGCAGCTTCCTGGCCATCTCCACGCGCGGCTGCACGCGCGCATCGAACTTGAGCAGGCTGAAGGCCTTCTCGGGCGGCAGGCCGGCGGTCTCCATCGCGCCCAGGCGGGCGTACAGGTCGCCACGGGTGGCCAGGCTCAAGGGGGTGGGAGGGGCGGGCATGGGATTGAACCGGTTGCGTGCGCCGGCAAACAGTCTTTTGCCGCGCGCCGGCATGATATCCGTTCTTGCGCGCGGCGGAACTTATGCGCGCGCTGGCACCCTGACATGCAGGGCGCCGGCTTCAATCAAGTAAGATGGCGCGGCCAGTGAGCAGCAACCGCGCGCCGCCCACGCGGCTCCAAGAAGCCGGGCGGCGCGGCAATCCGGAGACAGAAATGGGTTCCACCATCCGCATGTACGACCTCGCCGGCGCCGACCCGGCGCGGCGCTTCTCGCCCTACTGTTGGCGCACCCGCATGGCGCTCAAGCACAAGCAGCTCGAGTTCGAATGCCTGCCCTGGCGCTTCACCGATACCGAGGCGATCGCGCCCTTCTATGCCGCTAGCACCGCCCCGGCGCTGGTGCCGGTGCTGGTTGACGGCGACGTGTCCATCACCGACTCCTGGAACATCGCCGAATACCTGGAGGAAGCCTATCCCGGCAAGCCCGGCCTGTTCGACGGCGAGGCCGGCAAGCGCCACGCGCGTTTTCTCAAGCACTGGGTGGAGACGGCGGTGCACCTGCCGATCACCCGCATGATCGTGCTCGACATCCACGACAGGCTGGACGAGAAGGACAAGGCGTATTTCCGCGCCAGCCGCGAGAAGCGCATGGGCAAGCCGCTGGAGGAAGTCGTCGCGGGCCGCGAGGCGCAGCAGGCCGACTTCCTGAAACTCCTCGCGCCCTTGCGCAACACGGTCAAGGAGCAGCCCTTCCTCTCCGGTGAGGGGCCCTCGTACGGCGACTACGTGGTGTTCGGCGCCTTCCAGTGGGCGCGCTGCACTTCCGCTTTTGATGTGCTGGCGGGCGACGCGCCGGTGAGTGCCTGGCGCGAGCGCATGCTCGGGCTGTTCGACGGCTACGCGGCCGGTTTCGTCGCCGGCTAGTGGCGCGATGGCCAAGGCGAGTCCGGCGCAAGGTTCCGCACGCCAACCGGCACGCCGCAGCGGCGGCGCGCCCGGAAAGCCCGGCAAGCCCGCCGCGCGCATCAACGACCTGGACGCGATCCGCGTCAAGTACGACAAGACCCTGTTCTGGTTCCGCCGCGACCTGCGGCACGTGGACAATGCCGGGCTGTACCGGGCGCTGAAGTCGGGCGGCCAGGTGTATTGCGTGTTCGTGTTCGACACCGAGATTCTCGATGCCCTGTCCAAGCCGCACGACCGGCGCGTCGAATTCATTCTCGAGAGCCTCAAGCCCCTGCGGACGGCGCTGCGCCAGGCGGGCGGCGAGCTGATCATGCGCCACGCCAGGGCGCGCACCGAGATTCCCAAACTGGCGCAAAGCCTGGGCGTGCAGGCGGTGTTCACCAACGAGGACTACGAGCCGGTGACGAACGCGCGCGACCGCCAGGTGCGCCACGACCTCGACCTGTTGGGCATCGCCTTTCACGCGGTCAAGGACCAGGTGATCTTCGCCCGCGACGAAGTCCTCACGCAAGCGGGCAAACCCTTCTCGGTGTTCACCCCCTACAAGAACGCCTGGCTGAAAAAGCTTGGGCCCTTCTACCTGCGCCCCTATCCCAGCGCGGACTACCTGCACAAACTGGCCAGGCTTGAGAAGCAGGACGAACTGCCCGCGCTCGAAGACCTGGGCTTCGCGCCGACCAACTTCCGCGAGCTGAAAATCGGCACCGGCATGGAGGGCGCGGCCGATACCCTGGACGTGTTTCTCGACCACATCGACCGCTATCACGACACGCGCGACTATCCCGCGGTGCGCGGGGTCTCCTACCTGTCGGTGCACAACCGCTTCGGCACGGTGTCGATCCGCAAGCTGGCCGGCCTGGCGCACGGCCGGCGCTCCAGCGGCGCCGACACCTGGCTCTCCGAGCTGATCTGGCGCGACTTCCATTTCCAGATCCTGCACAACTTTCCGCACTCGGCCGAGTTCTGCTTCAAGCCGGAATACGAGGGCCTGCAGTGGCGCAACAACGAGGCCGAGTTCCGCGCCTGGTGCGAGGCGCGCACCGGCTATCCGATCATCGATGCGGCAATGCGCCAGCTCAACAGCAGCGGCTACATGCACAACCGCCTGCGCATGATCGTCGCCTCCTTTCTGACCAAGGATCTGCTGGTCGACTGGCGCTGGGGCGAGCGCTATTTCGCCGCCCGGCTCAACGACTACGATCTGGCGGCCAACGCCGGCGGCTGGCAATGGGCCGCTTCCACCGGCTGCGACGCCCAGCCCTACTTTCGTATTTTCAATCCGGTCACCCAGTCCGAGCGCTTCGACCCGCAGGGCAAATTTATCCGCCGCTACCTGCCGGAACTGGCCAGGATTCCCGACAAATTCCTGCACGCGCCCTGGACCCTTTCCCCGCTGGAGCAGCAGGCCGCCGGCTGTGTGATCGGGCGCGAGTACCCGGCGCCGATCGTCGACCATGCCGGGGCGCGCGAGCGGGCGCTGGACCTGTTCAAGACCGTGCGCGAAGCCGCCTGAACCTCGCCGTCAGGGGGCCCGCGCGCCGCTGCGGCGCGGCATGCTTTTCACCAAACTTAACACCCAACATTGCGCGCCGGTAGGCTACACTGCGCCCCAAGTGCCCACGGCAGTGTAGCCAAACCCGACCGTGCCACATGAGTTGCTCCCGGCTCCGCGCCCGGCCGCCTTGCGTCCGAAAGCGCGGGCAGTTTATTCGCGAAAACTGTGTCAAGGAGGTCTTATGTACAAGCGCATACTTCTGGCTTATGACGGTTCCGAGGAAGGCCGCCGCGCCCTGCTCGAATGCGCCAATCTGGCGGGCGAGCTGAAGGCCGAGGTGCAGTTGCTGGCGGTGATGCCGCCCTACGCCAACATGATGATGATCGAGGGCCTGGCGGTCGAGGACGTGCTGGAGCACGAGAAGACACGCTTCCAGGCGGTGCTCGAGGAAGGCGTGGAACGCCTGCGGGCGCGCGGCTTCAACGCCGTGGAAGGCGTGCTGGCGAGCGGCGAACCGGTGGACGAGATCTGCGCCCGGGCGCGCGACATCGGCGCGGAACTGATCTGTGTCGGCCACCGCCGCGCGACCACCTGGGCGCAGCGCTGGTGGCGCGGCTCGGTGGGCGCCAACCTGATCGACCATGCGCCCTGCAGCGTGCTGATCGCACTGGCCCCATAAGCCCGCGCGCTTCTCGCAGCGCTGGTGGCGCGGTTAAAATCCACCTGGACAGTTGAAAACGGGAGCTCCGGACAAAGGCTCCCCCAGGTGGTGTGCCTCCAACCGGGGCATGGTCGCAATGCGCATCGCGGTTCCCCTCCCAGAACAATAACTCCCACATGACATCCCCCACGGCCGCGCCGCTGCCCCGCTGGCTCGGCATCGTGCTGATGATGGCGATCACCGCCATCTTCGCCAGCAATCACGTCGCCGCGCGCTTCGCCTTCGAGCACGGCACCAATGTCGTCACGGCGGTATCGTTCCGCTCGGCCGGCACCGCGCTGATCGTGTTCTTCCTGCTCAAGGTACTCGGCGTGCCTTTCAAGCTGGCGCCCGAACTGCGCGGCAAGGCGCTCCTGATCGGCCTGCTGCTCTCGGTGCAGAGCTTCTGCCTGTATTCGGCGGTGGCGCGCATTCCGGTGGCCCTGGCGCTGCTGGCCTTCAACACCTGCCCGGTGATGCTGACCCTGATCTCGTGGGCCTTTGGCGAAGCCCCGCCCAGGCGCGCCCTGTGGGCCATGCCCCTGGCGCTGTGCGGCCTGGCCCTGGCGCTGGATGTGAGCGGGGCGGCCGGCGGCAAGCACGTGGACTTTTCCGCGCGCTGGGTCGAGATCGGCGCCGGCGTCGCGTTCGCGCTGACCGCGGCGCTGTCGTTCGCCATCGTGCTGTTCCTCTCCAACAAGTGGCTCAAGAACGTCGACGGGCGCATCCGCAGCGTGCTGTCGATGGCGGTGGTGGCGGTGGTGACGATTGCCGCCGGGGCGGCCACCAGCGGTTTCGCCCTGCCTGCCGATGGTTACGGCTGGGCCGGGCTGGTCGTGCTGACCCTGTGCTACGGCACGGCGATCACCTCGCTCTTCGTGGTGCTGCCGCGCCTGGGGTCGACGGCGAACGCGGCCCTGCTCAACTTCGAGCCGATCGCCGCGCTGGTACTGGGTTATTTCATCCTCGGCCAGGTGGTGGCACCGGTACAGGTGCTCGGCGCCTTCATCGTGATCGGCGCGATCATCAGCCTGGGCCTGGCCAAGCGCTGAGGCGGCCGCCGGGCGGCGCCTTGGCATACACTGGCGCCAGCCGGGAGCCGATGCGCTCCCGATGCCTACCGGTATGCGCGCCCAGGGAGGGGACATGACAGCCGGCAATCCGTACCACACCCCCGCCGCCGCGCTGGAACCGGCGTTCGAGGAATGCGAGTCCTGCCGCACGGCGATCCCCCGCGGGGCAATGGCCTGCCCGGCCTGCGGCGCGCCGCAGCGCAAGCGCGTGAGCAAGGCCAAGCTGCTGCTGCTCACGTTTTTTCTCGGCGGGGTGGGCGCGCACAAGTTCTACCTCGGGCAGTGGATGCAGGGCGCGCTCTATGCCCTGTTCTGCTGGACCCTGATTCCCGGCGTGGTGGCGCTGCTCGAATTCATCGTCTATGCCTGCTCGGGCAGCGCGCGCCTGAACCGCCTGTACAGCGCGTGGGCGCCGGCCTGGATCGCCGCCGGGGGCACCGCCCTGTTCCTGGTCTTGCTGGTGGGTACGCTGGCGGCGATCTCGATCCCCGCCTACCAGGAGTACGAGGCGCGCGGCAGGATCAGCGACACCCTGATCGGCCTGAGCGACTACAAGGACGCGGTGCGCGGCTACCATGAACTCAACCGGAAGCTGCCGATCAGCGGTGCCGACACGGGCTTCAAGCCGGTGCCCGTGCCGCATACGCAGTCGGCCCGCATCGACCGCGGCGGCGTGGTGGTCGGCGTGATGTCCGCCGCGATCTCGCGCGAGGTCGAGGGCCAGGCCCTGATCCTGCGGCCACGGGTCGAGGGCGACAGGCTGATCTGGGACTGCGGCGTGCAGAGCGCCAAGCTCGGCAAGTACGTGCCCGCCTCCTGCAGGGAAGTGATGGCGCTGCCCTAGCCAGGACTAGGACAGGGTCACTTTCACCACATCGACCGGCGCGCGGCACGCCTCTTTCAACTGCCGCCACGCCAGCCACAGCGCCACCGCCTGCAGCGCCGAACTCAGGTAGAAGGTGCTGCCGATGCGCCAGTCGCCGGCCGGCAGGTGGCTGACCTGCGCCAGCATGGTGGTGCCGATCAGCGGGGCGATCACCAGGACCATGCTGCTGATGGCCGACAGCGAACCCATGGTGACGCCCTGGCGCGAGGCGTCGAACGACTTGGAGATCACCGACTGCAGCGCCGGGGCCACCGCGAAGGAAAGCAGGTTGGCGAAAATGATCACGTACATCACCCAGCCCTGCTGCGCCAGGCCGTAGGCGAGAAAGGCCACCATGCCCGAGGCGAGGCCCGCGATGGTCAGGCGCGCCTCGCCGAGCCACTTGAGCAGGCGCCCGAGCAGCAGGCCCTGCACCAGGGCGGAAGCCAGGCCGACCACGAACAGCGCCACGCCGTTCTGCCCCGGCCCCCAGCCGAAGCGGAAACCGGTGTACAGCACCCAGGTCGAGTGCAGGATGAACTGCGCCAGGTTGGTGAGGGTGAACACCACCACCAGCGTGCCCACGCCCTTGGCGCCGCGCAGGCCGAGCATGGCGGAGAAGGGATTGAGCTTGCGCCATTGCACGGCGCTGCGCCGCTCGGCGGGCAGGGACTCGGGCAGCACGAACATGCCGTACAGCCAGTTCAGGCCGGCGAGCATGGCCGCCGCGTAGAACGGCCAGCGCACGTCAATCGCGCCGAGCAGGCCGCCGATCACCGGGCCGATGATGAAGCCGACCCCGAAGGTGGCGCCCAGCATGCCGAAGGCGGCGCTGCGTTTTTCCGGCGGGGTGACGTCGGCCACGTAGGCGCTGGCCACCGTGAAGCCGGCGCCGGTGACCCCGCCGATCAGGCGCGCCACCAGCAGCCAGAACAAGGTGGGCGCGAGCGCCTGCAGCAGGAAGTCGAGCCCGAGGCCGAACACCGAGATCAGCAACACGGGACGGCGCCCGAAGCGGTCCGACAGCGCGCCCAGGAGCGGCGAGGCGAAAAAGTTCATCAGCCCGTAGGAGGCCGCCAGCATGCCGTACCAGTAGGACTGCATCTCGCGGCTGGCGGTGAATTCGCCGACCAGGGCGGGCAGCACCGGGATGATCAGGCCGATGCCCATCACATCGAGCAGGGCCGTGACCATCACAAAACCCACCGCGGCGGAGCGCTTGCTGGAACTCATCTGGGTGTTGGTCTTTTTCTCGTGTGGCGCAGCTGGCGCCGCGGCTGCCTGCAACATTGCGGCGCGGCGCAGGAACCGCGGTTTGGGGCGGCTTGATTGCGGCTTTGCTTGTGGCTTTGTTTGCGCCGGGATTACTCCGGCTGGATCTTCGCCGCGCGCACCACCTTGCCCCATTTCACCGATTCGCTGGCGATCAGGTCGGCGAATTCTTTCGGCGTGCCGCCGCCCACTTCATTGCCCTGGCTGGTGATCTTCTCGCGCATGTCGGGGTCGGCGAGCACCTTGTTCATCACTTCATTGAGCCTGGCGATGATCGCCGGCGGCGTGCCCTTGGGCACGATGATGCCCTGCCAGTTCAGCACCTGCACGTCGGGGTAGCCGGCTTCGGCGAAGGTCGGCACATCCGGCAGGGTCGGCACGCGGGTCTTGCCGGTGACGGCAATGGCGCGCGCCTTGCCGCCCTGCAGCGAGGGCATGGCGGCGTACATCTGCTCGAACATGAAGTCGACCGTGCCGGCCATCAGGTCGGTGGCGGCGGGCGCGCCGCCCTTGTAGGCGACGCTGATCACGTCGATGCCGGCGGCCTGCTTGAACAGTTCGGCGGAGAGGTGGTGCGAGCCGCCGATGCCGCCGTTGGCCGCGGTCATCACGCCGGGCTTGGCCTTGGCCGCTTGCACGATGTCCTTCACCGTCTTGTAGGGCGACTTGGCGTTGACCATCAGGGTGAGCGGCCCGCGCTCGATCAGCACCACCGGCAGCACGTCCTTCTGCGGGTCGAAATTGAGCTTCTTGAACAGGGTCTGATTCACGGAGAGCGGCGCGAAATTGCCCATGCCGATGGTGTGCCCGTCCGGCACGGCGCGCGCGATCACTTCGGTGCCGATGTTGCCGCCGGCGCCCGGCTTGTTGTCGATGATGATGGGCTTGCCCAGCAAGGGGCCCATTTTTTGCGCGAGCTGGCGGCTGCGCTGGTCGGCGCTGCCGCCGGCGGCGTAAGGCACGACGAAAGTGATGTTCTTGCTCGGGTAGTCCTGCGCGGCGGCAGGGCTGGAAACAGACAGGGAAACGAGGCCGGCGGCAAGCAGCACGCCGGCGCCCGGGAAGCGCATTGAGGTCATTGTCTCTCTCGTTTTTGGGAAAAAAGGGTCGAGCCCCTATTATCCCTCAGCCGCGCCCGCCGTTCATCCCTGGCTGACTGTTGAAATTCGATCAAAGTCTCCGAAGAAGGCTGATTGATGCATTGCAAGCTCGTGGTGACAGCCTCCAATATCGAGGGGATCCAAAAGGGGGCTTGCCCCCTTTTTTCAACAACCCCCTAGAACTTGCCGGACTGAAAATCCTCGACCGCCTGGCGGATCTCGTCCATGCTGTTCATCACGAAGGGACCGTATTGCGCGATCGGCTCCTTGAGCGGCTTGCCCGCCAGCAGGATGAAGCGCCCGCCGGCATCGCCGCCATTCGCCTTCAGGCCCGCGCCGGTGGAAAACACCGCCAGCTGCCCGGCCTTGATGAGCGTGCCTTCCTCGCCGAACGTCACTTCGCCCTCGAACACGTAGGCGAAGCTGGTGTAGTTCTCTTCCAGGCTGATGGCAAACGCGCCCTGGGCCCCAAGGGTGACGTCGAGGTAGGTCGGGTCGGTCGCGACCGCCTTGACCGGGCCCTCCACGCCGCCGTAGCTGCCCGCCAGCACCTTCACCGTCGCGCCGCCCTCGCCGCCCACCACCGGCACGTCGCCGGCCGGAATGTCCTGGTAGCGCGGCGCGCACATCTTGTCTTTCGCCGGCAGGTTCACCCACAGCTGGAAGCCGGCCATGCGGCCCGATTCCTGCAGCGGCATTTCCGAATGCACGATGCCGCGCCCGGCCGTCATCCACTGCACGCTGCCCGGACCCAGGTCGCCCTTGTTGCCCTTGTTGTCCTGGTGCTGCATGCGGCCTTCGAGCATGTAGGTGACGGTCTCGAAGCCGCGGTGCGGGTGGTCGGGAAAACCGGCCAGGTAATCGCCCGCCTCTTCCGAGCCGAAGGCATCGAGCATCAGGAAGGGGTCGAGATTCTGCAGCTCGCGGGTGCCGATCACGCGCGTCAGCTTGACGCCGGCGCCGTCGGAAGCCGGCACGCCGCGCGCGACGCGGACCACCTTGCGGGTTTGGGAGGTGAGGGTCTGGGAGGTACTCATGAACGATTTTCCCTTCTATCGCGGCGCCGGGATCAGCCGGGCCGGAACATTGGAGCAGGCGTGGATAGTACGACTGCGAACTAATGCTATTTTAGGCCCCTGCCCGCCGAATACAAGCGTGCCCGGCGCAACGCATTGGTGCGTAGCCGGGACAATCACGGCGCCCGGCCCGGGTGGCGGGGTAAGCCGGCGCCGACACGCGTTTCAGCCGCGCCATGCTCGCAGCCGGCGCACCTTGCGCGTATGCTTTGCGGCGTGAAAACCGCTCACGCTCCCGCCCGCAAACCGTTCGCCCTCACGGTCGCCCTCGCCCTGGCGGCGGCGCTCGCCTTGGCGCCCTGGCCCGCCAGTTTCGCCCAGAATGCGAACGACGGCGGGGTCACGGTGCGCAAGCCCTCGCAGCTTTCCAGGCTGGCGTCGGCCGAGCAGGTCGAGCAATCCTCGGCATCGCAGTACCAGCAGCTCAAGCAGCAGGCCGCGCAGAAGGGCGCGCTGGCCGGGCCGAACGATCCGCAGTACCAGCGTGTGCGCCGCATCAGCCAGCGCATGATGCCCTACGCCTCGAAGTGGAATGCGCGCGCGTCAAGCTGGCAGTGGGAGATCAACGTGCTGCGCAGCCCGCAGGTGAACGCCTTTTGCATGCCGGGCGGCAAGATCGCGGTGTACACCGGCATCATCGACAAGCTGCAGCTCTCCGACGCCGAACTGGCCGTGGTGATCGGCCACGAGATGACCCACGCGCTGCGCGAGCATGCGCGCGCGCAGATCGGCAAGCAGGCCGCCACCAACGTGGGCGCCAGCCTGCTGTCGCAGATTTTCGGTTTCGGCGACATCGGCAACACCGTGCTGTCCGCCTCGGCGGGCCTGCTCACCCTGCGCTTTTCGCGCGACGACGAATCCGAAGCCGACGCCATCGGCTTGGAGCTGGCGGCGCGCGCCGG
>Ga0307511_10003162_pt1 | contig 16952 bp, 20 predicted proteins | sample 13_EM_MG_FD_200266 | JGI IMG/M metagenome (GOLD analysis project Ga0307511, IMG submission 200266) | Populus trichocarpa ectomycorrhiza microbial communities from riparian zone in the Pacific Northwest, United States - 13_EM | ecosystem: Host-associated > Plants > Roots > Unclassified | place... | reverse complement strand
CAGCATTTCAAGGTAGGAGACTGGGTGATGGTCAACGCTAAGAACATCAAAACGAAAAGACCATCTAAGAAGCTGGACTACAAGCTAAGGGGCAAATTCGAAATCGAAAAGCTATGTGGCACGAATGCCTATAGGCTCAAGTTACCTCCTCTGTCTGGCAAAATCCACCCGGTCTTCCACGTCAGTCTTTTGGAACCTTACCACCAAAATACCATCCCGGGAAGACGCTCGCCAACACCCCACCAGTGGATCTCGAGCAGCAGGAGTATGTTTTCTAGAAGATCAAGACCACGGAAATAAAAGGCGGTCAGGTTAAATATCTGGTATCTTGGAAAGGATATGGACCAGATGAGGATACATGGGAACCTTACGAGAACCTGAAGGATGGTGGTGAGCACGTAGTGCGCCCATTCCATTTAGATAACCCTCGCAAGCCACGGGACCCTGAGGTATCGGTTTGAAGGATTCCTATTTTTTTTCCTATAGTAGGCATTAGGTTTTTGGGATGATTTCGCATTCTCTTATTTTTTCTGTTTGCAACATAAAACCTGTGCCATGGGTGAAAAGAGACATGCGTAGCTCCAGTGGAGGCATACTAGGGGGGTAAAACCCTAGGCCCAATAAATATTTCACAGTTTGAAAACTTTGACTTATTACCGTGTGCTCAAATAGGTTCTTGCGGACAAGATCCTTGAAGAGGGGGGTATTGTCACGGGGTGACTACCGGCCCACATAAGGGTACTTGTACTATACAGAACAACCCAAGGATATGTTATACTTGTCTAAGGAATACTTAATAATAAGTATTGCACGTTACTAGAAAATATTACTGGTAGCAATAATACTTCTATCTGCAGTACAGCTCGACAATAGGAATATTGCGTGGTGAGTCCATGGATACAAGAACTACTTAAGAACGTGTAGCTGGAGCTACAGTTCAAGTTTCGTGTGATTCCGACTACTAGTGATCTAGTTACAATCAGACAAAGTTTCTTACTATGCGACTGATGAAAATATTTCTAAGTTGAAAATTGTATGGGCGCAGTTACCCTGAACTTGCCAAGTTACCCTGAACTAGGAATGGTAACCCTGAACCTACTAAGTGAGCAACTTACCAAATGCGGTTTAGGTCAACACCCTCCGGTAAGCAACTTCGGAAGAATATTGCTGGACGAGACTAAGCCCGATCGGGAAACCGTAACAATGGTTACGATCAGCATATTTTCACGGTTCTACTGACATATCATACTAGCCGCATTCGTCGCCGCTAGCCGTTTTGGGTTACGCTGAAATCTCCTTAGAGAGAAATAAAAAAATGTAGCAACCAGGGCGAAATTTAGACCAAAGTGCTTCCGGTGACACTATAAAAGGCAATGGAAATTTGAGCGAAAATAAAACTTCTCAGGAACTTTCGGTTGAAGTTGGTTTTAGGGGTAGTTTTGCACGCTGAATCCATTTCTGGAATCCGCTTCGCGATGAGAGTTATACCGGGCGAGTTATAGGCTGTTCAAGTTGTTTAAACTACTTCTGCTGGTTCTAGCATATGCCCGGTTAACAAAAGTAGCTAACGGACCTACTCTATCAGATTCCACGCAGAGAGGGCTTTCAAATGAGACCTTAATGAAGATTAACGGAGTCATATCCGCGGCGTTATGAGCAGTTGAAGCTGGTCCACATGTATACGAGGCAGGCTCCCAATGGACACTAGACAACTCGGATGGATGATGCCGGATCTATTAATTAAGAACTCTGAGTTGTAAACTGAACGACTTTAAGTTCACTATCTGAAAGTTACTCTGCTATCGGAATAAGACTATGGTTATCTCGCTTAAGCGATGACCAAGAATAGGTAGTGTAATCTCCTAGAGATAAAGTTGGGAAAAGTATTCTTAGTTGAGTCAAGTGTGTAGTATGCCTCTGCAGTAGCTGAAACCCTGGCAGACTAAGAGCAGAAGGCGACTGCATGAAGAAAAGCTGATGTGACAACCTTCAGGCATGAGCAATCCGAAGGCCGCGAGTTATCACAATATACATAACCGCGGAATACAAATAGTGAAAGAATTGTCGAAGGTGAGGATAGCGCCCACCACAGCTGTTAAGCAATCGATTCCACACGAAGCCTACAAAGTTCTAAGTTGACATTTCTGAGTTCTGACTTTATCTGTGGTTTTAACCTCGCAGTGCTACCCTAGTGATTTCGCGTTAACTGGGCAGTTGCGTCTTCACTTTCGCATTGAAGCCTGACGGTGCGGATAAGACCAGAAGGGACTTTACATGCTGAAGGATTATTCGGAGTTCTGAATAAGTTCCGCTGTGGCAATAGAACATACGGCCGCACTCTTTTATAGTTGGAGTAACCGCTATATAGTTAATAGAGCTCCTGTGACAATAACTACCACCCTATCAAAGAAAAAGACAAAGCACACTATTTCAGCTTCCTGGTGATGCTACAGGAATTTCTGATTCCCTCCCCTAGTAAGGACCTCCTATGGAAGGATTGGGATGCCGCCTCACCCCACAAGGTTTGACGACAGGTGGGTATTAAAACTTTTGCCAACAGGTTGGTAGAGCTCTAGATTAAACCTATCAACAAGGATGGAAACCAATGCATCTCTGAAGAAGACAAATGCACAAGATTCCTGAATTGCCTACCTGATTACATAGCAACCACCCTAGTTCCCCAAATACTTAATTCTTGTGCGTTCTATGACCTGGTCAAGACGGCGGAATCATACAAGGCTACATAAAAACATGGGTGCATCTCAACTACACCCAAATCTATATGCCAATCAACTACCCAACTAGCTCCAAACTCTATTCGCAATTACTACAGGGATTGGAAGCCAGACACCAAGAAAACAAGTTCTAATCCCAGAATGACCCCTACTATAAAAACAACAAGCACTAAAGATCCTGACTAGGAAGTGGGTAACAAGACGTTAACATCACGGGACAAGATGAAGTTGATCTAGAACTGGAAGGGTCTGTGCTGCCATGGACCTAATCACACCTTCAAGAAATACAAGTAGTGAATATCCAAGCAACCCATGCGCACCGCCACATAAGTCCTATTTCTGTAACATACTAACAAAGAAGTTATCACCAAGAATAATTACAAGGGTAAAACCAAGGCAAAACCCCTGTCTACCGAATAATTAGACTATAACACTGTTTGGGTCGAGGTTAATGGCCACCCTGCACTGGCCCTCTTGGATTTACAGACCACTGGTAGAGTTCTCATCAATGCCCAATTCGTGCACCTATACAGCCTACTCACCTATGGAATCGTCAAGAAGTCACTTAACACCACGAATAAAGGATCGAAGTGTGTGATTGAAAAAGCATGTGATATCTAAGGATATAGGGAAACAAGAAAGCTCTACATAGTGCATCTTGTAGGCTGGGACATGATACTAGGCAAGCCAGTGCTCACAGCACTGAACAAGTTAATCCCAGCAGGACCAAAGCCTGTTACCATCCAACCTGAAGGGATGGCATGCTTTGTTCTTAAAGAATGGAGAAAAGCAGAGCTTGGTGCGGAGCAAGTTACTTCTACGGGATTCTCCATAGAAGACAAATTACTAGACAATCTTCTACCACTCTTTGAATTCATAGTCTCAGCTACGATTCTCAGAGAAACTCGAGAATTCAACCTCTTCCTTGGATTAGCCCAGTTATTTCCAGCAACCACACCCAATGAGTTGGCCACTCTCGGAACTAACAATCACTGAATCAGGTAAAAACCCGGCTCTACATGGGTACCCAAATGGCCACCTTCACCCTCCAAAATTTATGCAGAGCTTGCTAGACAGCTCACTTAGAAAGTAGACTCAGGGTGGATTTATCGTGCAGAACATGATACCAATTTGGTAGTTCTGTTCGTACAAGCCAAACGAGATGATTCCACCAAACCTCTGCATATCTTGGATGCCAGGGTTTGTACTAAAGTGTTTGACTCCAACAATACACTTCAACCAAGTATTGAGGAACTCATGTAGCTAGTTGCTGCTGGAAATTACTGGAGCAAGATTTCTCTAACAGATAGATACTCCAATATTACAATAGAAGAAAACTTGGAATAATAAACCTCCTTCCTTATACAAATGAGTTATTACGGCAGTGGGATTAGGAAACAAGGCGAGCGTAATTCTCCTGCCACTATGGTAGGAGGAATGTACAAACTCTTTAAGAACACGGTCTTCAAGGATCTTGTCATTTACATCGACGATATTATTATCTTTTCAGATACCTACAAAGAACATGTAGCTACCTTACAAAAGGTCCTAAAACAACTCTGAGACGAGAAAATGTAGTTGCAAACTAGCAAATGATAATTTTTCACCAAATGTCTAGATATCTTAGCATGTATATTAACCCCTCATAGGTTACATATAGACCGTAAGAAATGCAATAAAGTATGGAACTTCAAGGTTCCCAGCAACCGCCGGAAATTATGAGGCATACTGGTAGTTAGTATATTACTAAGCAAGTTTTGGCCAGAATTGGCCTTCTGGTCAAGCACCTTGTGGGAACTGCAAGATGAAAATACACCCTGGAGATGGACAGACATCCATACCACAGCACTCGAGAAAATCAAGGAACTTGTGCATTCTCTACAAATTCTCAAACCCTGGACCCACTTCTCAAAGGAATCTAAATACCTGGTACGGGATACGGGTGATATCAGACTAGGATCATGGATAGGATAAGGAGAACTAGGATCCATTCGACCTTGTGGATTTTACTGTCAGAAATTCAGCCCCCACACATCTGACGCACCCCACCCACCAAAAGGATTTACTCGCTATTGTTGACTCCTGAAAGTCTTTTGAGGTTCAACTCCGAAACCACAAGTTGATGGTCCTCCCTGATCACCAACCACTACTCTCATTTCTCTGAGCACGACAAACATTTCAGAGTCTAGCTCGTTGGCAACCTTACATGAGAGAATTCGACTTGGTCATTAAACATACTGCTGGAAAAGAAAATCTGTTGGCAGGCGCTCATTCAAGGAAGGATAAATACTCCCTCGATTCCATCGACGAATAAGACATCATTCGTCAAAGCATCGATCATACAGAAGATAATACCAAACTTGAGGACAATTCTATTACCACCAACAACCTATCTATCTCTCCCGTTCAGGAAAACTTTATAATGGTTTTCCGTGGGACTATTAGCTTCAAGTATATGGACCCCGACTACAACATGTGCCCAGGTCATGACAAAAGACTCGGTCACTACCTCTGTTGTCCCTAGCTTAATGACGAGAATAAAGGAGACTACAAAGACTATCACGATATGAAGGAAGAAGCAATGCAATCAAATGATAATACCCTCTCCACAATCCCCAACGAAAGCTTGGACGGGTATAAGTTCTATCCTTACCCCCGTGGTGTGGAGCAAGATCAATCAAATGGTTATCATCACATCAGCGCTTCCGAAAATAATACCTCCTCCATCACTAATGATGATAATATTCCTGCCATCATTACAGAATTCATCTATGATGCCTGAGAATACTACAAGCAATACAGAAAGCAACATAATATGGACTCTGATGACTACTAATGCTGCTCGTATGGTAGCTCGAACCAGAATGGGAATCGCTATTTTCCCACCACCAGATGCTCAATTTGCGGACCCTACTGACACGGATGTTTAAACTGCACTCTAGTGGAGGCAGTTTATTGGAAGGATTAGGAATCCTAGTCGAGTTAACGAGACTCATGGAAATTGAAAGCAATTCCTATCCCTACTAACAACACCCCCTTCTCTTAGACTCCCTATATTGACATTCCCGAGCTCAATATCAAAGAAGGTCCCACCCACACTCACATGGGGACTGCAGAAAAAAGGGCCTTTAGGAGCGCTTCTATTGCAGGCCACGACCCATAGGCTCAGCAACCTGCACAAAACAACCCATAGGACTGCAACATCAAGATCGTACCAGACGAGAAAAGACCCCCCTTCCTCTCTGCCATAGTTACCACTAGATCAGAACCCTATGCAGCTTCCCCAGAAGCTAGTGGACCTAATCAAGGTCATAACACTCTCCTATCCTCAACTAATCCTATGAGATATATGCCAGGAGTGGGATTTAGGTACCAACAACGCCAAACAACTAGTGAGGAGAACAACCTTGTGTAGGATCCGCAAAGACAGGAGAAGATGACAATTCCTCCTGCATCTACTACTAGTCGGCACTACAACTTCTGCAAAGGCGAGAGAGACTATGCATCAACATGCGAGTCAAAACGTAGGTTAGAGGCATACCTCAGATATAGAATCATGCTAGTGATCAATATGGCAAAAATATATCTCGATCTCGAAGATGACCACAAAGATGACTCCGACTTCTATCTTGTTGCTCACGTTAACAAAGAGGATGGAATGAGGGATGCCTATATCACATATATCAGGATATGTCCAATGTGGAGGCAGCCCTACAATACTCCAGAAGCGAAGAAAGGAGTAAGCAAGGACAACAGGTTCTTGTACAAGAAGAATGAGAAGGAGGAATAGAGGCTAGATTTACCAAGGAAGTTCAACATGAACGGTAAGAACCATCTTTAAAGGGCAATCAACGGGGCTCATGTTCCGATGGCACATGGCAGAGATGACAAAACGTTGAAGTGGTTGACTGATAAATTTATTTCCTAGCCATTTTCAAGGCTTATTAAGGAATACCTAGTGAGTTGCGATACTTGTCAACGGACAAAGTATAGCAACAAGCCAACACTAGGACAAGTAACTATGTTACATTTTCCTGTAAGAGCCAGAACAAATATCAAAATGAATTTTCTTAAGATGTCTTCCATTTTCACTTATTGCTCTGCTTCATACCTAAACATTCATTTGAAAGACGATCATGTGATTTGCTTCTCGAGAGTTTGGACGATTGTCTATTGACAATCAGGATTTATGTTTCTCATTCCAGTTTCTCATAACCTTACAGCGGAGAAGTGCACTGATACGTTTGATATATGCATTGCTTCTGTTATTGTTTATCCCTATTATATTGTTTTGGATCGAGACACTCACGTCATGTTAGACCATTGCAGGAATGTGGCAGGAAGAAAGGGAATAAAGTTGGAACCATCTATCGCATACCACCCTCAGACGTATGGTCAGTCATAAATTGCCAATAAGGCAATCCTCCAAACCGCATACACGTGCAAGGTCGAAGGAAACGTATGGCTATACAAACAATCCGAGATCCAGCTGAAGCTGAACTATCAAGACAACACTACAACATAATAGAGTCCATTTTTTTCACTACTAGACTTTGAGGCAAAGCTAGGTCCTGCTTCCTACCCCTACCGGCTCACTCCTTACACCTTGCAGAGGAACCTTATCTTGACACCTCATGCAACCTATACTCCTCCAAAGTCAAGCAGACAAAACAAGCCAACAAGAAGCAGTCCGTTCCACCACTTCTTGCAGCCAGCCAAAAGGTTCTTCTCTCTATGGAGCACATCAACCTCTTGAACGCTTTTGGGAAACTAAAGCCTAGATGGGTCAGTCCATTCCGTATTCAACGTATCAACAAGAAGGGGAACAACTATACACAACACCTATCAATGGGCAGCAGACTTTCTCTTATCCACAATACCTGCTATATCAGCAAGATCAAACCATAACTCAAAAACGACTCAACCAACTTCCCGGGTCATTACGAGGAACACACTGGTGAGATAATGGAAGGCAGATGGGAAGTCGAACTGATTCTCGCATTTTATACTACCCCTCGTAGCAGCAAAAGCCAATACCTAGTACGTTGGAAAGGGTATAGAAGTGACGATAATGAGTGGATCAACTTGGAAGACAACAACCTTAAAATCATTCAAGACTTTTAGACAAGCGGAAACTATTCCAACACCTTCTAGCAATGAAGATCCTGCAAGAAATACAAGAAGCATCATAGTCTTGAAACCAAGGAGTCAATTGTTCAAACTGAACGAGACAGAGGTCTCGCTCTCAGTCCTGACGATCAAGACTTCACCTCTACTACTACCTACCTTGTAGAAGATGTCTTTAATGTTTTCCTAAAGTACTGATTCGACGCAGTTGAATTAACAAGGCAATCCCGTGTTGCTCCCTGTTGTTTTAATCGTTGTTCTGAATTGACAATATAGGAAGGAATAGTGAACAACGTACCTAACAGATGTTTTCATTTATCCTTATGTCATGTATTTCTAATATGGATGATTTGGTAGTTGAGATGGTCTCTTATACTTCATTGCGAAGATTGTTAGTCTCATAATTATCGTTCTTGCACTTGTTATTTTGGACTACGTCCACCTTGGGCAAGGCAACAAGAGTAGGAAATCCTTTTAAGTGGGGAAGTGTAACGGAAGACCACTTCTTATAATTGTCTTAGTACACATTTCCTAGCATCTATCATGTATACCAGATAGCTCGAGAATAGTACCTTACATTCTACTACCTTGTGTATATCCAGTCCATATGTACTTTTCCTTTATCATGATGCATTACGCTTCCACACCTGTATTTCTGAGTATGGGAGGCCTGACCTCCCACACCTGTATTTATGGTTATGGAGGAGTGTTTTCTGGAATGGCCAAAAAGCAGGTTTTCTGGAAAGGCCAGAAAGCAAGTTTTCTGGAAAGGCGAGAAAGCAGGTTTTCTAGGAAGACCAGAAAGCAGGTTTTCTGGAAAGGCAAAAAAGACTGTTTTTCAGACTCTAGAAGGCTTGGTGGCTAGTATAAGTACTGAGCTATTCCGCCATTCAGGAGGAGGATTCTCAGATCAGATCAAGTCATACATAGTTCACACAAGCCTTAGATAGCTTCAATACATAGAGATTACACCTCTTAATTCTCTTTCCGCTTAGAAAATCTGTATGCTTTCAAAGAACCTTTAAGTACTCAACTTAACAGAACCAATAACAGCCATACCCTATCACCACGGTTATAGTATAGACTCTATTAAATGGCCCGTAGTGCTACTATTCTCATCGCCCATTACAACTATTTATAGTCAATCCTTCTTTTCCCAACTTGCAGTGTATATTCCTTCCAACTTTACATTCTCTGGGTTACCCTTATCGTCTTCTCCAAGGTCCACTAGCTGTTCTTTATCGCAAAATTTGGCTTCTCTTCCAGATTTCTCTTGCTCTGAACGTCTCAATAGCCCATCAGGCCAACCTATCTTTTAGCCAGGTCTGCACTGAACATTGTAATGAATTTGTCCATGCAGAGGTAGCAAGTAGCTTGACTGGAGTTCAGATTTTGCTTGGTATTGAAGTTTTGTAACCCCTGATTGTCTGTATAGACGTTCATATAAACACTTACTAGCTAGTTCTCCACTTCCAGAAACTGACTACAATTGCAAACATTTCTTTATCATACACAGGCTAGTTGCGTGATGTGGCAGATAGAGTTTTGGCATGATACTAAACTGGGTGAAGCTGCTTTGTTTCATTGATAATGTAATATTGACATAGGATACCAGCTATGGTTTGATTACTGGTATTACTTTCCATAATTGTATCAAGGGTAATGTATAGTTGGGTGAGGATAGGAGTGGACATGAACTGTTGACGGAGGTCTTTGTAGACTTGCGGCTGCTCATAGCACTATGAGGAGGGTACGTCAGTTGCCAGGTCGATTAGTGGCTTAGCTCTACCAATATAATTGACAATAAATCATTAGTGGTAATTGACAAATCTAAGGAATCCCTAGACTTCTTTCTTCTTAGTGGTGATTGGCCATTTGGACATTGTTTGGAGTTTGGTGGGCTCCATTTGGATTTGCTGACCATTGATGATATGACCTAGGAAAAGAATCTTACAGAATTAATATTCGGACTTAGAGCTAAAGATCATATCCATTATCTCTTGAGAGGTAGAAAGTATGTTAGTCAATTCAAATGACATAACAGTATACTCAAATAGTCCCTTCTTTGTACGGAAGGCAGTCCTTTACTTGTGACCTTGTGCAATCCGGATCAGGTTGTAGTCGTTTTTGAGATCGAGCCTTATCACCAAAAAATTCACTTTGCCTAATTGGCGTCTGATGCCCTGGGCATCCTCGGAGCCTTTATGCCAATTATGAACGCCCTGTGCCGGGTCAAGACCATCTGGAGCCACCGCCCCCGGTTCTTGCTCGTCCGAATGCCCTCCATTAGGGTGTGCAGCCACTGGATGCCTTCCCTTCAACCTATTGCCTCTCAGAGCCAGCCTCCCACTGTCCTGTTTCCAGATGTACCTTGCCTAGTCTTTGCCTCCCAGGGTCTACCTCCCTGTCATGTCTCCAGACGCACATTATCTAGTCTTTGTCTCCGAGCGAGGTGCCTCTTCTCCCTGTCGCCCCATACCCACTACTTCCAGTAGTTTTTCTTACTCCCTCACCATTCCCTTCTCTGCTGGCCTCTCTCCGTCCCCACTTGGCCGCTTTCTGACCTCCCTAGCCCCTCCCCTATCTTCTGTGTCTACTTTGCATTTCGCGGTCTCTCCTGCTCTCTGGAAATCTTGGGCGTCTCCCACAGATCGTATTATATTAATTATCCCCACTGACTCTCTACCATATACACCCTTCATTCCTCTCAACTTCCATTACCCACCAGAATTAATCCCACAGACAACTGGCCACAGACCGAGAAATTCCTCACAAAAACGCAGGGGCCCCAATACCCGCAATTCATCGCCTCCAATGTCCTTAGTTGTCTCCTGTACGTCCAGCAACCCCAATGTAAACTAGCCATTAACAAAATTTCACAAACACAACACAAAAGCAAAACAAAAACAAAAGCTAATCTCATCCAAACTGACTGATGCACATGCAAAATAGAACAATATTCCTAACAATCAATAAATAAACTCACAAATAGTAGCTACCCACAAATTCTTATTCCTCCTCGTAATCGTCTTCCTCATCATCCTCCTCATCCTCCTCGTCCTCCTCGTCCTCCTCATCCTCCTCGTCCTCATCCTCCTCCTCGTCCCCTTCCCTGTCCCTCCCCCCCCCTCTGTGCTCCTCTCCATCCCCCTGTTCCTCCTCTCCGTCCTTCTCCGGCCTCTCTTCCACGCTGACTGTTCATCTCCATTATCGCAACCCATGGCGTTGATTCTCATTGGTTGTACACTCTCTTCGTCACTCGACTCCTTTTCCGTGGCACAATCATCCTGATTAAGCATATCAGGAATCAAGGTATCCTCTTCCGCCCTCTGAAGGCCCGCCCGAAGTTGTGCTCCATACGTCCTTAGTTCCTCCTCATCGACATCATACGCATTCTCCTGCTACAAGCGCATATGTCTACCAACCTTCTGACTCTTTTTCACAATCTGGGCCTGCATCACATTAAACAAGTCCTCCTGAATGCTTGTTGGAAACCTTTTCCATTGTCGTAGCAACCTCGTGTATGTCTCTTGTAGGGTGGTTAGTGTCACTCTGTGGCTCCCTAGGAACCCGTGTTTACCGTTCACACTATTGAAGTTGAAGTATACTGATGCCACATATTCCCCAGTTTCATAGCATTGCAGGTTGTGGTACATGACGTTTAATATCAGACACATGAATGGACCACTGATGCGACCCATGAAACCCTTAACCTGCAACCAGATCTTCTTGGTGCTACTATAGAACTCATGTTGGATGAATTCTACTGCCTCTGGAGCCCGAAATCGAAATCCCCATGCGTGACAACCATCAGCTTCTCAGTGCCTGATACAGGGTTTTCAATGGGTGTATATATAAGTACATCCCGTTGCTCTAGTCCACACGTGAATCTGTCCTTCGTCAACAGCCACTTGATGTGCCGCTGACTGTACTGAGGAGAGCAATTTTGGTCAAACTTGTACAGTTCTGCCACTTTCTTCTTCGCATTATATGTGAGGTGTGCACATGTCCGTAAGGAGATGCTTGGTAGTTATAGAAGGCCCATCAGTATCGTGATCCCCGGTATGGCACTACCGAACTCACATGGGCATCAATCTTCCCGTTTCTAGCAATATCTGCTGTTAATTTGCATTCGGCATTTGTCCATACACTCTCCAAGATGACTTGTAATCGCCGAGGGTCTGGGAGCGGGTCCTGGAAGAGCGTGATGCTCGCGATGTCATTTGCAGCATCCATCACCATTTCCCGGACTGCGCCGGAAAATTGACTAATACTCCGGTTTCTAACGGGCTTCAAATATACCTTGCAAACCTGTGGCATACGCAACTCTTGCACCAGTTCCGCTGTGTCCGTCGCAGGCTCGCTGTCATACAATACTGATCGTAGTTGGGCACTGGTTGGTGCAGATATCGGCGTGGAAACAAATTCCCTTGGTGAGCTTAAGGATATGCTCGAGAAGGAGCGACGCAGTGGTGATGGAGGAACTGAGAGCCCCAGTGTACCCCCAAACTAATATTTGTCAATCTAACTCCGGCGCTTCCACTCGAGGGATTCAATACATACGCTACAGGATGCTCTAAGGATCGCTGGCGATTCTTTGCCCCGCTTCAGCGTTTGTGGCATATCGGACTTCCGTAGGGACCTAACAATGGCTGCTGATGAGCTGGATGTGCCCACCTCTGGGAAATTTACCCTGGCTGCAAAATCCTACGTATCAGGTAACAACAAAGTGACCTTTGCAGTTGCCTTTCTAGTCACTACAGGGGTGGCTGTGGATTCTGGGGATCCCGACCATACGGCAGAGGTGCTTGATAACTTGGCAGAACCTGACGATATGGGGATGGCGGTGGACTTTATTGAACTTGTAATGGATCTGGCTGGGGTGATCTTCTTCTTTGCCACACGGAGGTCATGGTGCGTAGCCGACCTCTTTTTGCGGGTTTGGGGTTGCTTACTTTTGCGTGTTCCAGCCATGGTTCTTGTAGTGAAGGTGTTCTGTAGGATGTAGTATCGTAGTGCTGTGGAATAAGGAAGATAGTATCGATTTATACCAACTTCTGGCCTGCACACTTCCTACACCTTGGGACCTAGCACGGGTCTCTGCGGCCTTTCTGTATCTCTGCCAGTCACCCTCCTATCCGATCCCATGGTCTAGCCGTTGTGCATGTCTCCTGAAAGTCTTCCCATAGTGACCAGCCCTCAACAGCTGGCATCGCACTATCAGGATCAGGTGTGTATCGCAGTACACAGGACACCACATACAAGTTCGGCCACCATATAGGGCTATTTGGCCCCTCAGTGTCTGTCCAGAGCCACCGACCATCAGTGGCTACCCTAAAACCTGGCATTGTGCCATCTGTATTAATCAAGTATCGCTTTGGACTGGACGGTGCTTACAACTTTGGAAACGGTATGGGCTCTTTGGCCCCTCAGTTTCTGACCATATCTGCCTCCTGTCCGTCACCAGGTCAGCTCGGTCACACCGTAATGCACATGTCTGATTCCTGTCTTCCAAACACTCTATATCATTCATTAACAGCTCTCTCAAGGATGGAACTGCACCATCAAGGACTAGCAATTATCGAACATGGGTAACTCACATACAACAGTGATGTAAAATCACAGCAAACAAATCCTAACCAAAATCCACACAAATGTGCTCTGACACAAGCTTATAAGCTCTATATGTAAAAACAAAAAATAGATAAAATAATACACGCTAACAACAGTACTAGCCTCAGTCTTAATCACCATCCTTATCACTGTCTAATAGAATTGGGGAATTAGCGCGCCCAGCCCCTCGCAAGCGTGCTGCAGATCCTTTACCTCTTATGGCAACTCCCCCTGAGCCGCCTGCACGTCCCCTAGCGGCACCACCTCGTCCCTCAGAGGCTCCTCTAAGTCCAACAGTAGGACTCCTAGAGGCCGCTTGTTGTCCACGGCCCACGGCTCCACCTGCCCTCCCTGGGCCCAAACCAGAGCCTCCTCGTCCAGGTGCAGCCCTTCCACGTCCCGCGAACTTGCCTCCACTGCCAAGACTGGTACCAACTCAGGTGGACATACCTCTACTTGGATTACCAGCATACGCCCACGGGCGGAGTCTGCAGCTAAGAGCCCCACTAGCTGTTGGTCACTAGCCACCCCAAGTGGAAGCAACCGCCACCTATCAGGCCCATCTAAGACATAGAATCACGCAACTTGTCTCACTGCCTCCAGCTACCACGGCAAAAGCGGCTGGCAACACAGTTCCAGCTCGACTATCGTATGGGCAGGCACTCTCAGCGTCCCCGACGTAGCTTGGTTTGTGAACAGCCACCCGCCACAGGCAATATCCCGGACATAATTTTCGGATGTGATTACATGCACCCTTACTGAGGTAGGAGGGCCACCAGTGGCCGCTGACCAAAGGTTTGGGACATCACGGCGGCACGTACGGGCAGCGAAGGGGCCTCCCGCTACTCCACCACCCCCAGCTGGCAAACTAGGTGGAGGTGCTACCACTGGGACTCGCTGCATACCTGGTGTGACAACTACGGGAGGGGGGTGGACAGGGGGAGGTACAGGAATTGCAGAGGGAGGTGCAAGAATTGCAGGGGGAGGTGCAGGAATTGCTGGGGGAGGGCCTGGACTTTGTGCTAGTCGGGCTGCGATTCGCGCCCTCTCGGCATATGATTCATTGATTGCATTTGATAAGGCCGCACAGGCCCTGCCCCTGGGGTTCTGCTGCATGTACGAAGGACCGGTGGTAGGCTGTCCTAGCTCTTGTGCATCTGGCAGCGGCCACCTTCGCAGCTGTATCGCAGGCGCACACAGGTTCGCAGCCCCATGGGCTGCCCGAGTCCTCTGGATCGTGTGGCACATACTCTAGCGACTATGGCGAGCCTTCTTTGCGATATCGTCGCAAAGTATCCTCACATTCCACCGGATGACATCCCTATTATAGTGCAACTGAACCCGTGGGACCATTGTCGGCTGCCCAGAAGCCCATTCACAGAATTCGGCCCAATGATTTAATCCCGCTTCCCTAGCCACGTAGGAGTTCCAGTTCTGTATTCCCCAGTGCACTTGGCTTCTCCATAGTGTGTACAGTTGTGGTGGGATGCCAGCATCAAAGAATCCAACATTCTCCGCTGCATTTTCCACTGTGGGCACATCTCCACCATGGTCATCGGCCCCCTGTTGTCTCGGAGGTATGTCTCGGCACGGGTACGACACCATCTCTACTTAGTCCTTGCTTGGCCGTGAAGGGTCTTGTGTTTACGTACCACCATCTGCAGGAGTGACAAGCACTTATTACCTTATTTAGTAATATCAGTCCCTAGAGAATATGGATGCAGACTGGGAAGAGGTCTAGAAAATAAGGATGAAAATTGATTATAATCGTGATGAAAGAGATATCGAGCACCCTAAATAGCCGCTTGACTGTGTCTTTGTACCCTAGAGTCTGAAACTAGACCCTTATTGCACAAGGTGTGTTTTGTAACCAATATCTATGTAGTTGTATTGATAATTCCTCTACACTTAAATAGTGCAAATTCTAACAAAGAACTTTTGTCAGACTATAGCAGGCTAGCCGGGCCCTAGGAGTGGCTTGTGCTAACTAGACTAGCTAGTCCATTGGCTAGTTGTACGAGAGCTTGGGCCATCCACACGGCTAGGTGGCACCCATGATCGCACTAGTGCCCCTGAATACGGCTCCCGATCTGCTGTATGCTATTCATAGTCTAGTGCTAGGGGCTCTAAAATCTGTACTTTCCTGAATTTGTACACCCTGTGGCCTTTCTAGTGTCATTTTCTTCTGGTTATTCACATGGAGGTTATACTTTGTTATGGCCTAGAAGTCTGCAACCAGTCCCTAGTTGTGCCAAGTCAGGTTCCGTAAGCCCCGTAGCTGGGAAGCTAAATCTTGCAATGGCCGACCCAACTGCAGAGCACGTACAACTAGGCTAGCAACCATTTAAGCAAGGACGTTCATAGTCTAGTACCGACGATTGTTTCGCCGCTACTATATTTATTTGCAGCCCCTAACATCAAAATTCAAATACCCATCCCAAATTCCTATTTCAAATTCCCATCCCAGATACCCATCACAAATGCCCCTGATCCCGTGCCCAAATACAAGTAAAAATAAAAATAAAATAAAAAAGAAAGATGCATACAAATAATAATAACATAACAAAAAAAATTTAAAAAATAGAGTAAAAAACAAAATAAAAACAAAAATATGAAAAAACATGAAAAAACATGAAAAAAACATGAGAAAAAAAGATTGATGCCCTAAACCAACTTGTGGGCAAGCATCCTCTCCCTCGCGGCATTTGACTCACTGGTGGCCTTTCTGAGTGCGGCACTACCCTTGCACCTGACAGTCCGTAGTATATAGTTAGGACGCATGCAGGGTTGTACCAGCTCCTCTACATCCGGCAATGGCCATTTTGGGGGCTCAATAAAGGTAGGCTGCCCATCATGGGCTTCTCGACAGGTGGCATGTGCCTGGTGGATTGCAGCCCACAATGGCCTGTTGACTGTTTCTAGTCATTTTTGCCATGTCATCGTAGAGCATTCGCACCCTTTTCTGAATCGCCTCGTCGTGGTAAGCAAGTTGCCTAGCAGAGGCCATAGTGGGCTGGGTAGCAGCCCACTCACAAAAGTTCTCCCATCTATTGATCCCTGACTCCTTAGGCCCATAACAGTTGAGGTTTTGGATGCCATGGTGAATTTGTTTCCACCACATAGTATACAATTGGCCCGGCACACCATCTGCGTGAAAGCCAAGAAGTTCGGCAGCAGTTTTGACATTATTTTCTTCCTTGTTCGCTTGTGGGCAGCTGTTGTCTTCAACCACACTAGTATTGTCTTCTGGGTTGGTGGTCATGATTCACTGCAGATGCCGCTTGTGGTTAGTGTGTGCACAGACAATAAATGAGACCAGGATGAACTTATGGTGGGCAGTTGGTTGTAGGAGGTTGGTGTCGCTTGACTATCTATAGTTGTTATGTCATGGGACATTCTGGATGTAAAATGCGACACGCACTAGATATGAGTTTGGCAATTTTCTTTTTTTTTTTTTGGAGTCTATACGCCTAATCA
>Ga0307511_10003161_pt1 | contig 16956 bp, 8 predicted proteins | sample 13_EM_MG_FD_200266 | JGI IMG/M metagenome (GOLD analysis project Ga0307511, IMG submission 200266) | Populus trichocarpa ectomycorrhiza microbial communities from riparian zone in the Pacific Northwest, United States - 13_EM | ecosystem: Host-associated > Plants > Roots > Unclassified | place... | reverse complement strand
TGATGGCATCCGAAGGGATGACCGGGATAAATGATTGATTAGCTTCGGCTAATGGCATCCGAATGGAGTGGATGACTAGGATGAATAAATGAGTAGCTTTAGTTAATGGCATCCTAAATGGATGACTGGGATGAATAAATGACTAGCTTCAGCTAATAGCATCCTAAGTGAATGACCGGGATGAATAAACGATTGGTTTCGGCTAATGGCATCCTAAGAGGATAGCCGGATTTGAGAGTTATGAGTTAGTTTCAAGAATTGATGCGTTCATGTATACTATGTTTTGTATATACTAAGTATATGAAAGAACTACGATTGTTATGCTTTAAATAAAGAATAATGATAGTTCGGCTAACGATATTCGAGATGAATGATTGAGTTTGAGTATTGTAATTAACCTCAGTAATTGACAAATTATTAATGGTGGTATTTACATAGGTAAGGAGAAATGAAAGAATTACGCTCTTTTGGTCCATGAATGAAATGTAATGTTAATATTGCTCTATTATGTTTTTAATTTGTCTATAATGCTTGAAATTATCTTGTGCTGTAACAGGGACAACATACAAACATGGTGCGTAAGGAAATCTGTTCGCAGCTCACACATTTTGAAAAGAACTATATATTCGCATGTTATGGGTATATGAGTTCTGGCTGAACAGACGTGTTAATCATTCAATTAGTCATCCGACCCCTTTTGTACAGACGAGTAATGAAAAAATTGAAATGGAACACGGATGTGAATGTGCGAACATGTGGATATGATGTGTATGTATATACATATGAGGTATTCATCTTATGAGCATGTTATGTTGTGAAATTACATGAGGTCGGGATAACGAAAGTACTAGTTGTGTAACTTGTTGTTCGGCACTCTTGTATGAACTCGTGATGATAACGAGACTAGAACAAGAATATGAAATTATGAGTATGTCAATATGATGTAATGTAAACCTATGAGTATAGAAATATAATGTTATGGATGATTTACGTTATCCTACATAGATTGTACCTTGTTAATGAACAGAACGCAATGATAAACATGAAGAAGGATATGGTGAAAAAATCCAGAAACCAGACAATAAAAAAAAATTCCATCGATTTTGACCTTGAAAAAGTCGGGTCGTCACATGAAAGTTTACTCCAACATAAACAAATACCTTTGGAATCTTCTGCTAAAGTTTCAGCTCGATCCAACGATTTGATTTGGAGTTATGCTAAATAACGTAAAACTGAACTGTAGGAAATTTTACGCCACAATCTGAATCTGACCTTGCTTGGATCGTATCATTCCCTTTCTCTTCAAAATGATTCATCCTCAAATCACCAACAAGTTTAATGGAAAATTTCTTAGCTTATTTTTGAAGCCTTTGGAATTCTTTTCTTGCATGCACTTACGTCCAACAACATTGTATGAAAGTAGTAGCCGATAATAATTTCAAAAAAATACGTCTTGCCATCCATTTACATATATATTTTTGAATGATTACCATTGCTACCCTATTTTGTTTTCCATCCTTTTGGCGTTGAACTGAAGCTCTCCATTCTTTAAGTTCTTTATTTGTTTCTTTATAAATCTTTGCAATTCCTTCAGCCTTGTGCTTTTTATCTAACCTCATATAAGCATTATGATCATAAATATTTAAAACTCGTAACCTCCGCTTCTTTTCCTTATTGAATCTCCTCTGATCAACCCATCTTGGCCTTTCGGCCCTACTACTATTGTTCAATTTCAAATCAACCCCAACCTTCCTCATATCTTAGGTACTTGTATCAGCTTCACTGCCATGTTTCTCCACCTTCTCAAGCCTGTCACACACATTCCCCATCACAGATTCACCTTCTCCATCATCTTCGTCGTGGCTTGAATTTGGAACTTTACATCACCCTCAGGAGGGGGTGGTGTTTTATTTTGTTCTGACATGATTATACCTGGAAAAATTGGTTAGTGGTATGTATATATATATATAAAAAAATTCATTATGTCACTCCTGTTTCACTCATGTTTCACTCAAAATTAGGTTTTTCACTCCAATATATTCATTATGCTTTTAACCTTACAACTTGTTTTCTTTTGGTTTTTCCAAAACTGAAAATCCAACTAATCAAAGTCAGAGGCCTTTGCAACACAATCAAATTATGAATATAGACTCAAGAATCAATAAATATATTGAAAACAAGCAAAATAAAACTACAATTATGATTTTGTGAATATCATTGCAAATTCGTACAAATTGTGGACGAAACGAAGACGGGAAATAAAACAGAAATGAAAACTAATAGAGACACTTATTTGACTCCTAAATAACCTCAATATAACAAAAAAAAATTGATTTGGTCAAAACAATCAGTAGACAAACACATTTTGGAACTTAACGCAAATCTAACTTACATAATTTTAAAGCACCAGAATTGAAACAGGACCTAATGATATCAGAATGACCTTAAATTAAATATGTAGAATCCTGATATCCAACAAACTACAACTCTCAGTTTATAGGTCGTTATCTTATGTCAAGGTATCAAAACCCGTGTATTATCAATTTACAGCAGAATTAAACCCCAAAGTGAAACCTCAAGAAAACTATATCAAAATAAGCCAAAATTTCATATATAGTGCGATCTCACCCCCAATAGTAAATATATGAAATGTCAATTAATTCTGAGGTGTCTTGCTTAGGGTTCTCTATGAGTTACGTTTTTACGGCAGAATTGCAACAAACTTTGAAAAATATCTCTTTCTTCTTCTTCTTTTTTGACTTTTATGCTACTGATATGTTAGAGACAATAACAAAACAAAACATTAATATTTTTAACTAGTATACCGCAAACACAAAGAAGAAGAAGAAGAAGATTGACCCAAACACCGAAATCTTAATGAAACACTAGGAAAACAAAAATTTCATAAAGATATGACATGTTATTGGAGCCTAGCTCTGATATCAACTGATGCGGACCTCATGATCAAGTGGTCACACAACCCTCACTCAAGATTGAGATTTTTTTTATCCTGAAAAGCCGAAAGAGGTCTGATAGGAGTGTGACATAATGAAAACTTGTCTCAAGGTACCAACACTACTAGAATGAAGCCGAATGACGCCATAAAGCCAGTTAATCTTCAATAAGTCAGATTTAATTCATTCAAGAACAAAAAAACGTAAGAATCTTTCTCACATGTTAAAACTGAAAAATTCAGAATTATTATCCATAGAGATATCTACCCAAGGTTCAGTAAGCACAAATAATGGTGTATACAGTCCATACAGTTATTCTCTAGATTTTGCCTTTCTACAAGCAATGCACTGTTCACAGATTCATTGCACATCCCTTTTTATCTTTGGCCAATAAAAATACCCATGCAATACATCCAAAGTTTTCACAACCTCAAAGTGACCCATTAAACCACCATCATATTCTTCACGAACAAGCAATTCACATAAAGAAGGATGGTCAGCTTTAGACTGGACACAACATAAGAATACAACTCTAAAAGATGTAGCATGGCCATGGTGCCATATTTTCTCGTTCTGATGAGAACAACGATGCTACTGAAGGTCTCGTTCAGTTGATGAGTTTTGGAAGTATTGTTGAGCTAGATGAAGGTAGAGGAACTAAGGTGCTTTTTAGGTAAGATGGGGCAAGTCAAGGGCAAGCAATTAATACTAGTTGTATGGTCAATGTCTAATAAAAGAAATATTTAGAACAACAGCTGGGTAAGCAAGCAATCCACTCCTTTAAAGTCAAAGTAGGAAATATGCCAGCTGCCTTATTATAGCAAGTATTGCCATGTTTAGATTTTGTATTTTATAGGACAAATCCCTTGTAAAGTGTGTCTTCTGCACCTGTGAGTCCTCTACATCCTAATGTCCATTGTGCCAGTAGTAAGGACCTTAACACTAAGCAATCCAACGACTGCAAGTTAAACTTTTTAAACGCTATTAGAGGTGATGTAAGCTCAAATATGAAAGCTGGCCATGTTTTACAAACAAAATGTAATTTGCTTTTTTTACCTCCCTCATTGGAATCAGACTGTATGACAGTAAGTCCTCCCATTAAAGTCTTTGAAAAAGGTTGTATCCTTTGGCAATCCACCTTTATTGGGCACTTTATAGGTTAGAAACTTCCATTCCTAGTGGTTAATTCTATAACTAACAGAATTTAGGGATCACTTGGATTATTAGAAGTGTTGTCATCGGATAATAGTTTCTTCTTATTCACCTTTGACTCGGTTGATCATGTTGCTGCCATCTTAGACTGAGCTCTATGGCACATGTCCAACATACATTTGGTGTTTAGACATTGGAAACCAAACATGCAATTCTCCAAAGATGATTTGTCTAGAATTCTAGTTTAGGTTAAGCTTCATAATGTTCCGTTGGAATTTTGGACTAACAAAGGGCTGAGTTATGGTACTAGTGTTTTAGGGGTTCCTTTACATGCTGATATTACTACCCTAATGTGTAAACGTCTAACTTATATAAGAGTTTGTGTTGAGACTGATGCTTCAAAGTTACTGGTTAAGGAATTTGACCTACAATGCCCTAATGGAATGGCAATTACTATTTTAGCCGAGTATGAATGGCTTCTGTCGAAGTGCAGTTCTTGCAATGTATTCGACCATAACTTAGCAACATGTCTGAATAATAATAATGATAAGGCTCTAATGATAAAAGAGGCTAAGAAAAAGAAGGGTGGTGATGGGACTACCTTAGCGTATAACTTTCAAAATCATTTTCAATGGTAGGAGGTTGGAAAATGGAAGAAGAACGATAAAAAAAAATGTTCTTAGTTGCTCTAGTTTAGGTGAAGGGAAACAAGTATTGTCCAAATAGAGATAAAAGGAACGTCCAAAGAAGTACATATGATACTTTGCCACAAAGGAATGTTGAACCAATAAATTGCATGAGCATAAGTGTTTTACCTTGCCAAGGTGATGTGGATCAGCCCACAAACACCAACAAAGACCCATTATATGTTTCAAATAGGCCAATGACTCCGTCCAAGACAAAAGCATTGAAAGAGGCATTAAATGCATTAGTTTTGAAGGTTCCGACCAAGTCAAATTTGAAGGGTCCATTGGAGTATCAAGAGCATGCCTTAGTACATCTTATCCATGTGCAAGAGGGGCTCAATCCAAACTTATTTGAGCCATGAGGTGAGGAGAAAACATAGCAAATGAAACAAAAGAATCCTACTACAACTTGGAAACAAAATGGGTGGCTGGCTACCTTTTTCTTTTGTTTCTAGGATTAATGGGTTGCATGGAAGGCAATAAATAAGCCTTGAATCAGTTCTGTAATATTTTTTCTTTCCTTCTCTTCTTCTCACGACAGAATATGGATTTAATATTATAGGATTTATTTTATTTTGTTAGCTACAACCCAATGCTTGTTTGAACTTAATTAATATTTTGTTTTCAGCTAGGATCCAAGACTTGTTTGGATCAGGTTATGGGTTTTTTAGTTTAAGTTTTTTTAATCAGTTTTGTAAGTGGGTCAAATCAGCTCACTAAGGATCTTTGTTGCCACCTTTAGATATTCAAAAAGCTAGGAAATTGATTATTGAAGTTGTCTCCTTTTTAGTTTCCTTGTTTGTTTAGGATAATTAATTGTAACTTTAAATAATCCTTTCAAAACATGAAAACCCATGTTGTCAGAACCTTCCTTGTAATATTAGGAAATTCCCTAAAATAAGTTAACCGATCTGTCATTAAATACCACCAACCCTTCTTTCCTTGTGTAGCTAGGATGAAGAAGGAATCCTTGTAAGATAAGGATTTTGAAACATTAATGAATCCTTGCCACACTTGGAGATTATGTTGCAACCCATTAAATATCCTTATAGAACTAGTAAATTTCGAAAACAAGATGCCACATCTTTGTAGGAAAAGAATCTTTGCTAAATAGAAAGTCCACAAGTCAAAAGGAAATAAATAACAAAATTCATACATCTTGTTTTGATAGAACTAAAACTCTAATTGACTTAAAACTTAACCCTAAGATAGAACAATATTTTGGGAAACTCTGGGTAATTTTTCAACCTGATCCAACAGACGGATTGAAAATTATGATTGTTGCCCTAAAAGTGGACAATAGACACAATTATGCTAAAATTCAAATTTTCTTGTTCAACCTTTTTTGGATCGTATCGAATAAGTTTTGCTTGAAATAAAATTATCATCAAACTGATGGGCTTTACTTTAAAATAAAGTGCTATTTAAAGGATAATTTGTACCACACAAACATGTCAAGATTTGTTCTTGACAAATATTTTTCATATTAACTTTTCTCTCTAGAGGCCAACATTTATCAACACAAACCAATTATATTTGATTAGAAAGGGCTTATAATGCAGGCTAAGGCTCATTTATATGAAAGAATATATATATATATATGGCTCAAGTGGCGTTTAATGGTGTAAAGACATAGGATTACTTATTTTACACAGAGATGTTTTAGGCTTACCTTTTTTATTTTAACATTTTAGTAATTAACTCACCACAATTTCAATTCTCCAAGTAATATCTTGTTCTTTATTATTGATATTTTTTTGTTTTCAATTTCAGAATTTGCATCATCATTAAGGATTCTTTGGAAAGCTTTTCTCTTTTCTCTTTTCTCTTTTCTCTTTTTATCTTTTATAATATTTTTCATCCTTTTTACATTCTTACCATTTTTGTCTATTTAGAGAATCTCATTAATCATCTAAAACTTCTACGTGTCTTTACTATGAGGGGTGATCTTAGTCTAGGTTATTATCCAAGAAAGATATTTAAGGCTTAAAAGGAAACATCGTAGGATAAATTTATGTTTGCGAAGGATATTTCTAAGATGGTCTTTCTTCATCTCAAATACAAATTTATTCATGTTGATAAATCTTAACCTTATTCAAATATCACTATTAATGAGGTTAACTTTAGAAAAGAAATGGTGGGATTATGACTCGAATGGACATTGTTTATCATTATTTAAGTCATCAAATTATTTGATTTGATTTTGAAAATAATTATGTCATTTTAAGAAAGATTTTTTTTTGTTTATTAAGAGTAAATATAGTAACTTTTTGGATAAAAAAGAGGGAATTAAGACTTTACCTTCTAAGGTTCATTGAGGATAGAAAAGACACTTTGAGATTAAAAAAGGAGGGATAAGTTGAACTCGACCTTTTAAGGTTCATTAAGATCAGAAAATGAGATTTTAGGATTCAAAGAAATGTTTCCCCTTACATTTGTATGGTATATTTTGGAATTTGAACAATGAATTTGTTAATTTATATCAAATATTACTTTCACGTAAATATCTTTTGATTTCAAAATAACAATTGAACATAAAAGAAAAGAACATCATTTAAAAAAAATGATATAGTCCTAAAACAACAAAGTTTGAAACATGTAAGATGACCACAATTGCAAAGTTTGGGCACCTATTCTCCAATAACCATGATATCTTTGTTACTTTATTAAAAGCCAATTTGAACTTCTCTATTTTATAGAATTAGTTGCTTTATCTTTTCATCAATCGGATAACATCATACTTTTGTTATCCTCTTTAATTGTCCCAAAGCCTCTTGTGACATGTTGCATTTATTGTTTTTCTCTTTAAATGATAATCACCTATGTTCAATCAAATTGTTTATTTGTTTCTTAAGCCTTTGAGAATGATTTATAGATAGTCCCATGATTCCAACGTGATACTCACATCTAGCATTTTTCTTATACCATTTATGGAAAGGTATGTGGATGAGTCTAAGTGGTTAAGGTACTATATGATGAGAGGTATGTGAACAAGTTAATAAATGCCATAAAACCTCTCATGAACAAGTGGTTGATAAATGTTAATAAGAAGAACTAAGATGAGAGGTTGTTCATGGCTTTAGCTTTTATGGCTTAGACCTTGTGTATTTTGATAAGCATAATGTTTATGCTAAAAAAAGGATGGTGAAGGTGTTTGGCTTTTATGATAGAATGTGGCATTTTGCGAGGTTGAAAGGGATGCATTAGTGGTTGGAATTTTGATATGTTTGGTGATTATAAAATTTTGGATGATATGAAAAAATTTCTAGGCCATTTCCTTGAATGCTATTGACTTACTGATTCCTTCAAGTTGTATTCTCTTCAACGATTACAGGTGGTGCCCTCACGTTTTGGATCTTTCTTTCTCTTAGAACTCGTTCAACTCTATCAGTTATAACCACCATATCTAAGAATTGCTTTGAGATATTGCAAATGATATATCCAAAACAACGAGCCTTAAAAGTGTTTATAAAGATGAAGATCATTTTCTTTTCAAATAGAGGAGGATTAACTTGAAGGGTGAATCCTTGTCATCTTTGAGTATATTTTGTTTTTAGTTTCATTGTTCTTTTCTCCATACTTTGTAAGGTTATTGCCAATTCTAGATCTAGCTTATACTGTTTGATAAAAGTTTCAACCAAATTACTTCTTGGATATATCAAGATCTATGCATTAATTAAGAGTTCAAACAGAGGAGGATTAACTTCAAGGGCAGATCCTTGTCATCTTCGAGCATATTTTTTTTATGGTTTCATTGTTCTTTTCTCCATACTTTGTAAGGTTATTGCCAATTCTAGATCTAGCTCATAGTGTTTGATAAAAGTTTCAACCAAATCACTTGGTTATATCAAGATCCATGCATCAATTAAGAACAAGTTTTTCCAAGTAATGCGTCAACAATTTATTACCATGAAATAGCTTGATCATTTTGGTATAATAGAGTCTTAGATGAGTCATAGGATATTGAGATCCAATAAACTTTGTCACACCTTATCGACTAGAACTCATCAAATTTGAGAGAAAAGAATTAAAAATAGAGTTGTCACATAGTATTAAAGGATACTTGAAATCCTATTATTGCATTTGTTTTAGAAATTCTAGATAAAGGGTTTATATATGTTTAAGAAAAGAACAACATCATTCTTATCGTATCCTTTCAAGTAAAAGGTTACCTTTGTTATATACCTTCTCATAAATTTTTCCTTTAATTGCCATTAAGTGATGTATAAATGTTTTTATATATTTGTTTACAATTTATATGTTATCTATATTTTAATTTTAATTCACTATCAGTCCTAAAAAATGAGACATATTGATTTAAGTCATTCTAAGAAACTTTCATATAAATCCCTTAGAAAATGAAACTTGTCAACAAAATAAGCTTTAATTTAATTTTGACGATATCACAACAAAATACATTATCTTGTTATTAATATTGTTTTAAAAAAGCATGTTAAATATACATCGTTCCTTAAAATTATGAGACAAGTAAAATTGATTGTTTCTAAAATGAGCGTTAGGCCTATATAAATAGTAAAAAAAAAATTAGGCCTTGACTATGTTCTTTTGAATATGTCTAAAATGAGCTTGAATGACATCACTCATGCTCATTGGGGCCCACATAGGATCACTGATGCGAACCTCATGATCACGCATCCCACAATCAAGATTGAGATCTGATCCCAAAACGCTGAAATAGGTTGGATAGGAGTGTGACACAATAAAAACTTGCCTCAAGGCACCAACACTATTAGAATGAAGTCGAATGATGCCACGAAACCAATTAATCTTCGATAAGTCAGTTCAGTTCATTTACGAACCAAAGAATGCAAGAATCTTTCTCATATGTTAAAAATAAAAAATTCAAATTAATACGATCCAAGCAAGATTAGATTTGGATTTTGACATAAAATTTTCTATCATCCAGTTTTACGCTATTGAGCATAACTCCAAATTAAACTGTTGGATCGAACTGAAACTTTACCAGAAGATTCCAGAGCTATGTTTTTATGTTGGGGTGACTGATGTGAACCTCGTGATCAGCAACCCACAATCAAGATTGAGATCTAATCCCAGAAAGCTGAAATAGGTTTGATAGTAGTGTGACACAATAGAAACTTGCCCCAAGACACCAACACTCTTGGAATGAAGTAGAATGACGCCACGATGCCAGGTAATCTTTTATAAGTTAGATTCAGTTCGTTCAAGAACTGAAGAATACAAGAATCACTCTCACACGTTAAAATTGAAAAATTCAAAAGTAATATTCATCAATAGTTGCCGAAATTTAGGCTTACAAGTGTTTAAATAATTATGAAAAATTAACCCTAATGGATCTACCGTTATGGGCTTCAGTTTTTTACCCATAAACAAAAACTGACCCAAAACCTTTTCTAGTAAGCTCAAACTCTGATTCAAACAAGCTTTGGATTCTACCTAAAAATAAAGTTTTAATTAAGCCCAAACATGAAAGAAAATAATAAAAATAACTACTCAGTCATTAAATACCACTGGCCCTCATTTCCTTGTGTTGCTAGGATGAATAAGGAATCCTTATAAGAAAAGGATTCTGGAACATTAATGAATTTTTGCCACACTTGAAAATTATGTTGCAGCTCATTAAAGGTCCTTGTGGAACTAGGAAATTCCCAAAACACGCTCCCACATCTTCGTAGGAAAAAGATCATTGTCAAATAGGAAGTCCACAAGTCAAAAGAAAGTAAATAAAAAAAATTCATACAACCTGTTCTGACCTATATCGTAAGTCCTTCCCAAACTCCGATTCACCTAAAAGTTTAGCCCAATATAGACACGTACCTCTAAAATCCTATGGTAAAGTTTCAGCTCAATCCAACAGTTTTGTTTGGATTAATGCTCAATAACGTAAAACTAAATGGTAGGAAATTTTACGTCAAAATCCAAATCTGACCTTGCTTGGATCGTATCATTCCCTCTCTTTTTAATATGATTCATCCTCAAATCACCAATAGGTTTAATGGAAAATTCCTTAGCCTCTTGTTGAATCCTTTAGAGTTTTTTTCTTGAACACATTTACCTGCAACAACATTATATGAATGTGGTAGCCAATAATAATTTCAAATAAGCACACCTTGTCATTCACTTGCGTATATATTTTTGAATGATAACCACAGCTGACCTCTTTTATTTTTCATCATTTTGGCGTTGAACTAAAGCTCTCCATTCTTCACGTTCTTTATTTATTTCTTTATAAACCTTTTTAAGTCGTTTAGCCTCACGCTCTTTATCTAACCTCATAGAACCATTATGATCATAAATATTTGAAACTCATAACCTTCGTTTCTCTTCCTTACTCATATCGAATCTCCTCCAATCAGCCCCACTAATTTATTGCTTCATCGAATCCATATCATCCTTCAACTTCTTTACCTCCAAATAACTACGATAATAAAAATTCCAATCCACCTTTTTCTCTCCCTCCAAATACACCTCGGGATCATTTTTACCTTGAAAGTTAGGAATTTTTGGTTTAATGGAGTCCAAGTCCCCATCTACATCTTCATAACTCCACATGCTACAAAAATTCACATTCCTCCTTGCCTTATTCAGTCCAAACCTGATTCCTTGGCCAATAAATGCAAAATCATAGTTATTTTCACCTGCATCTGTGTTTCATCAACAAACTCTTCAAAATCAAATCTGGCATTCCGTACAGCCCTACGGACTATATTTCCTCAGTGACCAGCCCCACTATTATGTTGCTTTATCGAATTCACCTCATCTTTCATATCCTTGTACGTCCTAGACAAGAGCTCAAGTTGTTGGCCTTCAGCTCACAATTGGAAAGCGATGTTAGCATTTTGTGTCGTTGATTCATTATTTTCAGAAATTCTTTGCATCAGTAAAATTTGGTTGGTAGTACAAAATATATCCTCACACAAAAATCAAAGTTTTTCACTCTAATAAGCTCACCACGCCTTTTACCTCACAACTTGCTTTCTTTTGGTTCTTTAAGAACTTAAATCAACAAATCAAAGTTAGTAGCCTTCGCAGCGCAATCCAATTATAATTTTTAGAATAAAAAATCAATAAATATACTGAAAACAAAGCAAAACAAAACTACGATTACAATTTCATGAGTAGCAATAGAAATTTCATATGAATTGTGGACGAAACGAAGACACGAAATAAAACAGAAGTGAATATTAGCAAAAACAATTACTTGACTCCTAAATAACTCAATTATAATAAAAAAAATATTTGGACAAAAACAAATGGTAAGGATCATGTTTTGGAACTTGTTGCAAATCTGACATGTTACGCAATTTTTACGTAACAGAATTGAAACCTAGATCAATAAATATCAAAATAACCTCAAATTAAATATCTAGTATTCTAATACCAAACAAACAACAAATCTCAGTTTATAAATCATTCTTTTGTGTCTAGGTACCCAAACCGCTTGTATGGTCAACTTGCGGTAGAATTGAACCTTGTATTAAAACCTCAGGCAAATGATATCAAAATAATCCCAAATTTAATATATTATGCGATCTGACCCTCAATAAATAGAATGTGAAGTTTCAAGTAATTATGAGGTGTTTTGCTTATGGTTCACTAAGAATTGTGTTTCTCCGATTGAATTGAACCTCGAATTAAAATATCAAGCCAACGATATCAAAATAAGCCAAATTTTCATATATGGTGTAATATCACCCCCAACAAACAAAATACGAATTTTCAATTGATTCTGGGGTGGTTTGCTTATGGTTCACTCAAAGTTGTGTTTCTGTGGCAGAATTGAATCAACCTTCAAATTTCATCTAATCTCTTTTCTTTTCTTTTCTTTTTATGCTACCGATATGATTGAAGACAATAATAAGATGAAATATAACTTTTTTTTCCTTAGATGCCACAGACACAAATACGTTTGGTCTATTTGTACAAATCCAAAGCATTCAATCTGGTCATCTTGGATCCACTCTTACTTGTTGCGGGGTAGGAATATTTGGGAGGTGTTCTTGGAGTTGGCAAAAGATCCTTGGTCTTCAAAATCTAGTTCATAAATTTATCTCAGTCTGTGTTAGTGATGATTAATCTACTTCCCTATGGTATGATAATTGGCACCATGAGGCCCTTTGGTGGAGTTCTTTAGGGATAAGATCATTATGGATTCTAGTTTAGGTCGGGATACAAGACTAAGTTATATTATTGTTAGTCAGGAGTGGATTTGGCCGACTATTAGGTCACCTGAGTGGTTTGAACTGATTCGTTGTACTTCAGATTCTCTCCTCCCTGATGATAGCAGTGGGATGTTGTGTGTTGGAAAGATGCTTCACGGGGTGTATTCTCCATTCGTTATGTTCGGAATTCCATCCACCCCATTCGGAACAAGGTTGAGTGGTGGGCACTTATTTGGCATAAACAAATAATCATGTGGTTCTCCTTCATCTTATGGCTTGCTATCCGTAAGGTATTATTGACTCGGGATAGGCTTATGTCCTTTGGTCTCATTAGGTTTCACGGTATCTACTATGTGGGGTTGATTGTGAGGATATTGACCACTTGTTTTTCAATTGCACTTTCTCCCATCGCATCTAGTATGATCTTTGTTCGACTTCATAGAGAGACTCCTCGCAATGGTTTACATCTGTGATTATCAAATTACTGAGCAGTTCCCTTACATCTGTGATTATCAAATTAATGTTAGCCATAACGGTTTACTACATTTAGAGGGAGAGGAATGCTCAACTTTATAGAGAGACTCCTCGCAACTCTACTACGATTTATACAGATATTGTTAATTATATTGTATCTAAAGTTAATTTCCTTTGTAATATGGTGGCCCATACGGATACTAATAGAAGGCTTCACATTGCTTAGAGATTTTTTGATGATGTCTTTTGCTCATAGTTGAGTCTTCTATTGTTTTTAAGGGTGTGTTCTATTAGACTTTATTGGGGTATACACCTGGTTCTTTTGTTTTGTTGTTTTGGGGTTAGCGGGGTCTGTTCGCTTTCCCATTCTTAGTAGGGTTTTGTCCTTTTGTTTTTTTTTTGTTTTTTTGGTTATATACTTATCTTATCCAAAAAAAAAAGATGAACGACGTAAACACTGAAAAACTTAAAGGAACATAAAAAAGAAGAAGATAACATAAGTATATGACCTTGTTTCGGAGCCTAGCCTTATACCAACTTATGTGAACCTCATGGTCATGTGGTCACGCAGCCCACAATCAAGATTGAGATCGGATCCTAAAAAGCTAAAATAGGTCTGATAGGAGTGTGACACAATGAAAACCTACCCCAAGGCACCAAAACTATTGGAATGAAGTAGAATGACGCCACGAAGCGAGTTAATCTTCGTTAAGTCAGATTTAGTTCATTTAAGAACTGAAGAATGCAAGAATTACTCTCACGCGTTAAAATTGAAAAATTCAGAAGTAATATTCATCAATGCCTGCCGAAATTTAAGCTTATAAGTGTTTAAATAGTTCTAAAAAATTTACCCTAATGGATCTACTCTTGTGAACTTTAGTTTTTTACCCATGTACAAAAACTGACCTAAAACCTTTACCAGTAAGCCCAAACTTTGATCCAAAAATGCTTTGGATCCTAGCTAAAAACAAAACTTTAATTAAGCTCAAACATGAAAGAAAATAATAAAAATAATTAATCTGTCATTAAATACCACCAGCCCTCCTTACCTTATATACCTAAGATGAATAAAGAGTCCTTATAAGAAAAGGATTTTGAAACATTAATGAATCCTTGCCACACTTGAGAATTATGTTACAGCCCATTAAAGATCCTTATGAAACTAGGAAATTCCCAAAACAACCTCCCACATCCTCACAGGAAAAGGATCCTTGCCAAATAGGAAGTTCACAAGTCAAAAGGAAGTAAATAAAAAAATTTGCACATCTTGTTCTAACCTATATTTCCCGAACTCCGATTCACTTGATAGTTTAGCCTAACATAGACACATACCTCTGGAATCTTCTGGTAAAGTTTCAACTCGATCCAACGATTTAATTTGGAGATATGTTCAATAGCGTAAAACTAGACGGTATGAAATTTTACATCAAAATCCGAATCTGACCTTGTTTGGATTATATCATAATGTGGGTCTGGCAAACATGCCAGACCCAAGATATTTGAACTTGTGTTGCAATGTCGTGGTCACACAAATTAATTATCCTAGCTTAAACAAACAAAGAAATATAGAGCAAGCAAGAGGTTGATCCCATGAGAAAGATTTAGTTTAGGTCTTTAAGGTAGATGATTCAGAGTTGGGGGGGTTTTGAGGTTATGTAGGCTATATACTATGGTAAACAGAATAAAACAATCAAGCTATATTAAATAAATCTGAAACTTATCAAGAGAAAAACCTTGGTCTCAAATCAACGTCCACCTACGTAAATCAAAACTGATCACGGAAATGATACATCAATTTATATTTTGAATATCTATCTTTCCTTATTATTAGTCAGTTAACTGATCTGCAGTGTAACGAACCCTAACCATTAAACAACCATAGTGTCCACACTAGTAATTTAATTCAATGGTAGCCTTAAGAACTAAATAGGTTGATAAATCTAGACACACTAAATGTCTGCAGTCTATGTTCAATTTAATTGAACGTTTTCCCTAAGATTAACAACATAGATTTGCCATGATTATTAAACCTACTAACTTCACAAGTTTAATTTATCACAACTTCCGATTTTGATAGCAAACTTAGCAGTAGATTGATTTAGAATAATAATTTAGAGTCCGCTATAACAACCAAACTAAACAATCATAGGAAATAAGCATAGGAAGACATTCATATTCATCATATAAATAGAAAAGAAAAGATAGAATAGATCTCACCGTTTTTGAAATTTGAAGGTTTATGTATCCTTTCAACCAAGAAAAATAACTTAGTCTTGCATGTCTATTAAAAAAACTAATGAATAGAACAGATGAGAGCACAATTTCGGGTATAGGGAGAAAAGGGTTAAGTTTTTCTTCTTCTTTCTAACCCCCCTTTATGTTAGCTTTCTAATGTCACTAGAATCATTTCATTTCGACCTCTACAACTCAAGTTCTACATAAAACATTGATCAGATGTTAAATTTATTAATATTTGACGCAGTGATTAGTACTTAAAAGTGCATTTTTATCAAGGTTTTATATCATTATTTTGCACTTGAAGTATCAATAACTCCTTAACTAGAGCATGTTTTATAATAACATGTCTAATAATATAAGATACCTTTAATTTATGGTAAATGTTCATTTTAAATACAGGCTTATCACATAAATCAAAGGATTGATTGATGAGTTTAACTACTGAAATTGAGAAGACAAAAAGAGTGTTAAACTTAGAAAAGAGATGTTGGTTTAGTCCAAACTAGAACATCATTCGGTTATTGGATCATAACTGGAGTTGTAGAACTTGAATTTAGGTCTGGTTCATATGTATGGAAAGCTAAGATATAGGCCTAAAACTTTCATAAAGAGTCCAAGATTTAAAAGTGTCATTTACGAGTTCAAATGGTAGCAACAACGGAGAAGTCGGAATATGTCCTGCAACCCAGACATGGTTCATTGTTCAGCCCGTATCTCGAGTTCTAGAAGTTCAAATGTGCTGATTATTGTTTCGTTGGAAAGCTGAGATAATTTTTCAGAACTTTCATGAGGACTATCTGTTCAAATTCTGATGTTAGCAATGACGTTTTCTGCAGACAAGAAGATAAGGATTGTTACCAAGTCAAGAGTTGGCCACCCACTTAACAATTAGTCATCAAATCAATAGTTCTGAATTTTAGCCTATAAAAGGAGGCATTTGCCATGCATTTAGGAATATTGGTTTTCAAATCAAGATCATGTTCTTACTCTTTCTCTTTATATTTATGTAATGCTTAAGTTTTGCTTTCATTAATCTCTTGTTTATGCTTTTCATTTCCTTTATTATACTTATATAATCATGTTCTCCTCTTGTTTATCTATGTTTCTCTTATTCATAATATTCAGCTAAGTTTACTATGTCAATGTAAAAAGGTTACACAAATGGTGTAAGAATAAGTATAGTATAAACTCAACATGGACTTTAATGTTTGATACTAACATGTTTTATATTTATTATCTTACTCACTCTTAATACCTTGCTTGTTAAATGGTTAATCTAGATTTATGTTG
>Ga0307511_10003160_pt1 | contig 16957 bp, 7 predicted proteins | sample 13_EM_MG_FD_200266 | JGI IMG/M metagenome (GOLD analysis project Ga0307511, IMG submission 200266) | Populus trichocarpa ectomycorrhiza microbial communities from riparian zone in the Pacific Northwest, United States - 13_EM | ecosystem: Host-associated > Plants > Roots > Unclassified | place... | reverse complement strand
TTTAATTATCAAAACAAATCAATTTAAAACAAACCCAAATCTAAACTATAGTTATTAACAGCTGATCATTTAAAACTTGAGTTGCAGGTGAGAAGTTAACTTAGAACAACTCAACTTTTAACTTTTAAAAATATTAATTATTAATTTAATTTAATTTAAAATCTAGTTGTCAATTCAACTCAACTCAACTCAACTCAACTCTAACTTTCTAATTTTTAAACAAAGATATCATGTTGAATACAAAAAAAGATTTTTCCAATAACTCGGCTTGATCAAAACTCTAATTGATCCATTAAGTGCCTGACCCAAACCAAATGAAGCTGCCGGGGCTCGTAACTACGACCCAAATCTACCGCCTCTCGCCATTCTCATTACTTCACAAATAAAACACGAAACAAACACGTCCCCCGAACGTCAAAACCCTTTGTCTCGCTAGCTTTCTTCTCTTTACTTCTCTCTGAAAAACCAAGAACTCTCTCTATCACTCTCTCTCTCTACGATGGAAGACGACGACGAATTTGGAGATCTCTACACTGACGTCTTACGTCCATTCTCTTCATCCTCATCCTCTACTCCGCAACCAACACAACCTCTCTCTGCACCGTCTTATCTCCACCGTCCGATCGATATCAACGACGCTGTCAAAGACGACGATGACGAGATCCTCCACGGCAATCCTCCTGATCCAACCAATCAAAACTCTATTCAAATTACCTCTTTTTCAGCTCCTCGAATTAGGGTTTTGGGAGATGCAGAGTCGCCTATTAAAGGATCCATTGGCGACGACACAGAGGTCAGTTTTGATATCGAGGAGGTTAATACTGGGATTCTTGAAGATTCGGGCCCGATTATCCCTGGATTGACGGAAGATGATTCTAGAAAGATGGAAGCTTCTGCTGAGATCAGTGGCGGTGGTGGCGATTGGCAAGACGAGGAGGAGAGTGATAGCGAGGATGATTTGCAAATAGTGCTGAATGATAACACTCATCCTGGCGGGACCATGGGAATTGATAGAGAGATCGGTGATGATGACGATGATGACGAGGATGGGGACCCGCTTGTGATTGTCGCTGATGGAGATGGACCGAATCAAGCGATAGAGGAGCAGGATTGGGGTGGCGGTGAGGATGGGGTTGCGGCTGCAGGAGGTGGGGCAGAAGGCGAGAGGAAAGAAGGAGGAGAAGCGGTGGGGAAAGGAAATGCAGTGGTCGGACCGAAGATTGGGTATAGCAATCATGTTTATCATCATCATCCGTTTCATTCTCAGTTTAAGGTCAGTGTTGTAGTTGTTGATGTTCTATGTTGAGCTTTAAAAGAAAGAAAGAAAGAAAGAAAAGCAAGTCAGGGCTTTTGTAACTATTGTACATATGATATGAGTGGATTTTATAGTTCCTTTTCTTATAAATGTATGATTACTTGAAAAAGTTGAATGAAAATTCTTAAATTTACTTGATTATGCTCATGAATTTTATGTGCTTTTTTCATCGTATTGCTTCTTCTAGATACATTATCTGGCTTCAAGGTTCAAAATTTCCTAAATACTGCAAGCCACCGAGGATTAATTGGTTTGCAAAATTTCATTCACCTCAATTGTTGATATTTCTCGAACGAGCTTTGGTGTCTGGGAAGCATATATTTGTGGAGAATTTTTTACTCAATTGTTAAACATGTTTCTCTTGGGTGAAACAGCCGTGGGATTTTAATAAAGTAACCACTTGGGTAGATTCCTAGTTGTTATGCAAATATGAAAATTTGAAAAGCTTTTCTAATTGTATGTACTTTTCCTTGGATTCTCCTGCAATGACATTATTGCTCGGGAACAGATGCAATGGACAACGATGCTAGCACCAAGATTACATCCTGTGGAATTTTTTGGCATGCCAACAAACTTTGGCATTGGTTCCTCTTAGATTTCGTGATTGTCATTTTACCTCCCCTGCTCAAGTTTAGCCTTTGATTATGAAGGGCTCCTTTGCTCCACCATGTCAGAATGCCCTGCAGTCAGCATTTTTTCTCTGTGGGTCACAATAACAATCTTTGGCCTTTGCAATCATCAGTTTAAATAGGTGGATATTGTGAGGATGAAAATGACGATCAAGATATCTTTGTTGTTGATGCATGGGGAGCTGTTATAGCTAGGCATGTCTCTCCATGCTCAAATGTGTCAATTAAGTTCATGGTTGTTGTAATCTTTATCTGGGTTGACCTATTGCATTTGTATAATAGGGGTAATGCTGTGGTAGGAACAGCCGAGAAGGTAAATAATTGCTTGAAATGCTTGGTAAAATTTGCTCCATTTTCTTATGGCCAAGAAGATGTGCATGTAATTTTGCAAACAAATGGTCTGCAGCCTATTATTTATGTCTTGATAGTCCCCACAAAAATTTAAGTGAACATTTTCCCTGGTATATTAGAGGTAGTAAGTAGTATTATTTGATGCACCCTACAATGACATAGGATATGCTTATCTTTCTCCTGGTATTATTTGCTTCAGATAGCCATGAACTATACTGAGCTAAACTCATTTATTCCTCTTCATTCATTGAATTGTCCAACTCAAAATCTACAACTAGTTAATTCCATTGACATGTTACTTTTTGGAATTGGAATCCATATGTTTGAGATGCCTTTCCATTGAACCTTCATAATAATTTTTCTTTTGGTTGAAAACTTGTAATAGCCCCAGTGGTCAAATTGATATGTGGTTTCTCGCCTGGTCTTTTTGAAACTATCCTTACTGTCTTTGTTCTTATTGCTCACTTCCTCCTTGACGCCCAGCTGTAAAGTTCCTTTCCATACCTTGAGTTTCACCATCTTGCCTGTCTCTTTGTGCAATTTTGTTTTTCATTTTCTTGCCAAGGGAACACGTCATAGGGAAAATTATAACTTCTTTGTCGTTGCAGATTCTATCTTGGGCTTGAACTTCATATATTCTAAAGCTGAATAGGTTGACCTTTTCCCATGTTTTGATTTGGGCCAATTCTGTTGTTTGTTGCTAGCATGATGAAAAGTAGCCTTAATTTTGATATGATTTATGTTCCGAAATTGGAAGCTTAATTTTGATGAGCCATGCTTAACTTATGCCAGCTTGTAGTTTCTCCGTGCAAATAAGAATCATTGTTGCAAGTTAATTGTGTATGTAGAGTTCTCTTCACCTGCAATTGTTCGGTGCCACTGGCTTACTTTTGTTTTTAATTTGGTGCCAATGGCTTTTCATTTGTTTTTACTTTTTAATTTGATGGGCTTGCCTCTTATTTTCATTTCATTTCCCTGTCAACATTATGGCTTATTTTTTGTTGGAATGCAGTATGTAAGACCTGGTGCAGCACCGATGCCTGCAGCTACTAGTGTTGGTCCCGGAGGAACTCCAGGTCAAGTCCGTCCTCCTATGAACATGGGTGCTATGGCTGGTCGAGGTAGAGGTGACTGGCGACCAGTAGGAATAAAAGGTGCCCCTCAAAAGAACTTTCATCCAGGATTTGGGGGGTCTGCTTGGGGTGCAGGGAGGGGTTTTGGCAGTGGAATGGAATTCACGCTTCCTTCCCACAAGTAATTTTCACTTAAATTCATCAACTGGTTTTTTCTCTCACTGAGTTTCATTACATTATTTTGTTTTTATCAATTATCTTGCATTTAAGTTGTTTGTAAATTATTTACATCATTAGCTGGATTTTTACAATGTCACAGCTAGTTGTTTTGGTCAATGGTCCGTGTGACATTCTATAAAAGTTGTTGACACTGTGTGTCTGTGTGTGTTTGAGGCTCCAAGCATCTGAATTTGACTTAATCAAATATATTTGAATATGATGCTCACTGTCTCTCCGTTGAGTTGAAATTTAATTTCTAAACTATGCTGGGTGTTCAAGATCTCAGCTGTATATTCTTAGTGTTTCATGTTTTTCTTTCATCTTTGTTGTCTGCATCTTTCTCTCTCTTACCTGCATATGTGGATAACACATGCAATGCTACGGACCCATGGCCAAAAGAAAAGCGCTGAGCCAAGAAACTTTCTTGCTCTTAATCTTTTTGGGGGGTATCAATTCTTTCATATTCCCTCCCTCCCTCCCTCCCTCCCTCCCTCCCTCTCTCTGTGTTTGTGTGTGTGTGTGTGTGTTTAGAAATTCTCTTCTCTCTCTAATCATTATAGTAGGAGAATCATATATATGTGCTGTTGCTTCATTGTCTGTTACTATGTTTCATTGGGTGTTCTGGCTGACTTGCTATTTGCTAGAGAGGCTCAAAATCTCATGTTACAAGAGTAATGAATGACAAGTTCATCAACAATAGATCAAAGCCTTCCATCTTTACATGATTCCATGTTTGGTAATATTTAGGGTTACACCATCATTGATTTTCTTGAATCATCCTCATGCTATAGATTCTACCTTGGGTTTGGATTAGATGTATGTGTTCTTAAAGCCTTTGTAAAAGAGTACTTTAGATGATTTGATTTTAGAATCTTTTCCATTTCCTTAAGTTCATTAAATAAGGTGAGATGCAGCAAGCTCTAAGGCATTCCTGAATTAAATGAAAGTATGAGATAGATTTAGGGTTTTCATATGAGACCTGTCATGGGTGGCGGATGGGATCAGCCATCAAGGGGGGCTTCTCCATTTCAAAACAGCCTGTAGTTTTTCCTGCATGCTCTCTTCTGGATCAACTATGATCCTGATGATATTTCTCAAATATGGTGGAAATTGAACTTGAGATCCACCACCTTGCAGGAGACACAGAACCTGTTGAGATGGTACAAAATGCAGGTGCTGTTTCCATAGCCTAAAAGGCTGTTGACGTTGCCCTTCCTAAAAATTATATGAATAAAAGCAATATTTTTTTTTAGTATGGCTCCATTAAGGTTGCATATATGAGCCCTTTTCCTACATTTATGTGTTGTGTGGAATACCATTATCTGTGAAACATATTAATTTTACATCTGTACTTTGGTCAATCCATATTCAATAATTAGATAGATTTATAAATCAGATGCTTCTTGGAAATGGGAAATATGTACCCCACCCCTCTGAGACTTGACATCTTCTGATTGCCATCTGTGCATGTACTGTACCGTCTGACCTTCTACCTCAGCAAGCTGTTTGTTTGGTTTATAATCGCATAAACTCCTATATGGAATAATCACTACACAATCATCCTGCTCTTCAATCTTCACCTAATACACTGTTTAATCCCAGGCCTTGTCATGCTGATGTCTTTATCTAGTGAGTTGAAATTCACTATAGTTGTTAGGTGATACCCAAGATATACTTTTGTGTTTGCATGTCACATAAATCCTTTTGTTTGGTGTTTAATTTGTGAGTTGTCCATTTCAGTATGGGACTACCATGCATTGTCCAATTGAGCTATATGGTTTGTCCTGACTCCTGATGAATGATTATCAATCCTCAATATTATTTTCAGGACCATATTTGATTTTGACATTGATGGCTTTGAGGAAAAGCCATGGAAATATCCTGGCGTGGACATATCGGACTACTTCAACTTTGGTTTGAATGAGGAGAGCTGGAAAGATTATTGCAAACAGCTGGTGAATATTGTATTTTAAATTGTATTATCTATTAGATATATGAATATGTAAGAGGATCATTTCAATTGTGCAGGAACAATATCGACTGGAGACTACAATGCAAAGCAAAATTCGTGTTTATGAAAGTGGGCGGGCAGAGCAGGTAATTGTATGCTTAGGCATCATGCATGCTATGGTTTATGGATATTCATACAGTAAAATAAATCGTATATTTCAGTTTTTACTTGGTGAAGAGGAAAGTTTCTGATTTTCTATTGAATTCACTTTAGGAATACGATCCTGATTTGCCACCAGAACTAGCAGCGGCAACAGGTTTCCATGCTACAGCTGACAATTCAAATGCTGGAAAGTCAGACATTGGACAGAGTGATTTGGCTAAAGGATCTGCTCGTATGCGGCCACAAATAGTATGCTTTGACTTCCATTCTCTTCTACATATTTAGCATAAAATTGGACCATTATTTTTTCATAATCAGAGACAAAAATCCATGTCTTTTTGAGAAGGCTCTCTTGTATAATTCATCTACTGCCTGCAACTTCAACATATCCGTTCTTGTTGCATAGCCAGGAATGGCTCTTCCTTATTGTCCAAATCATTCAAACATGGTTTTCTATTTTTCCTAGTGGGACACTCTGTCTGTTAAGACTTAGGATTTTCACTAGGAGGTCTCAGATTCAAACCTTGGGAGTGATGGCTTGGAGTGTGGATTTAGGGATCGGAGGAGGGCTACTCTTATTGTGTAGTCCAAGGCCCATTGGCCTCCCAATGAACCAAAAAAACACGGTTTTCTATAAAAATGTTTTAAAGATGTGAGATTCTCTACATTTATCATTGGTTCCGTGTTGCTTTGAGGACTCAATGGTTTACTTTATTTGCTTTTTAGCCAACTGGAAGAGCAATACAAGTTGAAACTGGTTATGGTGAACGCATCCCCTCCATTGAAGGTCGAGCTCCTCGACTTCGTGATTCTGATGCCATCATAGAGGTAAATAAACATTTGTCTTTAATTGCACTGATATAGCCATATTCATTTGATTGATATCTGCGCAGTACATATGCAGTGTAGATTAACTAAAAGTTTATTTGATGAACAGATTGTCTGCCAGGGCTCTCTAGAAGATTCCCCCCCAAGAGATGGTGTCCAGGATGGAGCACACAATGATCCTCAAAAAGATGACTTTAAAGTGAGCGATGCATCTGAAGATGACATGGAACAGACAGAAAATGAATATGCTGGTGGTTTTCCACAGGCCTACAATGGTCGAAAGGGTGGGAGGAGAACACCTTACATGAATTCTGCCCACAACATGTCTGAGGGAGATGTTTTGCCCATCCATCCCAAAGCACCAGCTCCATACCACCAGACTGGTTCTAGGGGTCACCCTCCTTCCTACCCTGGTAGGGAATCTGGCACCCCTCATGAGGAAAGGTATGAAATAAGGCTTACCATAGTCAATTACGCTATTATGGCAATGCAGGACAGGTTCGAGGAATGTGCATTTGTTTGTTCTGTGATGGGCTAGGGTTGTTAAATTGGGAAATTTAGGGTTTCGGATTGATGCGGAATGTATAAATTGTTTTAAGGTTTTGCAAGTGGTTGACAACAATGAAGTTTGGTGACAAAATGTTGACAAATTGAAAAAAAAAATGGAGAAGAATGAGTATGGTGGTTAAATGTTGAAGATTTAGGTTTTCTTTTGAGTGGTTTAATGGGTATTGAGTTGAGAAAGAGTTGGGGTAAAAAAGTGAAAATTAGGGCTGTGCTGGCATAATGGTTGATAGTGGCTACTGGAGGATACTTTGGGGGCTGTAGAATAATTATGGTAGTGGCAACATTTAGAGAAGAAGAATAAGTGTTCAAAACATAATGAGAGAATTCTTATAGAAATGCCTTTAACTAAACCAAATACTCTTGATACTTCCTGTGCCGCTGTATTCAATTTGGATAGAGCTAATATGCCAGCTCTTGATACTTCCTGTGCCGCTGTATTCAATTTGGATAGAGCTAATATGCCAGCATCTGCTTATTTTCTCTCTTTTTATGAATCTTTTTGTATTTCAGATATCAAGTGATAGGCATTTGACATTTGAAAGCATCTGAAAGAGATGATAATCTTGATGAGCACCTTACAGGAGGAGATTCTAGAGAATATACTTAGGATGCCATAAATAGTGGGTAGGGATGCACAACCCCCCCATCCGGAGGTTCTTATGTGTATATCAATTTTCACAAGAGTGAAATTTGGCCACCTTTCATATGCTTCACTGAAGCATGGTCGGAGGATTCTAAAAGATCATGAAAATAGTGAATTATAGATTAAATGTAGACTGAGTTGTGGATAACTGTAAACTGGGTTAATGATTTCTTAGGAGAGAAACTAGAGGTATGCACATTTCTATGTTCAGTCATAATTACACTCTTGTGTGATACTGCTGGTTATAGTGTTTTACTTGTCAATCTGAAAACTCACATTTGTCCGCCCCTGAATTAGGAGTACTTAATGGACCCATGGATATTTTCATCTTTAACCTATTCAGTTATAAATTGTGATGAGATAGTTTTTTTTGTTTATTAGAGAATTTATTTTAAGCTGTAAATCTTGTGTTTAGCAGGCCATAGGCTGTTGCCATAGTGAATGCTTGATGGATCAAGAATTCGTTAGTCGTAGTTTTCTTTTAGTTTTGATGTTGATTTAGTCTTCACTTGTTAAAACTGCACCTGAACTACTGAAAAAATTCTAACTCTTTCCTCCTCTTCACAGGCGGATGCAGGGAAGATCATGTGATAGTTCTCCTCATTTAACTCCTAGTCAAAACTCACGAGACAAGAAATTTCTTGATGATGTGGAGGAAGAATCAACTGAAAGTATGGACGATAAACTCAGTCCACGGATATCATCTCCTATCACAGTTCGAGATGCAAGAGAGTTGAGCTCTGAGGAAAAAGATGATGTTGAGCCTTTGCAAGCTGAGGAAAGCTCTAGATTGGGAAGGGATGAAATGACTGAGAATGAAGAAACCACTAATGATAAGGATGGAAATGTGCACCATTCTACAAGGAAACAAAAGGTAAGTTCTCATGTCGAACAGCCTGCATTGCAACAGCTTGATGATGAGGAAGACTCAAAGGCTGCAAGAAGCAGTGAAAATAGCAAAGCAAGATCAGGCAGTAGCAAAGATTATCAGAAATGGCAAGATGGTGTTGAGGAGGAAGTTGTTCAAGATAGACGTTCTACACGCTCAGGGAGCATCAGACGGCACCTTGATGAAAATGAACAGAATTTTCAAAGAAAGGATCGTGATGTGAGAAGAGAGATGGAAAGAAATCGTGGTGTGATAAGAGGGAGGGAGGATTCTTATCCTCATAGAGACCTGGATCCTAGCTTGCCCCATCATTTGCATATGAAGCATGAGAGCTATGATAAGCGAAAGGAGCGTGAAAATCCAGATATCTCTTGGCAACAAAGAGATGAAGATCCACATAGCAGAAAACATAGAACTGAAGACAGGAAGAGGGAACACGGAGATGAAATGGGATCAAGGCACCGGGGTAAGATTCGGGAGACTGAGAGGAGTGACAAAGATGAACATCTTCATTCAAGGAAACAGTTAGAGAATGGCAGCTACAGGATCCATCATGATAAGGATGGCAGTTCACGGCACAGGGAAAGAGATGACAATTTGAAGAGTAGGTTTGAAATGGTAGATGACTACCATAGCAAAAGGAGGAAAGATGAAGAATATGTGAAAAGAGAATATGCTGATAAGGAGGAGATACTGCATGGCCACAGAGAAAATACCAGTCGCCGAAGGCACGAAAGAGATGATCAGCAAAGGATTAGAGACAATCTTGATGGTTATCACTCTGTTAAGCATAAAGACGAGGTCTGGCTCCAAAGAGAGAGGGGTGAGAGGCAGAGGCAGAGGGAGAGGGAGAGGGAGGAGTTATATAGGGTAAAACAATCCAGTGAAGAAAATTTACCAAAACGAGAGAGAGAAGAAGGACGAGCATCTGCAAGGAGTGGGCGTGTTGTGGATGACAAAGCATGGGCTGGCCATGCTTGGGGGAAAGATGAATATAAAGTTTCTGATAAAGAGTACCAACTTAAAGATACAGTTCGAATCAGTGAACACCAGAAAAGAAGGGACCGAATGGAGGATGAAAGTCTTTCACATCATAGGGGACAAGATGATGTTTATGCACGTGGAAATCAGTTTAGTAATGAAGAGAGAAGATCCAGGCAGGAAAGGTCAAGCTCTCGGGTTGATCGCACTGTAGATACTTCTGTTAGCCAAAGGGTGCATGAGAAGAAGCATAAAGAAAACCCAAGGAAGAATAAAGAATCTGATGGAGATCATGGCACTTGGGGCCCTTCCAAAAGAAACCAAGACAACCTGAATGGTCACAGTGATGAAACGGTAAGTTCCATGCTTAGCTCTAGAAAATAGAACTTAAGGAATACCCTCCTCAAGGCAGATAATTGATAAATGAAGTAACATATAAAACTGTCTTTGATAGAAGAAAACTGTATTAGTGGAACGTAAAACAGAACATAAATTCAAGGATGCATCCTCCTAATGACAAAACTAAGCTAGCAGAAAGCAACTGGGAGATATCCAAACAGAAAAGCCCTGAAATTAAAAATGCACAACAGCTGCTGAATAGCTACCAATTCTCTAATCTGCTTTATCTCCAACTGCAAAACTACCCCATAGATACCGCACATCTACAACATTTTCTCATCCTTTCATTTCCTAAACCCTTCAGGTGGATCCGAATGACTCCACCCTCCATGCCACAGAACCATGCAAAAAAAGGTATAGTCTTCGTGTTACAGAAGTACATCATACCCACTCAAGGAGATAAAAGCCTTGTGAGGTCATCTCACTTTAAGCAAGTCTGATAAAATCTGAACTGATATTCAACATGATGCAGAACTCACTTTAAGATATGTGTTATATAGTCTCTCACCTTCAGTATCTAATACTACCAATGACAGGTACAGTGGAGATCTAGGTACTTGGGCAGGCAGTGCTGCAAATTCCTAGGGTTATGCTTAGGAATGCCTAGCCATTTTGATTGTTAAGATTTCTTGAAATTAGTTCACAATGGTGGGCTACATTCAGATTTGATTTTCTTTATGGAAACTTTTTTATTGTTAAGATTTCTTGAAGTTCACATCGAGAGCTTAGATGGGGTGTGGTCATTAATTTGAAAATCAAGTTTTCATACATGTACTCTTTCCCTTGGCAACTCATTTGGTTGTCAACTAGTTGACCACTTGCTGATTAATTTAGAAAGTGCCTTGAACTGAGCTGGTGCTGTTCATCTTTTACTTTTTCTAGGTTTTAAAACGCTCTCGTGAGCCAGGAAGCAGAGAGGCTGAGATCTTGATGCAATTGAACTCTTCCAAAAGACTCAAGAAAAATGCTTCCTCGGATGATGAACAACAAGATTCCAGGAGAGGACGCTCAAAATTGGAGCGTTGGACAAGCCATAAAGAGAGGGATTACAATATCAGCAAGGCATCAGCTTCCTTAAAGTTTAAAGAGACTGATAGGAATAACAATGGTGGATCTTTACAAGGCAGTAAACTTTCTGATGAACCCCCTAAGAAAGTTGAGACTGTTGAGAAGCAGGCAAAAATCGAGACTGTTGAGAAGCATTGCACAGGTGAAGAGAAAGATGTTGCTGATGCAGAGAATAAGGATACTGATACAAAGCCATCGGGGGACCGGCACTTGGACACGGTTGAGAAGTTGAAGAAGCGGAGTGAGAGGTTCAAGCTTCCAATGCCAAGTGAGAAAGATGCCTTCTCAGTAAAAAAGATGGAGAGCGAGGCGGTGCCTTCTGTCAAACCTGAGACTCCTGCAGATTCAGAGATTAAACCAGAGCGGCCTCCTCGAAAACGAAGGTGGATCAGCAATTGAAAGCGAAGTTGAGAATACATATTCAAGTGCACTGCTCTATTGATTTTGAGAGCCTTGTTCCTGTCATACGCCAGTGATTTAAGATGGTTTCCAGGGATGGCCATGTACCTCTGCGACAGTGATAAAATCTTGTAACCATGTTGTTTCCATACTTATTTAATATCTATGTGTACATACTAATAGATGTAACATTGAACTGGTCACTGATGCTGGCCCCAGAATTACATTTAGTGCCAATCTGAACTGCAGTACTCCGATTTAATCTGCGGTGGCGTGAGGGTGAAATACGCGACCCACAAATGCTGTTAACAGGATAGTCCTTGAGATGAAGCACAGTTCAAAGAAATCTGTATGGAGCACTGGTGCAATACTTTTGTATGCTGGTAGAAATTCTCATAAATGTAGATGTGGACTAGTGATATTACACGATTATCTGTATTTATCATTCCTTCCCTCTTTATTTGGGGCGGGAAGCGGGAAACAGATGTGATCAGAAATCTGCTTTTGTATAAGAGGAATGAGTTTCTGGAAATTATCAGAGGAGAAGAGTCCTATTAGTGGGTGTCTGTTGACCTTTTATATTTCTGATGGAGTGTTTCAGCTTTCTATATAAAGCCCTCGGCGTTGGTCTTGCGGGGATCGCTGTAGTTTAAGGCTTCAAGCAGTGTGAATAGCCTAGGGGGCTTGCGCAGTGTCGTGGGTTGATTTAACTTTCTTTTTTTAATGTAAAATAATAATGTTAAGACAATGAAAGTGTTTCTAAGAACATAAAAAAATAAGTTTGATTAATTTAATTAAAAAAAATAGAGACAATAAATAAATGAATAAATAATTAACAGCATAAAAAGTATTAAAAAAACTTGACCTAAGTTTATTTGGGTTAGCATACTATATCTGCGACCTGGTCGTGATACTAGGATAAAGAAAATTAAAAAAAATTATAAAATTTAATTATTAAACAATTCAATATTTAAAGATGAAATTGAAAAAAAATTAACTAAAAAAATAAATGAAAACAAAATCCGAGTCAACTTGGATTAACCTGCTAATATCATGACCATGAGTGCACTTGAAATAACCTCATAGAAAAGAAAGTGAAAAAAAAGCATGAAAACTGATTCTCAATAAATCAAATGTTGAAAGATGAAATTGATTTTTTTTTTAAATGAACCTAAAAAAATTCAAAGTCAACCCATGTTAACTTTCGAAACGACTTTGGTCATGAGCCCGAGTTTAACCCTATAGAAAGAAATCCCTAAAAAATAATGAAGTAAAATTCTACATCAACAAAAAGCTGAGGGATGAAATTGAAAAAAAAAAGATATAATAAAAAAGCCCTGAAACAAAAGAAATTATAATAAAAAGAATGAGGATTAAATTTAATATAATAATTTGAAATCAAATGCTGATGGATGAAATTAAAAATAAAACTCAATAAGATAGAGAAAAAAAAAACAACAATCAAAAGAAAAGAATGATGACCAAATTCAATATAAAAATTAAATGAAATCAAATGATGAAAGATAAGTTGAAGAAAAAAAGATAAAAAAAAAAGTAATAAACTTTATATTTTAGCACGAAAAAGATAGAGAAAAGAAGTTGAAGAAAAGAATCCATGTAAAGACCCTAAAATAAAAAAAAATAAAATAAGTAAAATAAATATTAAGGGTGACGCAAGATAATTTAAAATCTGGTTTCAAGGACTAAAACTTTTTAGTATAGTTATTTATCAAAATAGATCGAGGATACTCGATTAAAGAAGAAACTCTTAAAAATAAACTTTTAGAGAAATGTAGTAATTTTGGAGACTTTCCTCAAAGTATAAATAGCCTCTTGGCTTCTTCAAACTTTTCTTCAATTTTCATCCATAAAATCTCACAAAAATAAGTAGATTAAGAAGTAAAAAGGAGAATTGAAAGTTTTAGGAAGGGTATTTATACAAATTGAGAGGAATTAAACTTAGGAGAAGGAGAAGAATTTGGGGAAAACAAGGAAAAAAGAAAAGAGGGGAGAAAATCAAGCAATTCTTCCATTCTTTTCACGTTAAGTCTTGATATTAAAAGGTGAGAAATTCTTGTCTTGGTTCAATTATTGTATATATATTTTATTTTTGAATTTTTGAATATTTTTGTGTATGGAAGGAATTAGGGATTTGAGAAATTCTTACTTGGATTGTTTAATTTACTTTGGAATCATGTTAACATGCATATTTAATTATTGGGACAAGTTAGAATTGAAGCAATTAAAAAAAAATAATTGCCTATTTTTTTAGTGTTGGTGCCGACCTAGAGGCACCAAGGAAGGGGAGGGATGTCTTCTTCAAATTGATTATTTATAGGATATGTAAGTTTGTTTTCATCCTATAATTATGAATTCATGCAAAAACTTGAAGAAAAAATAACTAGAAATCTACGATTTCTTTGGCATTTAAGCCTCGGCCTAAAGGTCATTGAATAAATGAGTAATTTTAAAATTGATTAGGTATTATCGTATAAAATATATGCGTAGTCAACAATTATATTTTAAGGGATGTGTTGAATGAAATTTTTTTTCTCGAGATTCTATGTAAAGGTTAGTCGAAATCACGTGGGAATGATGTAATAAATTTTATTGGTATATTTAACATAAAAATATGATAATTATATGGAATTAATTGAGTAGCATGTTATATGGGTCCAAGAGTCGATATAAAATGGTGATAATAAAACGTTTTGGTTGATGACAATAGTTATTGTTCCGGTTAGATCTCAAGGTGCGAGAGGTTCATAATCAGTACGTCAAACATGTATGATTTCTCCTCAATTCATTCTCACTAATAAGAATTGAGAAAAAAGATAATTTGGGTATGTTCTATGAAAGTCGTAGATACATATTTGAATTATTATTATTTTGGTTATGTTCTAAAAAAAGAAATATAAAGGAAACTTATAAACAAGAACTTGATTAGCCTACTAGGAACTTGGGGGCTAATGATTTCAACATGAATTATGTTGATATTATCATTACTTGGTGTTTGTGTATTTCTACCATATCATGAAAGTTAATGATGTCGATAAGGTTATTTTGATATCGGTATTAATAAGAACTTGATTAGCCTATTGAAAACTTAGAGACTAATGATATAAGCATGAATTATGTTGATATTGACATTACTTGGTGTTTGTGTTTTTCTTTTGAATCATGGAAGCTAAAAATATCAACAAGTTTATGTTGATATCGATATCATTAAGATCTTGATTTGCTTACCGGAAACTTAGATGCTAGTAATATTAACTTAGATTATGATGATATTAGAACTATCATCTTAAGGATACAAAATAATGTGATGAAAAAGTAAGACACTATATTTTAATTTTTAAGATTTAGAATTTTCATTTGAGAGGTAATTTAGATTTATATATTTAATTTATAGGTATATCTCACTCGCGATAAGAATAATAATTTTAGCTGGAGACATATCTATTTTGTTATAGATAACTAGACGCACATTTATGTAAATTTTTGATGTAACTGTAGACTAAAGCTTCTATGTTTAACTTTTGGAAAACTATGTAATGAATTAGACTTCTTTAACTGAATTTGGTAAATATTATATATCTTATGGTTAGATATATTAATTCTTTTGTTCTTATTATGAATTTTACTCTTCTTGTACAATTAGTCAATATTAGTTAATGTATTTGTTTTCTTTGGTTTGGAATATTTCTTAGGAAATTATTTAATGTTTTAATCTTGAATGATTATTTTATTTTACCGTGAAGTTCTTTTTACCTTATGAATAAATTTTTATATGGTCAGGTTTATGTAAATGTTTTGTTGAAATGCCATATTATTCCTAAAATTGGAGTTGTTATAGTCCACCAGAGCCCAATTAATATGATGTTGTGTACACGCACCATACCACTAAGAAGATCACAACAAGAAGCTTTCAATGATGATTGGATGTGAGATAACACTTTACGCGTCGCTCACTTGATGATGTGTGCGTTGCATGCACCAACCACTAATTTTTTTAAATTAATAATTATATTTATGAAAAGACCAAATTGCTCCTAAGTCAAATTGTTAATTACTAAAAAACCATTTTGAAAATATAAAAATGCTCCTAGTTACAAGTTGAAGATTTTTGCTATTAAAAGTACAATAGTTTTTACACTATGCTTTCACAATATAAAAGATCAATTTCCCCCTATCAACCTTTTAACAAATTATGTTTTTAAGGATAATATAGTTTTATTCATTGTGTTTTTAAAATGTCAAAAGACCAAATAATTTCCAATTAATCTCATAATGACAAATATGTCATGCAGAAAAAATCTTATTACCCCTAGCAAGTTCATTAATTTTTTATTGAAAGGGTAAAATAGCAATTATATTATTATAATGAATAGTGATTTATGTCCAGGGATAAAATTAATTTATCAATTTTTATTTAAAGAGCAAAATATTAATTATAGTATTATGGCTTCCAATTTTGTTATTTTATTTTATTTTATTTTTTAATGACAAAAATTCACAAATTTCTTTCTTGATAAAAAAAGGTCTTTTATTGTAGCATTTGGTATCTGATTTTTATGTATTGAGGGAATGTCATTCTTGTTATTATTTAAAAGATTTTTAGGAATCTTATATGTTGAAACGATAAAATTTATAAGCAGACAACAAATATAAAATTTTGAGACTGTCTAAACTGATACTGTAAGTTAAAATAAAAAACCGAAGTTAGAAAAGAAAAACTAAAATTTTATATTCAATTTCAATATTTTCCTATTAAAAAGATTAGAAATATTGAGTTTGAAAAACACAATTTAAAGGTTTTCTATAGTTTTTCAATAAAAGTTTTTCACAGTTTTATTTTCAAATGAAAAAAAAACATGAATAATATATTTTTTTTATATAGAAACACTTTTGAGCATCCTAAAAATATTATTTTTTGTATTTTTATATTTATTTACTGTCATAAATCTAGTAAAAAAATGTTTTTTTTATATATTTAGTTAGTGTCATGAATTTAATAAAGAATATTTTTTATATTTTCATATTTAGTTAGTTTCAATTTTTATAATAAATGATCTAATATAAATATTTTTTAAAATTAGCAATATAAATTTTTTATGATAAATTTTAATTTTAATAAAATAAAGTTAATATATTATAATTAGATTATAAAAAATATAAGAATATTAAGATGACTATTACAAATTATGGTTTTGATTATTATGAAAAATAGTTTTATTCTTGATGTATTTATTCCTCTTTTTTTTTGTTGACAAAATTCATTATTGTTTTCAACAAATGAATTTTGTTTTTCAATCTTTCATTGAAAATAAAAAAATTACTAAAACAAAGGCAATTTGTTTTTATAGCTATAGACACATTACAAAGATAAACTTTTTGCAGCTATAGACACATTTTTTTATTCAACGTTATAATATAATGATGCTTTTGACATTTCCAAAAAAATCACAAGCCTTTGTTTTAGG
>Ga0307511_10003159_pt1 | contig 16961 bp, 9 predicted proteins | sample 13_EM_MG_FD_200266 | JGI IMG/M metagenome (GOLD analysis project Ga0307511, IMG submission 200266) | Populus trichocarpa ectomycorrhiza microbial communities from riparian zone in the Pacific Northwest, United States - 13_EM | ecosystem: Host-associated > Plants > Roots > Unclassified | place... | reverse complement strand
GATCCTTCCAACAATTCAGCTGCGTTTTTGGCTCCACCAGGTTGCAACAGTTTAGAGTTCTAAGAGCAGTTCCCGTGGCCAGTACTGAAAGTGGACCCTCCTTGCATATCTTTTCCCATATAGCTGCAGCAAAACATGCACCATACAAGTATATCCACACGACCCAGATCATTCCTAATATTTTCATCGAACCTGATCAGAGAGTGCTTACAAAAGTTATGTAATAGGACCACACAATCACATTGATGTAATAAGATGAAAATCCCATGAAGATATAAAAAAGCTGATTGAGGATCGAAAAAACTTTTGCTATACTTAAATCCCAACACAGTCGATCACATTCTGATTCTAGTTGTTGCAGCTTCTCTAAAAAAAAAGGAGGAAGAAGAAGCAAAATGGCTTGTTTGTTTTTCATCAGAAAGCCAACTATGACAAGGAATATACCAGGATGGAGATCAGGTCCGTCAAGAAAGTCATTTCAGAAGCGTTTGCAGCCCCGAGAGCCTCCCTTGGGAGTAAATGTCCCTCTTGTTCTACCTTTTTAACCGCAGCATATATAGCACGACTGCCATCAAGATGCTGTATGCCGACGAGTGAGCATGCACAGCAAAAGTGGTTACAGGAAATAGCTGATGAAACTGATGTATGTTTTAATTAAAATAATTGCTTCAACTGATCATGTGGAGTAAGCTAGTGTTAAAATGCAACTTCATACAACTAAATAGATCACTCACATCTGCATATTCCTCAACCCTTGCGAATGCCTTGTGAGCTTCCTCAACAAATTTCCGGGCACACATTACAGTATAACAAAAACAGATATTACTACAGAATCACACACATATACAGGAGGAAAAAAGCAAATTCATGGGTTATAAGAAAATGGAAAACTTGGGTGGATGAGTTTCTACACAAAGTGGAGTAGAACGGCGAACAGAAGAAACCTATATATCAAATCAAACACCATAATTGCTCCAAGAATTAATGAGGTTGAAATTAACTGATAAAGTAGTGCAGAACAATAGAACAACCATGAAAAATTACAATATGATCAAGAACCTACCGTGCCTAAAATCTCTTCTACGGCTCGTATAATTTCAACTGATCAAGGCATTGTGGAGATATAATTAATCAATTCCCCGCACCTAACACACAACATAAATTTGCAAAATTAACTTAAACCTTTCATAAATCAAACCTAAACTTAAGCTTTGACATAAGATATAGATGACTTGAACTAAAACCATGTCAATACAAAAGAACCATAAGAACATCACATCACACGTAAAAAATCTTCAAATCCCCTGGTTCTGTCACAGTTTCTCAGCACCCAAACATATGATATAAAATATACAACAATCAAGGTGAAAATGAGTTGGAAAATGAATTCCCAACCCCAAAACCCCTGCTCCTATTTTCCTGGGCATCGCATGCAGTGGTGGCCGGATCTGGATTCTTAGAACCAGATGAAATTAATGTCATGCACTTTCGTTACGTCAAGAATTTTTTCTCCAGCATAGAATGAGAAGTAAAGCTAGTCTCCTACAAAGAATTCTCATATACGTTATAACATTTCATAAAAAAACTTAAAAGCCTAAAAAAGAAAAAAGAAAAGAAAAAGTAGTACCGTTGAAGTTTTTTTTTAAGAAACTAGAAGGGCAATATTGAAAATTCCAAACTATAGGGGTAAAACAGAAGTGTAGCCTATTAAAAGAAAAATTCTCTTCGCGGCAAGTACGTACAAAATTAACAGAAAACCTCCCAGCATCGTGTCACCCTCTGTAGCTCCATTTCCCGCAAAAATCTCCTCTCTTTCTCTATCTTTCAAATCCTCTCGCTTTCTCTTTCTACGTTTTCTCTCTCTGTCAAATCCTCTCGCTTTATCTCCTTAACATTCTCACTCTACACTCACAATGCAATGAAGAACCTGATCGATTCAATCAGTACCGATTTACATCCATGTCGACAACCAATCACCATCATGAAGCTCCTTCATCGTCGTCGTCGTTAAAAACGATGCCGTTTCCTTCACCATCGACTCTCAATTCCTCCTCCTCCTCATCTCCTTCCTCTTTCAAACTCCGAAAAATCCCTCCCATTCCAATCCGCCGAATCCAGAAACCCGAGGCTCCACTGAACGACACCGAATCAATCAACAATGACGACGGCAACGACACAGATTGCGGTGATAAAAATGACGACAAGGAGAAATTGGAGAAGAGAAATTATAAAGCGGACGAGAATTCGCCAATAATTATGGCGTCGGCGCTCGGGTTGAATCATATAAGGACACGTTCCCTTCCGATTCCTTCTCCGCTTAGGTTTTCGTCGTCAGCTGCTACGCCGTCGTATTTAGGGAATGCTCAGGTTAATAATAATAATGATGATGAGGTTAAAACTGGAGTCGACACGAGGCTTAATGGATCGTCCTTTGAACAAGGTAACTAACTAACTAATTATGTGATTTTGAATTTTTTTTACATGATTAATTCAGATTTCAATTATTGTTTGCTAATTTTTGCATGGTACCCATCCCATGTATTCATGTTTAGTTGCATCCATCACGACTTTTATATACCTTCATGTGGGACCCATGTCCCATGAGTTCAGGAGTTAGGCTCGTGTGGGATTCACGAAAAATTATTAGATATATCAGAAATTGTAATTTGTTTTTTACAAAATTCACTATGAAATTTATTTATGAGTGTTAATTTTATGCAAGAACTAAATGCTATATTTAATAATTCTTTTTTTAATAACTGTAGATTAGTAAAGGGAATAAATTGTAATGTGTTTGTTAGTGGAGGATTTATGGTAGTTTAATTAAGTTCTTTTTTGGTTTAAATACAGGGAAAAAGATTTCGTGGGGTGAAGCGAAACCATTTAGAGCTCACTCGCAACTCAATCCAGCAATGGAGGTAATGAATTTGGTCATGTTAGTTGTAGTTTGATATGTGGGATAAGAGTGTGTATATGTTCATGTTAAGTGGCTAAGCTAAATTAAATTTGTGTTTTCTTTTTGGGCAGAGTAATCATGCAGCATTTTTTGCAAAGGAAATCCAGTCTCCGCGTTTTCAAGCTATATTGCGTGTTACAAGCGGTAGGATGAAGAAGAGTCCGGATATTAAGAGCTTCTCTCATGAGCTTAATTCCAAAGGGGTTAGGGCTTTTCCAGTTTGGAAGTCCCGCGCATTTGGTCATATGGAGGTGCATTGGCTTTGTGCTTTCTGTTCCTTATTTTTGTTTTGTGTTTGTATTTGCTGTCCATTTGCCTTCCTTTGAAAATTTGATTGTTTGGTAGAAATAACTTGATTTGTGACAATACTAGGAAGTTATGGTGGCAATCAGGATGAAATTCATCAGGTTAAAAGAGGAAGTTGATTCTGATTTAGGTATATTTGCTGGGGATTTGGTGGGTATACTTGAAAAGACCTCAGACACTCACCCCAAATGGAGAGAGAGTTTGGAGGACTTGTTGGTTGTAGCTCGACAATGTGCAAAGATGTCTTCTAACGAATTCTGGGTGAAAGGTGAGGGTATCGTCCAGAACCTAGACGATAAGCGTCAAGAGCTTCCAATGGGGATTGTCAAACAAGCACACACCCGGCTTTTATTTATCCTCACTCGATGTACTAGGCTTGTGCAGTTCCAAAAAGAGAGTGGTTATGATGAAGACAAAATTCTGGGCATTCATCAATGTAGTGATCTTGGAGTTTATCGTGAACAGATTATTGAAATTGCACAACAGGACTTTAGCGGTCCATTGGTGGGTTGGAAGACAGCGGGTGAGAAGCAGAGAAAGAAATCCTGTGGTATTGAACAAGACACTCAAGTTACAAAGCAGGATCAAGTAGATCAGTCTTTGGAGGTTGGCACTGCAAAAAGTGTTGATTCAACTGCAAGCAGCTTTAGGATGTCATCTTGGAGGAAACTTCCATCCGCTGCTGAGAAAAATCGGAAGGACACTGATGTTGTTCAAACACCTTTCAAGGATAAATCAGAACCACTACTTGATAGAGATGATTATTCTGAAAATCTTGAAACTCCAGACCATCCTCCATCCCCAGGAACAAAAAGAGTTTCTTGGGGACTCTGGGTGGATCAACACAATGTTGCATATGAAAATTCTATGATATGCCGGATCTGTGAGGTTGAAATACCGATTGTACATGTAGAGGAACACTCTCTAATTTGTACTATTGCCGACAGATGTGACTTGAAAGGCTTTACTGTAAATGAAAGACTTGAAAGAGTTGCAGAAACTCTTGAAAAGATACTGCGCTCATGGTCACAAAAAACCACACCAAAAAGTACACCAAAAAGTACACCAAAAAGATGTGACACTCCGAGAGTAAGTCCTGAGGTTGAAAGAGTGCCCACATCAGGTATTCATGAGATGTCAGATGGGTTATCACCAAAACGAAACAACTTTTCTTCTTGCTGCTCTGAAGAGATGCTTGATGTTGTGCCTGATTCTTTTGTGATGGAAGATCTCAATGTTTTTCCAGAAATTTCATGTGAAGCACGTTCCACTCAAACACCTGATGCAGACAAAATAACCTCATCAAGAGAAAGCTTGACACCACGATCACCATTATTAACTCCACGGACTAGCCAAATTGGTTTGCTATTGAGTGGACAGAGGACAATAACAGAACTTGAGGGTTGTCATCAGGTATGTAGTTGTGTTAAACTGTTGTTCTGGATGATTCACCCTGGTTAGGGATTGATCTTCTTCTGAATATATATTGGTTATCTTTGTTAGTATGGTATCTGCCATAATCATTTTCATTACTAGCCTTGCTTTTTTTTGTTGTCATATTCTTTTAGTTGTTTCATGGTAGAAAGATTAAAATCTCGTGAACTCGAATTAGATGGCTTCAGCTCTAGAGAACTTTATCACTAGAATTGTGCATTGGTTCTACCTTCAGCCTCTCACTCAAGATTGCTCCATCCTTTTCCAAGTAAATTTTGTTCAGCATCAGGCTAGTAGTAGTTTGTTTGTTTGTTTGTTTTTTCCTTTCCTTTTCTGACAAATACTATAATTCAAATTTGACTATTTAAAGTTTCTACCACATGGTTCTTTTCCTATATTAGACAAATAAACCCATTAATACATTTAGTAATTTATCTTTTTCATCACTGAAAAAACAGATGTTCTTAGTAGTTTCCAATCCATAAAGAATTAGACAATTTGGCAGTTTGGTTTTCTGTGGTTTCCTTGATGCTTGATGAAAAAAGATTTCTTGATGTAAATTGAAGTATATGCATGTGTGCAATGACAAGAAAGCATTTAAATTAAAAAAATTGTTATCACATCTAGGTCGTACAGCCTACAGATCCAGTTGTATTTCTACCTTTGATATCTCCTTTCTATAATAACCAATAACAAATGGCAAATGCAGATAATTTTGGTGTCATAAGCAGCAGATCATAATTTCATGTTACCTGCTGTTCAATATACCTTGTATTTAAGTGAAAGTAAATCTGAACACATATGGCTCAGTCAATTAACTTCTCACTGCAAATCTTCATTCTAGGTTGTGAAATTGAGCACACAATGAAATTTCAGTGAATATGGTCATTTGACTGACTGTTGTTATTTCATTGAGCTCTTTGTTTCTATTTCCTAAATTTTACTGTTGCATGACAGATAAGCAAGCTACTGGATATTGCTCGCTCTGTTGCAAGTCTAAATGACAATGACTATAGTGCACTAGAGAGCATGCTGGACTGTCTGGAAGACCTAAAATATTCTGTTCAGGACAGGAAGGTGGATGCCCTCATTGTAGAGACTTTTGGAAGACGCATAGAGAAATTACTTCTGTAAGTCAGTTTTCAAGTTCAAGCCTTGTTATCTATATGAAGCTTCAGGAAGTTTTCTTTTTAATAATTCAACTTAGCATCTTATCCTATAACTAAAAGAATCCTACTTTTAGCTCTAGTTACCCTATTGCTTCATCTTCTGTTTGTGTGTTCTGGATGGTTTTTAGTCTGGACTCTATTAATTTTTCTGATTATTAAGATATTAATTACTCAAAAGTCCACTAAAATATAAAACAGATTGATGGATAGCTTTCACATAATAATTTATAATGGTTGTTTTCTTGCCATGTGAAGATTTCTTAAAAATGTCATCTTTTGACACACATTCAACAATTGATTAATTTACTTATCATTAACATCCTTTTGAATTCATTTGTGTATTTATTTTGATTAACCGAACTTTAAAATTTTAAAACTAATCAAATAATTTTAGTAATAGAATCAGTAAAAATAACCTTAAACAACCATCACTTCGAAGTTGTTTACTGAGTACTTCACCAGTGAAAAATTTATTATATTTCTTTTTCTTCAAATCTACAGGGAGAAATATGTGCATCTCTGTACCCAAATAGATGATGAGAAATCGGACCCATCAAATCAGATGGCTGATGAAGACAGTTCTGAGGAAAATGATGCAGTTCGCAGTTTGCGTACAAGTCCTGTTAACATGTCTTCCAAAGACCGAACCTCTATAGATGATTTTGAAATAATAAAACCAATCAGTAGAGGGGCCTTTGGAAGGGTTTTCCTTGCCAGAAAAAGAGCTACTGGAGATTTGTTTGCTATAAAGGTTAGCATCTAACAACACCATGAAAGTGGCTGTCATAAATACATAAATGCATAGAACATGCTTTCTTAATCTTTATGATTGAACATGTGAAATTGACTATTGTCCTCTTGGTAGATATGATATCAGATGGCCAGGGATTTGCATTCCTCCGTTTTCTTAAAGAATATTGCAAATTCTGATTCAATTCTTAAGAGTCTATATTGTTACATGGTTTTTATATATCTATCTTTGAAGAACCAAATTTCTGTATGATGAGATTGGGGATTAGATAGGGTATAGAAAGTTAGAGGGACGGATGGTACTATGCCTGATTCATGCTTGACTGTTCACTACCAAGATGAGGACAAAAGCAAGGAAGCTTGGATGATAGGCTGTTCCAGCAAAGATTTGCAGGAGAAAAGGTTTCAATCAAGAGAAAAGCTGTCTGAATAGCAATAAATTATAAGAATTAAATACTGTTTTCTTTTCTTTCACTGCTATATTGCAAAGTAATATAGGTTTGTCTTTTGTTTCTAAGGAGGAAGAACTGATATCGAAACAAAACTGCATTGCCTTTTGATTTGGCTTTCCAGTTTTGCTAGCCTATCTTTTTTATTTTTCTAATTCCATTATTTTGTATCCCTTATCTTTTTTATCCCTTATCTTTTTCCTCTTGAGAAAACACATGGATCTCCAATTCTTCCTTTTTCCCTGAATCAATTTGTTTTTTCTTTACTACCTTTGTTTATCAGTAGATCTGCTCTCCTAACCAATTTGGAAAGAGACATACTCAGTCAATTCAAACCAAGAGATCATATTATGTATCTTAAATTTGTTAATAATTTCCATCTTGGATTTTTATTATGTTTCAATTTTGTGTGGTTATGCATGGTCGTTGTTGGAGACTATTAATGGCGATTTACCACCCCTTTTTTCATCAGCCTCTTGTTTCATTGGGAAAACCCAGTTTTGCTGATGAAATTGAATGCTGAAAAGTAAATTTGAGCTACTGCTTTCAGATTACCATTACAATTATACATAACTGCATGCCAGCCTGCTTGTAAATGTATACGCATCTTTGCAAGCTTGGGAGAATTAAATGCCTGTAAAAGGTTAAATGTGGTCTTTTCTTGATGTAATGATTATTTACTGAATACTTTTTCCAGGTCCTGAGGAAGGCTGATATGATTTGTAAAAATGCAGTTGAAAGTATTTTGGAAGAGCGTAAAATCCTCATATCAGTGTGCAATCCTTTTGTGGTGAGCATGCGTCGTATCATATATACCCATTTTATGGGAGTATTGCATGTGAAAGCGTGTTATTCTAATGTCTGTGATTTTACAGGTTCGATTTTTCTACTCCTTCACATGCAGTGAAAATCTTTATCTGGTCATGGAATATCTAAATGGTGGAGATCTGTACTCTTTATTGAGAAACTTGGGCTGCTTGGATGAAGACATGGCCCGTATGTATATTGCAGAAGTTGTAAGGGCTTCTTTGCATACCTGTATCTATGGCCTTTTCGTTCAAATATCAATTTATAAAACTTTCTAACAAATGGTACAAATAGTTGGTTTTCTATTTCCCAGGTTCTTGCTTTGGAGTACTTGCATTCTTCAAATGTCATTCATAGAGACTTGAAGCCGGACAACTTGTTGATTAATCAAGATGGTCACATCAAGGTTGATATTTTGAAAATTTGAAGGTTTTTTTTTTATTTCCCATCACCTAGGTGGAAAAGGAAACTTCTTCAAAAGTCATATGTGTCTGTCTTTGTGCACACATCTCTATATTAGAAACACATGGGCATGCATGTAGAGAGAAGTTTTCTTGGCTCAATGTTTCATTTAGAAAATAGAAATGCCGAAGAAAGTTCTGTCTTCATATTCTACCTCCCAGAATCTTACATTCCATTAGGACCATAACTGGGTATTACAGGCTTCATGTGTTTTGGTAACATTATATTGTTATTGCGCATTGAGTTATAGGTTCCATATTTGATGGTAGATTGTTGGATTTTAATATAAGAATATTTTTGTATGGTTTTCAAAATAATAGCTGTATGCCACTGCTTATGAGAGATCCATAGAAAGAGCAAAGGTAACAAGAGTTTCATTCTGTGGCATGATGAAGTGTCGGACAAATATTCAAGTTTATATAGAAGGCTAAAATGGATTTGCCTAATCTGTCATGACCGTGATTAGTGTTCAAGGGATACTGTATTGGAGTCTTCGGTTGAGGTTAAAGGTATATAGTATATGTTCAAGAGAATAGGCATGCAGTAGACCAGATGAGAATCATCTCTTCATGCTAGGTCCACTACTAAAATATGTTTAATTGGTGTTGTTAGTTTGGATGCAATTATTATTTTGTAAATTGAATTTTATTTGATCATTATTCCGTATAGTTATTCAATTTGCCATCTAGTTTTTCTATGTTTCTTCTTTGTGTTCCTTTAACAAATACTTTCAAGAATGCTGAATTATCATCCTGTATTTTACTGCAAAGAACATTAAAACAATGCTTTCACTATTTGGACTAGAGTGTTTAATAGATTATTACATCTATGAAGAACACTCACTGTGCTTTAAAAGATGTTTTATATAGTATTTTAATTGTTTTCTTCTAAATGTCCATTCTGCTACAGTTGACAGATTTTGGGCTATCAAAAGTTGGTCTTATCAACAGTACAGATGACTTATCTGTTCCGTTAGTCAGTAGTTCTGGTTTTCTTGATGATGATGAACTAAAGGGTCAATCGTCATCCAAGAGAGAAGAGCGTCAAAAGCATTCAGTTGCTGGCACTCCTGATTATTTGGCACCTGAGATACTTCTCGGCATGGGCCATGGTTAGCAATTTTCTTTTCTTAACTTTGATAGTGCATGTATGATGCATGGTTCTGTTTTATTTACTTATTTATTTATTATATGTTTTTCATCATCGGACATTACCTTCTTGCAGGTGCAACTGCTGATTGGTGGTCTGTGGGTATTATTCTTTTTGAGCTGCTTGTTGGTATACCTCCATTCAATGCAGATACTCCACAGGTAGGTCATCCGAACCTTATGAATGGTTTTGGTCAGCAGACTGAATTTGGTTATTCTCCTTTTTAATTCTTCTATTTAGTTCGAGTTGTTGATATTGGTTAAGTTACTAACTTGGTTGTAGTTACTTTCCTAACATTTTGCTGTGCTTCTAACCATTTGTCTATTCCTATTTTGTTAAAATGGAATATGGACTGTACCTTTTATACACCACTGTGGAGCATGTTATGTCATAAGTTACCATTTCTAATATATTTACTCCTAAGTTGTATGCATGCAAAGAGTGTTAGATGGATATGGCATAGAGATCTTTAATATATTGTTTTTTAAACTATCTTTGGCTTTTTTATCCTTCAAATTGGAACATAATATGTTGACCTTCTTGGAGAAACTGTTCCTTTTAGTTTCAGAACATTTTATGCGAGTAGCTTGATGTCATACTAATAGGCCATATTTCTTGCAGAAAATATTTGACAACGTAATGAATAGAGATATACCCTGGCCCAGGGTTCCTGAAGAGATGAGCTTTGATGCCTGTGATTTGATTGACAAGTAAGATTGTGTGAAATCCCTAGATGTAACTTGTGCTACTTCTTTCAAGATATAATGGTCTTTGAAGCATATGATTGCATTCACAAGATTATTTGTGTTTCCTACAAGCATAAGCGAGGACAGTTGGCTTCTCTCTGTATCATAAGCTCTTTCATATATTGGAATCAATTCCATTGGTACCATATGTAAATTATGTTTTTGGTACTATCAAGGTCCTCCTTTAATTTATAAACCATTAAATTTCTACCTTAATGTCACTTTCAGATTGTTGACAGAAAATCCACTTCAAAGGTTAGGAGCAATAGGAGCTAGAGAGGTAAACTCTTTATGGTCACTGATGAGACTTATTTGCAAGCAGAAATGATTTGAAAATTAAACAGGTCAATTTTCCGGCAGGTTAAGAATCATTCTTTCTTTAGAGACATAAATTGGGAAACGCTTGCAAGGCAAAAGGTTGTCTCAGTTTTATTTTTTAAATATCTCGAAGTCATGTTTTTTTTTTTTTTAATAGTAGTTATCATCATATCTGAACACTTAGTAAGTTCTCTTATTCTCTCCAGGCTATGTTCATTCCATCGGGAGAAGCACATGACACGAGTTATTTTTTGAGCCGTTATATATGGAATCCAGAAGGTGAAAATGTTCATGGAGGCAGTGACTTTGAGGACTTGACAGACACATGCAGCAGTGGTTCATTCAGCAATACACATGATGACGATGTAAGTACATATTGCAGTTGAAAATTGCTCCTATCTCTTTGCATATATTGCTTTCAGTTCATTGTCACTTGAACATGGCTCTAATCTCACTAGATTATAGTGGTTCCAGCTGCCAACAACAATTATGATTTTGAAATTATTGCTTTTATTGATTTGGTTTAGAAAACCATTATTTTCTATATGATGATTTATTTTTAGCAACAAGGTGCTGGGAATTGATTTATAGAAAAAGGTTAAATTCTGAATTCAAATTAAAGCTTAATTTATAGAAACATCTTGGCCTAATGGAAAGAGAATGAAATTATTTGGGATGGGAACTCATACTTAAAGCTCATCATTGGTGATTGTAGAATGGTTTAAGAAATCTTCCATTTGAAGTCGATTCAAATTGATGCAAGTGATCTAGTACAAGGGTTAATGACCCAATTTATCCTTATATAATAAGGTAATTCTCCAATATGTTCTTATATTTCTAACTGAGGCAATTTTATCCTTGAATACACGTTAAGTTTCTAATCTATCATTTTGACAAGATTTTCAGGTCAAACCACTAGAATTAGTCACTTGATTTACACATGATTATTTTTATTTTCAAAATGCTCTTGTAATCCAGAAAAAATGAAAGGCTTTTATGTGCAAATCACGTGAATAATTCTAGTGGTTTAGTTTGAAAATCTTGCCAAAAGATAGATTAGAAACTTAATGTATATTAAAGGATGCAATTGACTCAACTAGGGATATAAGGACATATTTGAGAATTACCCCATTGCATAAAGACAGATTGAGCCGTTAACCCCTGATACAATCATCAGCGTTATGGGTGCATTGTCTTCTGATTTTACTCTTTTATGCCAGGTGGATGGATGTGGTACCATGGCAGGGTTTGGTGCTCCAACTCTTGATGTGAAGTATTCTTTTAGTAATTTCTCATTTAAGGTGAGTCATGCTAAATTTTATTCAACAAGATTAGATGTTGCATGAACTTGAAATCATCTCTCTGTTTTTTTTTTTAATGAAATATTCTTCAATGTCCCTACATGCTTGCACAATGTATCGATGCACTTTTCTATAAATTTCTGGTAATAAAGTTCTATTATGGTGTTTTAGAAAAATTTCCATTAATCTCCACAATCATTCTTGCCAAATGAGTTTTGACTTTCCCCATTAAAGTTATTGTTATCGTGTACAAACTGTATAGCAGTAGTAATTGAATGATGAGAAATAATTCTTCACGTTATGTCCAAGCTCCTAACGCCTGCTTACTGAGTTAATGTTTTTGCATTTTGAATAAGAATATACTTCTATTTTCAGAATTTGTCTCAGCTGGCATCCATCAATCATGATCTAGTTGTTAAGAGCACCAAGGAAGCAGCAGATGCTTCCAAACCACCAGTTCAATGACATTTTTACGCGGTCGTTTTGGTGAATATATGTGCTTCCACGACCCACACCAAATCTTCATTTGCTACCTGCTGAAGTTCCTTCCTAAAAATTTTACACAGTAGCTTTACATGGTCACTTTCACTTTCAATTCTTTCATCTGAAAATTTCAGAAAGAGGCTTTCCTTGAACAGGAGCAGAGTTCGAAGAAGTAGCCTATTAGAAATGCTACATGCCCCACTTTACAGGTATGTAGCAGCCAAACAAAATGATAGTTCTGCTTTTCCTTATCTCATGGCATATAAGCTTCAGCACAAGAAAGTGGAGTTTTATTGCTGCACCAAACAACAGGTCATGGACATTTTTTATATCTCCACTTGTCTTTTGTATATACATAGATCTTCCTGCTTAGAGAATGAAATTATTTGGCACATATTTTTTCACAAGCTCTCCACGATACTAGGTAAGCTAGACAAAGAGGGACTGAGAGTTTGGAGTTTCCTGAGAAAGAGGAATTCAGTCGACTGGATAGCGCATTTCTCCTTCTGGACACGATAATTATTTTTTTGAAGTTGTGTGGTACAAAAATTAATTTTTATTTTGTTCAAGGTTGTTTCAGTGGAGAAATTCTTGTATCACTAAAAGGGATAGAATAAACTTGTTTAATTATCTGTATAAGGGTTAATCCGGGTTGATATAAGGATAAAATGATTATTATTATAATTTTAAAACCCGATTAAAGGGTTGACTCGGGATAAGACCCGAGTCACAGGTCGGGTTGACCATTGACCCGGTCAACATCAGGATAAAAGTGATTATTATCATAATTTTAAAATTCAACTCAGGGTCGATTCTAGGTAAGGCTTGGGTCATGGGCCTGGTTAACCATTGACCCGAGTCAACGTAAGAATAAAAACGAATATGATCATAGTTTTAAAACTCGACTCGAGGGTCAACCTGGGTTGACCATTGACCCGAGTCAAGTAAGGATAAAAATGATTGTTATCATAGTTTTAAAACCTGACTCGGGGGTCGACCTAGGGCAGGCTCGAGTCATGGGTCAAGATGGTCACCTCGGGTTGGCTCGAGATAATATAAGAATAAAAATGATTATTATTATAGTTTTAAAACTCGTCTTAGTAGTCGAACCAAGAGAAGGCATGGGATGAGTCACAAATCGAGAAGGTTAACTTGGATTGATGCAAGTCAATATAAGAATAAAAATAATTATTATTATAATTTTAAAATTCAATTTAGAGATTAATCCGGAACAAGATGTAGGATATTGGTCGAGAATGTTAATTCAAGTTGGGTGATTAACCCAAATTAATATTTATATAAAAATAATAATTATTATAATTTTAATCTAGATCAAAAGTCGAGGGGTACACAAGACAAGTCATTTGTCTAGTGCACTCGTGTTTAGTCTATGTTCCATTCAATATTCATCAGCATTCCAAAAGCTGCCTTAAGAATTTGAAAAGACGTGTTGGGATCCTACCCATAGCTTTCCCAACAGCTGCACGCTCTTGCTTTCTGCAACTATTATGATCGCACTATACCCAAAGGGATATACTTTTGGAACTTTTTTTCCACCAACTATTGAGAACTACTACAGTACTTTTGCAAGAGTGCAGTTGAAAAGCTCCTGAAGAGATAACCGGGTACCGTTCCTATCTTCCCTCACATGTGACGTGAGGATTGCCTTTTATGAGTCACACTCCAAAAAAACACAGAAATGTTTATACTTGAATTTGATGGTGACACCACTGCACTAAACGGACAGTAGGTGAGACAAATACATGATAGTTTCAGGCTGGATCTCAACGTTTTGAAAGTAGGTAGGTAAGGTCTTTTCTCCCCCTGAAATCCATAAAAGCTTGTATTAGATAGTGACAGAAAAGAAAGTGGCATTTGCTCTTTCTTGTCAGCTTGTATAAACAACATATTTTGCATTTATTTCTTCATTTTCTTCAGATGGTGGTTGGCACAGTATCTCTTTCGGTTTATACAAGCTTTTCAACCATTTTTTTTGTTTTAAAAAAATATTAAATTAATAATTTTTTCCCATGATTTTCATGTCACATATAAAAAAATCTAAAAAGTAATTATTTTTATATTTTTTCAAAAACTATTTTTAAAAGCACTGTCTGCATTCCATGATTATAATCTCGCTAACAATTTGTTTAACTCAAGAGGAAATCATGATTATTTTTTAATTAACTACTTTCATTATCTTTTTTTTTAATTTTAGTTTTTTTAGTTTAACGTGGGTGTCCGGACCAGCTTGCGCGCACCTCGACTAATCCCACAAGCCCTGAAGTTAACGATTATGTAAGTCTCCAGTGGCCATCATATGAGCAACCACAAGACTCGAACATGAGACCATAGAAAAAGCAAACCTCTTGGTCCCAAATTTTTATCATTGGGCCACCACCTTTCATTATCTTTTTAATCTTACTACTTGAAGTGGATTTGGCAGTATGGATATTCCCTTTTCTAGCTGATTTGGAATGGCTCCAAGTTTCTTGTAACAGACCATTACTCTTTACGCACATGCCAATGATAATTTCACGAAATATCAAGTGTAAAAGTTGATGAATTAGAGAATTAATGTTCATCTTATCGAGAATACTTTCCAAAAATTCTAAAACATTGTTGATTCATGGATTTCATTAGTGGGATTCACTCATTCAATACATGACGTATTTTATGACGTGATTCTGAGAAGAATATATATTAGGAGAAATTAATATTTTATTTTGAGTGGATTTAACTGATGCCTTGCAATTAAAAGCCCAAGCTTAATGTCTTAAATATGCTTCTACTAGGAAGTTTTTCTTTTTTCTTTTTATTTTTTCCACTTGTGTGTACATAGTATAGAATTCGAGAATTAATACGGTCCAAGATAATCCGTGAGTTAATATGTCAATCTAAAATGTAATAAAAAAACTCATGAAATAACATTATTTTAAGTTTTTTTATTTAATATTAAAATAATATTATTTTAATAAAAAAATCAATTCAACATAAAACTTAACTCATGTTAAATTTTAAGTTGATGAATCACCGAGTTTACCCATCAATCTTGGTTTTATAACCATTACATACTATCATAGACAATGAGTACATACATAGTTTTGAAACCTGGCCCAGCTGGTTGACCCGGGGCTGGAACCGGGCCGGGTTGATGAAAAAATAAAAAAAGTCATGACTTGGTTGCAATTCGTTGACTTTTGTTTTGGTTTTTTTTTTAACTACAACGACGCTATTTTGAATTCTTTTAAAAATAGGGATTCATCCAGTCAAAACCTGAAATCAGGATCTTGAACCGGGCCGGATTTAAAAACTATGAAAACTACGAGTACATATATAAAATCAAAAAGTAACGAGTCAAGTTGCACGACAAGGAATTAGATGGTCTCAGAATAATTGATGATCCAATCTACATTTTATATCACCCTGCTAGCTAGCCATAGCCTGCACCACTGGTATCTCTTCCTTTGCGATACGATCGATCTCACTCTCATGCCAATGATAACACACTCAAATTCCACAGCCAAAAGGAGGCCATCTGATTTAGAGTTCCACTTTGGTTATCCTTTTGACATTAACGTTTGAAGATTAAGGCCACCACTAGCTAGCCAGCCAAGATTATAATTTACGTAACCATCATAAACAATTCTAGCTAGCTTTACTCTTGGATATAACCTTTTAGACTAAGTTATATACCAGCTGATATATATTTGAGGTGTTACTCAAATAATTGATATATGCATTTGCTTCCTCAACTTAATTTCAATATATATAGGCCAAGCATATCGTCTTAGTTCATCATAAAATCTGCAGAATGTTGATTCCCTTCACGAGGAGAAATGGACAGTGTCGAATACCCTAAGGGTTAGAACAAATAAAATAGATATCCCATGTAGTGTTATAAAAATAGCAAGCTGGAATGCTATTTTTATAATTTTAAAACTCGACTTGGATCGATTTATTAGGCTCTCCAGGTTTTAAAATAATAGTTATTGACATATACATGTGTTTGTTTTTTAATTCAAGAACATTTTTTATTTTTTTGTTTTAAATTAAATATTTTTATGAATTTAGATAGATTTAATATGTTGATATTAAAAATAAATTTTAAAAAATAAAAAATATATTATTTTTATATTTTTAAATAAAAAATATTTTAAAAAACAATCAACATATCATATACTCAAATTTGTTTTTAATAAAATTGGCTGCTTCTATTGACGCAATGTGGTGATCCCTTAGAATAAACTTTAGCAGTTGTCTCTTCCCAAGCAAGGAAGGTGATTTTTTTTTTTTTCAAGTCGTGCTTTCATAAGCAATACTGTTTACAGCATTCCCTAGCTAGCTAGTACACGCATAGCAAATGCTAATGATAACCTCCTTTCTTTTATATATATATATATATATATATATCTTTGTATCATCATGCGTTTTAGAATCTTGGAAGTTCTTTTTACACGGTTGAAAAGGAAAGCATTTCTTTATTATAAGGAGATAAATATTTCATCTAATTTCTCTGAAGTGACATGTATTTTTTGTCTTTTAGTTATTGTGCAATTTTGTCTTGCAATAATTATTTTGAAAAAAAAAGTAATTAAGTTATCCAACCTGATTCCTTATACAACTTTTATTTT
>Ga0307511_10003158_pt1 | contig 16966 bp, 9 predicted proteins | sample 13_EM_MG_FD_200266 | JGI IMG/M metagenome (GOLD analysis project Ga0307511, IMG submission 200266) | Populus trichocarpa ectomycorrhiza microbial communities from riparian zone in the Pacific Northwest, United States - 13_EM | ecosystem: Host-associated > Plants > Roots > Unclassified | place... | reverse complement strand
TGTGGTAGAACAGACACGACGTCATTCGATCATCGCCAGCCTATTGAATATCCCCCATGTGGTGGTCGCTATCAATAAAATGGACCTGGTGTCTTATTCCCAGGATGTTTATAACAATATTGCCATGGACTTCGCGGAGATCGCGAAGACCCTGAAACTACGGGATGTCGTCTACCTGCCGATCAGCGCCCTGAAAGGGGATAATATCGTGGACAGGTCCACTCACCTGGACTGGTATGAAGGACCTACCCTGCTGGAATTGCTGGAGAAGACCGAAGTGGCAAAGGATATCAACCTCGACTATGCCCGCCTTCCGGTGCAATATGTTATTCGTCCTCAGACGGAAGAATTGCATGACTACCGGGGATATGCCGGGAAGATCGTCAGCGGTATCTACCGGAAAGGCGACCCCATCACCGTGTTGCCGGCAGGACTCACCAGCAGGATCAAAAGCATTGAAGCCGGCGGCAAGCACGTGGAAGAAGCATTCGCCCCGCAAAGCGTCGTATTACAACTGGAAGATGACATCGATATCAGCCGGGGTGACCTGATCGCCAAAAATGATCACCAGCCCCGTGTTGAACAGGAACTGGAAGTGCTGCTCTGCTGGATGGACAGCAAATTATTGGTTCCGGGTAATAAATACCTGCTGCAGATCGGCAGCCGGACCGTGCGCAGCGTGGTAAAAGAAATTGAATACAAGCTGGACGTGAACACGCTGGAAAAGAATTATTCGGCTGAAACGGCAGGCCTGAATGATATCGTAAAGGCCACTATCCGGACGGCCTCTCCCCTGCCCTTCGATTCCTATGCGGACTTGCAGGCTAACGGCGGAGCGATCCTGATCGATGAAACGAGTAATGTGACCGTGGGGGCTTGCATGATACAGTAATAACAATGAAATGAGCAAGATCAATCAACATAGCAATGATTTACCAAACTCCCCCTTCAGGGGGCGGGGGGGGAAAGTCATTCTGGCCGGAGCAGGTCCGGGAGATCCGGAACTGCTGACGATCAAAGCGCTCCGTTATCTGCAAAAAGCGGATGTCGTCATTACAGATCGCCTGGTAAGCGAAGAGATCCTGACTAACTATACCCGGGAGGATGCGCTGATCATCTCCGTTGGCAAACAATGCAGCAAGGGGGCTTCGACACCTCAGTCCGAGATCAATGACCTGTTGGTGGAACATGCCGGCAGAGGTCGACTGGTCGTCCGGCTCAAAGGGGGCGATGCGTCTATCTTCTCCAATATTCTGGATGAGCTACGGACTCTTGCTACTCATCAGATCCCTTATGAGATCATCCCGGGAATAACGGCAGCCCTGGGCGCTGCCGCTTATGCCGCTATTCCTTTAACAGCGAGAGGGTATTCCACCGCCGTCCGTTTCCTGACCCATTACAAAAAGGATGACCTGAACGAGTCTTACTGGAAAGACCTGGCGCAGACGGCTGACACCCTGGTGTTCTATATGTCCTCCGAGCCATTGGATCATTTGGTAGAAAATTTATTACAATACGGGATCGGCCCCGACAAATGGCTGGCCGTGATCGAGCAGGCAACCACTCCCCTGCAAAATGTGTACAATTGCCCGATCCATGAATATCTGTCTGCCAAAAGGGGCAGTCATTATGTCTCTCCTACCCTGATCATCATCGGGAAGGTAGCAGCCTTGCATGAGCCCTTTCAATGGCTGCCCGACAGTCATAGCAAAGAAAATTATTTCGCACCGGTTGCCGCGCAAACTGCTTCGCCAGTGGTGACGAGAGCCGCCGAACCTACTTTAAAAAAATATGCATATGCTGACAGCGCCGAAACTTAAAACATTGCAGGAACTGATAGCCGGCTCCTCGAAAGAAGAGCTGATCTGGCTAAGCGGCTACCTGGCCGGCGTTGTAGCACAGAGTGCCGGACAAATCATACTGCCCGGTATAACGCAATCATCTGCACAGGAAGCTGAGGCCCCTGCCCGGCCGGCTGTTGGCAAGATCACCATTGCCTATGGCACGGAAACCGGTAATTCGAAGAAACTGGCTACGGACTTTGCGGCAAAAGCGAAGAAGAAAGGGATCAATGCCAAGCTGGTAGGGCTGGAACAATATCGCCTCACCGATCTGGCCAAAGAAGAATATTTCTTCACCGTCATCAGCACACAGGGAGATGGAGAACCTCCTGCCTCAGCGAAAAAATTTTATGATCATATCCACGGAGAAGGTATCCGGCTGGATAAGTTAAAATACAGCGTGCTGGCTCTGGGTGATACCTCTTATCCTCTTTTCTGTAAGGCAGGGGAAGATGTGGATCAGCAGTTTCAGAGCAAGGGCGCCGAGCGCATTGTCTCCCTGCAAAAATGCGATACGGATTATGAGGATGAGGCATTCCATTGGTTTGATCAGGTACTGCAAAGACTGAATGGCGGCAGTGCAGGCAATGGGGCCCTTTCGGGCAACGGCCTGGCAGCGGGTACCACGTCGCCGCGCAAACACAGCGCGAAGAGATTCCATACCGGCACTGTGCTGGCCAATGTTAATCTGAACGACAGAGGGTCGGCTAAGGAAACTTATCACCTGGAGATTGCCGCAGAGGACACGGATTACGAGCCGGGAGATTCCATCGGCATCACCCCGGAGAACCCGCTGGCTACTGTTGAAGCAATCATCAGTCTCACCGGGATCGACCCAACGGCAAGGGTGGTTTTCCGCGACGAAGAATGGACAATAGCTGACCTGCTGAAGAAGAAACTGAATATTGTATTCCTGCCCGAAAGAGTAGTGAAAAAATATGCTGCTATCGTACAACAGGAAATTCCCGAGACAAAGATCGGGCTGCTGGACCTGCTGAAGATCTACCCGGTAAGAGATACCGCACAATTCCGGGAAGTAATAGCCATTCTGGAGCCCGTCGCTCCCAGATTGTACTCTATTTCTTCTTCGCCGGAAGCGCATTCCGGGGAGATACATATCACCGTAGCAAAGGATACTTTCCGCATCAATGGCGAGACCAAATTCGGATTGTGTTCCGATGTCCTGTCTCAGCTATCTCCGGAAGAGTCCCTTGAATTTTATGTTCACCGGAATTCCCAGTTCAAACTGCCTGCGCATGATAAAGATGTCATCATGATCGGGCCTGGCACGGGCATCGCCCCTTTCCGCTCGTTCCTGGCAGAAAGAGATGCTACCGGGGCCAGCGGAAAGAACTGGCTTTTCTTCGGAGACCAGCACTTTACTACGGACTTTCTCTACCAGACAGAGATCCAGAACTGGATACAGACAGGGGTATTGACCAAAGTCAATACGGCTTTCTCCAGGGACCAAAAAGAGAAAGTCTATGTACAGCACAAGATGCTGAAATTCGCGGCCGAACTTTTCGAATGGCTGGAAGCCGGCGCTTATATCTACCTGTGCGGCGCCAAAGAGCCGATGAGTGTCGACGTGGAGAACGCCTTGCTGGAAATCGTACAGCAGGAAGGAAGAAGAAATGCCACACAGGCTGCAGGCTACCTGGATGAATTGAAGGAGGCCGGAAGGTTTGTTAAGGATGTTTATTAAAAAAATCCGCAAGTTTATAACCACCTATAAATTATGAGCGATCCAAAGAATTCGAATTTATCTGCTGTCGAGAAGATCAAACAAAAAAGCGATGCGCTCCGGGGAACGCTGGCCGAGAGCCTGCAGGATGAGCTCACCGGGGCTATTCGGGAAGATGACCAGACCCTGATCAAATTTCACGGCATGTACCAGCAGGACGATCGTGACAGACGGGAAGAACGTGCTGAGAAGAAACTGGAACGGCTCTATTCTTTTATGATCCGGCTGCGTATTCCGGGAGGTTTTCTCACCCCGAAACAATGGATCGATACGCACCATATCGCCGGAGAGCATTCGACAGGCGTCATCAAGATCACCACCCGGCAGACCTTGCAATTGCATGGTCTTCTCAAATCCCATCTCAAGCCAACGATCAAATCATTCAGCGCCACCAGGCTGGATTCTATAGCCGCCTGCGGCGATGTCAACCGGAATGTTACCTGTGCAGCGCATCCGCTCCAGTCCGCCATCCATGAAAAGGTGCACGCTTATGCAGCCAAACTGAGTGAATTGATGTTGCCGAAAAGCCACGGCTATTACGAGATCTGGCTGGACGAAGAAAAAATTACGGATAAACAACAGGAGGAAGATCCCCTTTACCAGGACCGGTACCTGCCCAGGAAATTTAAGATCGGCATCGCTATCCCGCCGAATAACGATATCGACGTGCTCACCAATGACCTGGGGCTGATTGCCATCATTGAAAAAGAGGAGCTGAAAGGATTCAATATTGCCATCGGCGGAGGCCTGGGCGCTACCCATGGCAATGCCGAGACCTACCCGAGGTTGGCATCTGTCATCGGTTTTGTGCCGGCAAATGAACGACTTTTCAAGGCCGTGTATGAGATCGCCACCATCCAGCGGGACTATGGCAACCGGAGCGACCGCAAGCTATCCCGGCTAAAATATACGGTAGACAAATACGGCCTGGAATGGTATACAACGGAACTGGAGAAAAGAACGGGATTCGCCCTGGAAGCTGCCCGCCCCTATTCCTTTACGGATCGGACAGACTATTACGGATGGGAGCAGAATCACCAGGGACGCTGGCATTATACCCCTTTTGTAGAGAACGGCCGGGTCCTGGACGATGAAAAAGTGGCGCTGAAGACGGCCCTGCTGGAGATAGCCGAAACGGGAAAAGCCAATTTCCGTTTCACCGGTAACCAAAACCTGATCCTGGCCGATATCGCTCCCAAAGACAAACCGGCCATCAATAAGATCCTCAGTAAATACAAGATCATCGAACATACGGAAGCCGCTTCGGCCATCCGGAAAAATTCCATTGCCTGCGTTGCCCTACCCACCTGCCCCCTGGCACTGGCGGAGGCGCAACGTTACCTTCCCGAGCTGATCAGCAAGATCGAGCCCCTGCTGGCTAAACATACCATCAGCGAAGAAGATATCATCATCCGCATGACCGGCTGTCCCAATGGCTGTGGCCGCCCTTATGCCGCAGAGATCGGCTTCATCGGCACAGCACCCGGACGTTACAATATGCACCTGGCTGGCGATCATGAAGGTACCCGGCTGAACCGGCTCTATAAGGAGAACCTGGACGAGACGGCCATCCTCTCCGAACTGGATCTCCTGTTCCGGCTTTACAAAAAAGAGAAGGCCAATGGGGAAAAATTCGGGGATTTCGCCTTGCGCCAGCGCTGGTATAAGGCGTAAGGGGGAGCTAGCAGAAAAAATATTTCTCAAAAGTCTACTAAATTAGTGGGATTTTATTTAAATTTGCAGCATGAACCACCCATTCTGCCCCACTTGTTGTAAGGAATGCTGTTGTCCCACCCGGGACATAGCCTGATTTTCCGCCAACCATACCATCCTTTTTTTTACCTATATATTCTACTAAAATAATAGACTAATGCTTACAAGAATCGCTTTTTTTACGCTAACCCTTGTATCCCTATTCCTGGGGTCCGCGGCCCAGGACCCTTATCTTATTTCCGGGAAGGTCTATGACTCCGTCAACAACCAGTCCCTTGCCGGCGCCTCCATCCGAATCAAGGGCTCGTCGGCCGGCACGGTCGCGGCTCCTGACGGATCCTTCCATTTGAAGACTACACAAAAATTACCCCTCACCCTTATTTTTTCCTCTATCGGTTATAAAGCGCAGGAATTCACCGTAAGTGAATCGGGAACAAAAAGCATCAGCATATCCCTCAATTCCCAAAATGTCCTCGTAGACCAGGTAGTAGTGACCGCATCCCGGGTATCCGAGAGCATTCTGCGTTCACCGGTGACGATTGAAAAACTCGACCTCCGGGCTATTAAAGAGAGCCCCGCCCCCACTTTTTACGACGCATTGGAGAATATCAAGGGAGTCCAGATGACGACCCTGAGCATGGGATATAAAGTACCGAATACCAGGGGATTCAGCGGCACCACCAATTCCCGTTTCTTACAGATGGTGGACGGAGTAGATAATATTTCGCCGGGTATCGGGGCACCGGTCGCCAATGCAGTCGGGCCGACGGAACTGGATATAGAAAGTGTGGAATTGATACCGGGCGCCGCCTCCGCCATTTATGGCCTGAATGCCATCAACGGGATCGCGAATCTTAAGACCAAGTCCCCTTTTCAATACGAAGGACTGAGCATTTACCAGAAAATAGGGGTCAATCATGTGAACGATAAGGATCATAGTTCCGCTCTTTACACGGAATCCGCTATCCGTTATGCCAAGGCGTACGGGAAATTCGCGTTTAAGATCAATGCCGCTCATTCGGAAGGAACGGACTGGATCGCAAACAACCAGCATGACCAGTATTTCGATGCAGGCAACAAGACCAATGCCTCCGTCGCAGCCCATAATCCCGCAGCAGACCTGATCAACCGTTACGGAGATGAATATAACAGCGACCTGAAAACGCTGACGCTGGCAGGAAAGAAATACGATGTATCCAGAACAGGCTATCTGGAAAAAGACCTTAGCGATTATGCCGTAAAGAACACGAAAGTAGATATAGCCCTTCATTACAAGCTCAACCCGCTTACCGAAATAGCCTATACCTACCGGATCGGCGTCGCCACCAATAACTATCAGCGGGGTAACCGCGTCCGGCTGGATGGGGAAAGGATCCAGCAGCATGCCCTGGATATAAAGGGGCGGGATTTCGGCATCAAAGCCTATTATACTTACGAGAATACCGGCAATAACTCCTTTAATTTCCGGCCGCTGGGTGAGAATATCGACATGGCATTTAAGAAATCCGGCCAGTGGTGGAATGACTATACGACCGCCTTTAATACGGCCTATAACACTTCCGGGGGCGCCGCTTACCAGAATGTACAGGCTTCCCTGGATGCCGCCCGGGCTTCCGCCGATAACGGGCGGTACCTTCCCGGCACCAAGGCCTTTGACAGCGTGCGGAGCAAGATCATCCATACCAACAACTGGGATACCGTAGGGGCGCAGATGCTGCTCAAGTCGGCTTTTGTACATGTAGAAGGTCAATACGACTGGTCGCATATTATCCCCTTCATCCAGATCCTCACCGGAGCCAACTACCGGAACTATATCGTCACACCTGACGGGAACAATTACGTGAATCCGGGGGCTTATGCAAATCCAAAACTGGCAAACAAAGATTTCCATTACTATAGCTACGGAGGGTTCATCCAGGCGACCAAACAATTATTTGATGAAAAATTAAAGATCACAGGTTCCGTTCGGGTAGATAAGACTGAGTATTTCAGCCCCAAGGTCAATCCCCGTATCGCGCTGGTCTATTCCCCCAAACAACAGCATAATTTCCGCCTGTCCTTCCAGAACGGGTATCGCTTCCCCACCCTGTTCGAGGGATTTGCCTTCGTGAACAACGGTGGCGTCCGCCGCCTGGGAGGTCTACAGGATGTCTCCCAGCATTTACAGGCCTTCGAGAACTCCTATATCAATTCCTCGGTGACGGCTTTTAAAAACGCCGTGAACGCGGACATCAACAACAATGGGATGACCCAGGCTGACGCCATCCAAAAAGAGGCAGGCGTGTTACAGCAAAGCACCTATACCTATATTCAGCCGGAACATATCAACTCTTTTGAAGCAGGCTATAAAGGGATCTGGCTGGATAATAAACTTTATTTCGATGTGGATTATTATTTCAGCGCTTACGATCATTTTATCGGTCAGTTGGACATTACCCAGCCTAAGACAGGCACGATCGGAGGAAGCACGAATGTGGCTACCGCTACCCAGATCTACGGCGGACAGGTCACCAAATATAAAATGTGGACCAATTCCAAAAGCCAGGTGACCAATCAGGGGGTAGAGCTGGGCGTCTCTTATAACTTCTATAAAAAGTTTAATATTACGGCCAATGCCAGCTATGCGGCTATCGCCAGCATCCAATCCTCCGATGCCTTCACGCCGGCCTTTAATACGCCTGACTGGATCACGAATGTAAGTATCGGCAACCGGGAGATCCTTAAGAACACCGGGTTTAATGTAGGGTGGCACTGGCAGAATGCTTTCTATTGGAACAGCCCGCTGGCGGCAGGCACCGTTCCTTCTTACGGAACGATTGACGCCCAGGTGAACTATCGTATACCAAAATTGTTTAGTACACTAAAATTGGGGGCTACTGATATTTTCAATACGAGATATTACCAGTATCTTGGAGGACCAACGGTGGGTGGATTCTATTATTTTACCATCGTATTCGACACAAACACCCGGCAAAAAAAATGAGTACGCAGGAAGACAAGAGCGAGTCAGTCATATCATCCGTGGGGCAATCCTCCCCAGTTCAGGAGACCGGGAATAATTTATTTCCGGTCTTTGTGAAGTTAGAGACCCTGCGCCTGCTGATCATCGGCGGCGGGAACGTAGGGCTGGAAAAGCTGAATGCCGTCCTGTCGAACTCTCCCGCAACAGCCATTCGTCTTGTAGCCACGACGATCCATGAAAAAATAAAAGAGCGGGCGGCGGAGCATCCCAATATTGAGCTGTTGGAACGCCCTTATCAACCGGCCGACCTGGACGAAGCCGACATCGCTATCGCAGCCGTTAATGACTGGGATCTCAGCGAAAAGATCCATAAAGATGCCCGGGAAAAAGGGATCCTGATCAACGTGGCGGATAAACCGGAGCTCTGTGATTTCTACTTAGGTTCCATTATCAAAAAAGGTAATCTGAAAATAGCCATTTCAACGAATGGCAAGTCCCCTACTATCGCCAAACGCCTGAAAGAAGAGATCGGCGGAATGATCCCCGATGAAATGGAAGGCGTACTGGACAATATGCAAACCATCCGTCAGCGTATGAACGGGGACTTTACCGAAAAAGTGCGGCAACTGAACGATCTGACCAAGGTGCTGGTAGCCAAACAGGCCATCCCGGTAGAACCGGTGATCTTACATACGCCCCGGCAAAGTAAATGGCAGCAAATTGTCAAATGGTGCCTTTTCGCCTTTGTCTTTATGATATTGGGGCATGCAACCTTATCCTGGGTGCCCTTCCATGATATCCTGGGCTTTATCCGGACGATCCCGGAGCATGTCGATTCGCGCGGCTTTCTGCTTATGCTGATGACAGGCTTTCTGGCGCAGATGGTGGATGGATCGATGGGGCTCGGCTACGGAACTATTTCCACTACTTTCCTTCTCGCCTATGGGGTCAGCCCTGCTATTGTCAGCAGCCGGGTGCATTCGGCCAGGGTCTTTTCCAGCGGCGTATCGGGGTACAGCCATCACCGGTTTGGCAATATCAATAAAAAACTGTTTCGCGCCCTTGTCATCCCGGGATGTATCGGAGCGATCCTTGGGGCGGCCCTGGCCTTTTATGGCCAGAAGTATGCCACCATAGTGAAAGTCCCCCTTTCTATCTATACTGTCTACCTGGGTTATTATATTTTACGCAAGGCGTTTAAGAAGAGAGATCCGAAGAGCAAGGTAAAGGGAGCCGGCTGGCTGGCTTCTGTGGGAGGTTTTATGGATGCTTTTGCCGGCGGCGGCTGGGGCACCCTGGTCACCAGCACCCTGATCTCCAAAAGAAAAAATCCCCGTTATGTGATCGGCTCCGTTTGCCTGGCCGAGTTCTTTGTCGTCCTGGCAAGTTCTATTACTTTTTTTATACTCCTGAAAAGTATTCCCCTGATCGATGTAGCAGGAATGATCCTGGGAGGTGTTATTGCGGCGCCTATTGCGGCCCGCCTGGTGGGCAGGCTGCCAATCAAGGCCATGTTCATCGCCGTTGGATCGCTGGTGATCCTTACCAGTTGCAATACGCTGTGGAAGGCGGTGATGATGGTGTTGCATTGAGATCTTCGTCCTTTTAATAACCTGAGAAAAGATTAGCGCCTCGCTCCCGAAAGGAGCGCTAGGGGTTAGCATATATAATTATCGAAGTACTACTATAGCCTTGCCGGAACAAAAGATGCATTTTGCACCCCCAAATCGGAGAGAACATAATCCCGTTTCCGCTATCTATGAAGAACTGTAAAGTTGTGATCCGGCCCCTGCCCGCTATATTGCTTTGTATACTGCTGTCTATGACGGTGATGAATAGGGTAAACGCACAATGTCCGGCCTCTTCGCCTCTGGTGATCAATGCTGTGACTTCCACTGAGAGCCGCTGCCAGGCTTCCGGAACCGTTACCGTGTCGGTGTCTGGTGGCGCAACGCCATATGTCTATAGTATCATTGCGGGCCCGACTTTGGCGGCAGCCCAGTCCTCCAATGTATTGCAATCACTGGCGCCGGGTACTTATACCGTACAGGTCACCGATAATTGCAATACTTCCGTTACCAGCAGTGTTACAGTTGCCGGTACGTATACCGTCCCGTCCGTAACCCTGACATCCCAGGCGCCCTCCTGCGGCGCCAACAGTGATGGCTCCATCACGGTCAATGTCACCAACGGCCGTGGGCCCTTCACCTATTCGCTGATCGCTCCATCCACGGTGACGGCAGCTCCCCAGGCCGGAAACGTGTTTACCGGGCTGCCGTCCGGTTCATATACCTGCCAGGTCACCGATTCCTGTGGTAATTTCCAGACCAGGACAGTGGTCGTTGCCGCCGGCACTATTGGCTCTGTGGGTTATGCCGGGGGGTCATTGCAATATTTATCCTGTGATACCTATTCCTATACCTTCATACTATCCGTCGCCGCCAGTGACTACAAACCGCCTTATACGGCCACATTGCATCTGGCGGACGGTCAGGTACTGACCCAGGTGCTGACGGCGCCGGGTAGCGGATTTATATTCGTTTCGTTCTCCTTCGGGTACCATCACGTCACGGGGGCTAACGACCAGATCACGATCACCGCGACGAATAATTGCGGGGGCTCCCTAACCCAAACCTCTTCTCCTTTTTTCTCGCTCGATATGCAACCTTCTTCCAACCTCTCCTCCGGTTGCGGCGGGGGATACTCCTATACATTCGACCAGACCGAGGACAATTTTAGTTTTCCTTCGTCTATCCATTGCGGCACTATCACGTATACACTGGTGGATCCCGCGGGCACCGTACTGACCACGCAAACCAACAATTCCACTTTTTCAGGGTATCCACCGGGTAGCGGGTACAAGGTGATCCGCCAGGATTGCTGTGAAAAGGATTCGTTGACGTTCAACTGGACGGCGCCGCCGGCGTTTCACATCACCTCTGCATTTCCCTACTCCTATGCCTCCTGCAAGGAAGGAACGGCCGGCCTGATAATGAATTTTACGAACAGCTCTGGCATGGGGCAGATCGTGTTGGCATCCGGTCCTCCTTCTGTCACGTTTGTGGACGGATCGGTATTCACTTATGCCTATCCTGTCACCATCCCCAACCTGTTCCTCGGGGGGGGATCTCAGGTCCTGGGCTTTTTCACGACGGGCACCTACAAAATATACGCCATCAACAATTGCGGGGACAAAGACAGTGTGATGGTGACGGTGTCCCCTTCAGACCTTCGTCATTCCACGTTAACGGCCATCCCCCAAAAAGGATGTGCGGGCAATAATGCGATCACGCTGAAGGCTGTTTCGAACACCTGGCTCTCCTTTGCACACGATGGCTTTATATCGGTCGATTCTTTGAATGTGGGGAGCGTGACATCGGCCGCGTTCAGCACCACGTTGACCAACTTTCCTTCTGGCACATACTATCCCACCTATACCTATCAAACTGGCTATGGTCCGAACGCTGTACCGGGGATGGGCGGCTGTGACGTCATCCGGGATACCGTCGTTATACCCGACTATATCCAGCCCAGTTTTAATCCGTCACCTGCCGTGGCGAATTGCGGGACGATACGGGATGTGGCGGTGCTGCCCGACAGTACCAGCGGGGTCCAACCTTACCAATACCAGATTATCTCGGGTCCGGCTACCACTTCCCTGCAATCAAGCCCCGTATTCCCGGGTCTGTCGGCGGGGACTTACACGTTTCTCATGAGTGATGCCTGCGCCAACAGCTATTCCCGCAGCGTTACCATCGATACCGTGGCCGTACCTAATGTGTCAACCACCAGCGGCACCTGCGCCGGCGGCGCCGCGACCTTTACCCTGCCGGCCAGCCCTTTCTACAGCTATGCCTGGCTGCACCCTGACGGCAGCACCAGCACCGGGGATACGCTGGCCTTCAACCCTATCACGGCTGCAGACACGGGGAGGTATAATATAACGGTTACCAGCACGGTGGGCGGCTGTACCAGCACGAGCAGCAAGAGCGTGACACTGGGTTTTTGCACGGTGCTGGAGGAAATCCTGCTGCATTTCGGCGGTGAGTGGAGAAATGGCTACCTGCAACTGAGCTGGCGAACTGCCGACGAAACTTCCATCGGCTATTATGTAGTGGAGCGGAGCACGAGTGGTGGTGTGTTTACCCCCATGCAGCAGGTAGGGGCTACTGGTTTGGCGCCGGATGCCTATACCGTGACCGACACACAAGTGCCTTCAGGAACCGTTGACTACCGGTTGCAGATGGTGGGAAAGAGTGGAGCCATCAGCTATAGCAAGATCCTTTCGTTCAACAACGTCAATAAGCAATCACTCAATGTATATCCCCGGATGATCACCGGAAATACACCGGTGAGGGTTACGTATCCCGGCAACAGCCACACTTCCTTTATCCGGGTGGTTGGCATCGATGGCAGGGTCTGGTGGACCTGTAGTATACCTGCCGGTTCGACGCAAACCAGTATCGATTTCGCCCCTCTGGCAAGAGGCAGTTATTTTGTCGTTTTCTCTGGGAATGACTCGCCGGTGGCGACGCAGGTTTTGAAGGAATAGTTGGCTAAGGCCGGATCGCCCATGCCAGACCGTCCGGCCCTCCGCCAACATCAATATGACCTGTCACCTCTAATCTTTTGAGGTCTACGATCGCTACATAGTTGTCGGCAGTACAGCCCACAAACGCGCGTGATCCATCAGGGTCCACAAGGATACCTGCGGCACCATGACCAGTATTCAACCGCTTCAATTCCAGACGGGATATTGCATCATAAATAAAAAGATCGCCGGTTCGCAGGCTCGAAATCAGCACCCGCCTGCCATCCGGCGTAAACTTGAGCCGGTTAGCCCCCAACACCTTCGCATCAATTTTACCGGTCACCTTCCTGGACGCGATATCGATGATCGAAATGGTCCCGTCGTCGGCAGCAGCCGTCCATAACTCCCGGCCATCGGGAGATACATCGAACCCCTCAGAACCTTTTGCTACAGGAATAACAATCTGAATCCAGTCCATGTGCGGTTTAGCTCCCGGAGGCACGATCCCCATCGGAGTAGTGGTGGGCTGGAGCAGGCTATCCACAAGAATGCTGACTGTTCCTGCCGAGACGTTGGTCGTGCAGACCATTTTCCCGTCGCTGGTTACGTAGATCATATGCGTTCTGTTCTGGCCTGTTCCCATACTCCAGTCGAGCTGGGCGGTTACCGGGTCATAACGGCCAACGGATTTGGACCCCTCTGCAGAGAACCACACCTTACCGTCAGCAAATGCCAGACCATGCGGACCGATCAGTGGCCTTGTGTCAATATTGAATAAAGGCCGTTGTGCGACGAGGTCAATGACATTAAGTTCATGCAAGCTGCCGCCGCCATAGATAGAAACATACGCCGTTCTTCCGTCCGACGATGCGATAACCTCATGTGGATCGGAACCGACGGGCACGCGCGCAATAACCTTCCCTGTGACCGGATCTACAATCGCCAGCGTATGGTCGGATTTTGAAAGTGCCAGCAGGGAAGTCTTCGGCGCAGACTGCGCAGTACAGCTGGCGGTAATGCACATTAACGTTATCAATAAAAAACTTACAGCAGGTAAGATAATCAGGCTGGATTTTACATTTCTAACAGCCTCAAAGATTTGATTGTTCGCAGCTTTGTCCATGTTATTCACAGATTGAAGATTTTAATATAGTGGCTCTATGTTACAAATATAGACTGATTAATCACAAAACAAGTCTACACTTTGGAGCAATTTCTCTTGCAAGAAGGAAAAAAAATGTATTTTCATTCGGCAAACCATTACATCTTCCCATGAATAAGTATTGCTTGATAGTGAGCCTGGTATTCGCCACTGCCTGTAATCGCCCTCACCACCTGAAGCTCGATAGCTCCGCTTTTACCGAAACACGTTTTGGCGACCTTTTTAGTTCTGTCGAATTTTTGCCCCTTCAACCTTATCCCGGCGATTCAGTTCCTTATGTAAATAATTTCTTGTATTACAAAGGTCATTACCTCATCCGGGATATCCGGCAAAAAAGTATTTTTTGCTTCGATGACTCCGGCAACTATAAATTCAGGATTACTGAAGCCGGCGATTCTTCTGCCAGCCCTCACTCAATCGGAGACTATACGATCAATATAAAAGCTAACACCATGGAGGTTTTTGACTTCGACGGGAAAATTATAGGTTTCGATTTCTCCGGCCATCAGTTGTATACACGCCCCTTCCCCTTTAAGCTGACCGAGTTTGCCTGTACGGCGGAAGGCGACTATGTAGTTTACTCCCCCGACAGATATAATGATAAAGGAAAAGATACCATCGCTCCGGGCGCCTTTGTCGTTGACTCCTCAGGCAGGTTGAAATACAGGATCATAGAGACCAGCATAGAATCGACCTATACGATGCCTGAGAATTGCCTCTCCGGTTATGGGGATAGCATTCTACTCGTATCGAATTACTCCCCGGATGTGTACCTGATAAATCGTCAACACTGCAGCCCGCTCTTTCGCCTGTCCTATGATGAAAAAAAGTATAACTGGATCCAAAATATGATCAGTAGCAATGGCTCCGGTTCCCGTCTCAATATCCTTTATCGCCGGGATATGATGTCTGACAAAGCCAATTTCATTTTCCTGGACCTGAAAAAGAATAGCTGGCGATATTTCACTCAATTCCACGACCTGCCTATCAAGGCTCCCTATTATTATCAGGACGATACTACGATGATCGGTTTCCTCAAGCCGGCCGAAATACCTTCGCTCAGACAACAGATCTCAGCCCTCCCTGGAGCCGATCGAATGTTTGCCAATGGCTTATCGGCCCTGTCCGCCAGACTTTCACCGTCGAGTTCTCTGATCCTCGTAAAGTTTCACTTACGATAACAGTCTAATGCCCCTGCTTGTAGTTTTATCATAATGGACAATCCTATTATGATAATAGATTATTCCACGTTTCTTGTTCACGGAGAAAAATTTACATATTTTCATTTTCGTTAACCATTGCCTTGTTACCGAACTCTTAACCTATGCCAAGTTATAACTTTGCTCGCCTTGAACAATTGGATCAACTGATACGGCTCAAAGCCACAGGTGATCCCAAAAGCCTCGCCAAAAAGCTCAACATCTCTTTACGATCTACTTACGACTACATTAATACATTGAAATCATTAGGGGCGCCTATTAATTACAATCGCCAGAAAGGCACCTATTATTACGATGAACATGGACGGTTCGAATTTAAATTCATCCGGACAAAAGAAAAATTATCCTGATCGCGCTGTTTTCCGGCTGTCTTTTTCCTCACGTTTATAGTACTCAAGCACTATTATGAGAATATACAGAAGAGGCATAACAATATGTTTCCTATTTGCGCTCGTCAGTTGTCAACATGCAGGGTCCAATGGAGACCGGCAATCGGTCAGAGATGCCCTTCTCCATTGCTCGGCAGAGTTTCACGCGAAGTCAGTATCTTATCTTATTGCTGAGAAAGGGCAGATCAAATATGAACGGGAGGAGGAGGCTTCCACGGCGCTGGAACTATCTTCCACGCGTGCGATCCTAGCTCATTTCATGGCGCCGCTTGTCCTTGACCGAATGATCAGGGACTCGCTGGTTCATGGCCAGGACAGCGTAAGCAATTGGCTAAAGGTAAAAGATCTGATTGCTGTCCCCGCAAGCTACTACTATCAGGATACCGGAAAACCGCATTCAATAACCGGGAGAATATTAGATCTGATCCATAAAAATCAGCGCCCTTCAGGATATTCTATGTCCGGAATTCCCGGGCAACTGATCACCCATTCTGATCCTGATATACATGATCTTTTTCATGACCTTTGGCGCATATCGGATTATTTTGATAATACTTACCCGGAATATGCATTTGCAGGAAATACGATCACCAATGCATACCCCTCCTGGTATACCAGTGGACTCTCCAGCTTCTTTGGATGGAATATCCTCAAATTCCAGGGACAGACAGTATTGTGGACCTGTGACACCGTTGGCCCCTCAACTATCCTGCTGATCAAATCGATAGATAAACAGGTCTTCGCCGCATTGGCCTACCCAACTGAGGCATTTCCCTCTCCTGGCTACCTGAACAGCAATGACCTCCTGCAGTCGCCCCTGGCTATTACGCTCCTGCGGACGCTCTACCAGCCGAATACAAGTATTGACTATACTCAGCCTGCTGAGGCTGTTTATGCAAGGCTGGAAAAATGCGGGGAATCTTCTTATAATTTCATCCACCTCCATGACTTGCAGGCCCATGCCAGGCTCTATGAACGAACAGGAATGAGAGATCAGGCAGCTGCATTATACAGGATGCAGGGGCGGCTGATGAAAGACAGCCTGCTGGTGCAATATGAGAATCAACCCTTATTGGCCAGTATCAATTATGTGTCCGACAATCTCACTGCGACAGTTCCTTTTTCGCTAAAGACTCAGGCTGCCGTACAAATTTTCGCAGGCGGTCAGGTCCGGATACCACACGATTACAGCGGCGACACCTATCAATTTGATAACGTCCAGCTCTTTCTCAATGACCATGCAGGGGAAAAAACGAACTCCTGGTTTAACACCCGGCTTTTCCAATTCAACTACGGTTCGGATAAAGTAAGAATATCGGATGGACAATGCGCTATAAGAGATGCATCAGATACCTCCTACCTTGTGGAGGTCCGCATTGCCTGGACAACACTGAATAACGTCAA
>Ga0307511_10003157_pt1 | contig 16968 bp, 5 predicted proteins | sample 13_EM_MG_FD_200266 | JGI IMG/M metagenome (GOLD analysis project Ga0307511, IMG submission 200266) | Populus trichocarpa ectomycorrhiza microbial communities from riparian zone in the Pacific Northwest, United States - 13_EM | ecosystem: Host-associated > Plants > Roots > Unclassified | place... | reverse complement strand
GATCCATTATATCTAAGATAGCAGAACTCATGGTGGAACCAGTAGGAAGGCAGTTCCGTTACATGTTCTGTTTCAACAATTTTGTTGAAGAATTCAAAGAACGAAAGGAGAATCTGTATTCGGCAAAAGAACGTCTGCAAAATATTGTCGAAGATGCTAAAACGAATGCTGAAGAAATTGAAAAAGTTGTCAAAAAGTGGCTGGAAGATGCAAACAACGAGATTGAAGGTGTGAAGCCTTTGGAAAATGAAATAGGAAAAAATGGCAAATGCTTTACTTGGTGTCCGAACTGCATGCGACAATTCAAGTTAAGCAAGGCACTGGCCAATAAGTCGGAGACTCTCAGAAAACTTGAAGAAATTAGCGAAAAGTTTAAAACGGTGTCCCACAAAGCTCATCTTCAGCCCATAGAATTTCTTCCATCAAAGGAATTCACGCCCTCAGAATCGTCAAAAGAAGCTTTGGAACAGATTATGAAAGCTCTCAAAGATGACAGTGTCAATATGATCGGACTGTACGGCATGGGAGGAGTGGGTAAAACCACCCTGGTGAAAGAAGTAGGCAGGAGAGCCAAAGAGTTGCAGCTTTTTCCTGAAGTTTTGATGGCTACGGTGTCCCAGAATCCAAATGTCACAGACATCCAGGATCGAATGGCAGATAAGTTACGTCTGGATATTAAAGAAAAGAGTAGAGAAGGGAGAGCAGATCGATTAAGGCATAGACTGAAGGAAGTGGAGAAGATGCTTATAATCCTAGATGATGTTTGGGAAGATATTGACTTGAAAGAGATAGGGATCCCATTTGGTGATGATCACAGGGGTTGTAAAATTCTTCTAACAACACGTTTTGAACACATATGTTCTTCTATGGAGTGCCAGCAAAAAGTGTTTTTAAGAGTCTTATCTGAAGATGAAGCATTGGCTTTATTCAGAATCAATGCAGGTTTACGTGATGGGGACTCTACCTTGAACACAGTGGCAAGGGAGGTTGCGAGAGAATGCCATGGCTTGCCTATAGCACTTGTGACAGTGGGAAGGGCTCTAAGAGATAAATCTCTAGTTCAGTGGGAAGTAGCGTCTAAACAGCTCAAAGACTCTCAATTTCCGCGCATGGAACAAATTGACAAACAAAAAAATGCTTATACATGTCTTAAGTTGAGCTATGATTATTTGAAGTTCGAGGAAACCAAGTCATGTTTCGTGCTATGCTGTTTATTTCCAGAAGACTATGATATTCCAATCGAGGACTTGACGAGATATGCAGTTGGCTATGGGTTACATCAAGATGCGGAGCCCATCGAAGATGCAAGGAAACGAGTTTTTGTGGCAATCGAAAACCTCAAAGATTGTTGCATGCTGTTGGGCACTGAAACTGGAGAACATGTGAAAATGCATGACTTGGTTCGTGACTTTGCTATTCAGATAGCATCATCAGAAGAATATGGATTCATGGTAAAGGCTGGCATTGGGTTGCAGAAGTGGCCAATGAGCAATACAAGCTTTGAAGGTTGTACAACAATTTCGTTAATGGGCAATAAACTAGCAGAACTTCCTGAAGGATTGGTATGTCCAAAGCTCAAAGTTCTATTATTAGAAGTGGATTATGGTTTGAATGTTCCTCAGAGGTTTTTTGAAGGGATGAGAGAAATTGAAGTTTTGTCTCTGAACGGAGGGCGTTTGTCATTGCAATCACTTGAACTATCAACGAAACTTCAATCGTTGGTGTTGATCATGTGTGGATGCAAGGACCTCATTTGGTTGAGAAAGCTGCAGAGACTTAAGATTCTTGGTCTTATGTGGTGCTTATCCATTGAAGAATTACCTGATGAAATAGGAGAGCTCAAGGAGTTAAGGTTGTTGGATGTGACAGGTTGTGAAAGGCTAAGTAGGATTCCTGTGAATTTGATTGGAAGGTTGAAGAAGTTAGAAGAATTGTTGATCGGGGATGGCAGCTTTGAGGAATGGGATGTTGTTGGATGTGACAGCACAGGAGGAATGAATGCAAGCCTAAAAGAACTAAATTCGTTGTCTCAGTTAGCTGTATTATCATTAAGGATACCGAAGGTGGAATGCATTCCCAGAGATTTTGTTTTTCCTAGCTTGCACAAATATGATATAGTATTAGGGAATCGGTTTGATGCAGGAGGATACCCAACCTCGACAAGATTAAATTTGGCTGGTACAAGCGCCACATCCTTAAATGTGATGACATTTGAGCTGTTGTTTCCTACGGTGTCCCAAATTGTTTTTACGAGTTTAGAGGGTTTAAAAAATATAGAATTGCACTCTGATCACATGACCAACCATGGCCATGAGCCCCAAAAGGGCTTCTTACAGAGATTAGAATTCGTACAAGTGCAGCGTTGTGGGGATATTTGCACTCTGTTTCCAGCAAAATTACGGCAAGCTTTGAAACATCTAAAGAAGGTGATTATTGACAGCTGCAAATCATTGGAAGAGGTATTTGAATTGGGTGAGGTTGATGAAGAAAGCAATGAGGAGAAAGAGATGCCGCTGCTATCATCTTTAACAATGTTAGAGCTGCAAGGGTTACCTGAGCTCAAATGCATATGGAAGGGGGCCACCAGACATGTCAGCCTTCAAAGTCTTGCTCATCTGAAGGTTTGGTCTCTCGACAAACTGACATTTATCTTCACACCGTCCCTCGCTCAAAGTCTACCACAGCTAGAAACACTTGAGATAGAAAAATGCGGTGAATTGAAGCATATTATCAGAGAACAGGATGGTGAAAGGGAGATAATTCCAGAGTCTCCAGGCTTCCCAAAATTAAAAACTCTCCTTGTATCAGGATGTGGTAAACTGGAATATGTCTTCTCAGTCTCTATGTCTCCAAGTCTTCCGAACCTGGAACAGATGACGATTTATTATGCTGACAATTTAAAGCAAATATTTTACGGTGGAGAAGGAGATGCACTTACCAGAGATGACATCATCAAGTTCCCTCAACTAAAAGAATTGTCTCTTCGGCTCGGATCAAATTACAGCTTTTTAGGTCCACGGAATTTTGCTGTCCAATTGCCTTCTTTGCAAAAACTAACCATTCATGGCCGCGAAGAATTGGGTAATTGGTTGGCACAGCTACAAGTACGTACTTTATAATTTTTTTTTCCTATTTATGCATCATATAAATTGTTTTTATGAGAGTTAAGGGTTTAAAAAATATAATATTTATACAGCAAAAGGGCTTCTTACAAAGATTAAGATTTGTAGAAGTGAACGATTGTGGGGATGTTCATACTCCGTTTCCAGCAAAATTGCTGCAAGCTTTGAAAAATCTAAGTAGTGTGGATATTGAGAGCTGTAAATCATTGGAAGAGGTATTTGAATTGGGTGAGGTTGATGAAGAAAGCAATGAGGAGAAGGAGCTGTCGCTACTGTCATCTTTAACAACGTTACTGCTGATCGACTTACCTGAGCTCAGATGTATATGGAAGGGGCCTACTAGGCATGTCAGCCTCCAAAATCTTGTTCATCTGAATTTGAATTCTCTCGACAAACTGACATTTATCTTCACACCATCCCTGGCTCAAAGTCTGCCAAAGCTAGCAACCCTTGACATAAGATATTGCAGTGAATTGAAGCATATTATCAGAGAAAAGGATGATGAAAGGGAAATAATTTCAGAGTCTCTTCGCTTCCCAAGATTAAAAACTATCTTCATAGAAGAGTGTGGTAAACTGGAATATGTCTTCCCTGTCTCTGTGTCTCCGAGTCTTCTGAACCTGGAAGAGATGGGGATTTTTTATGCTCATAATTTAAAGCAAATATTTTACAGTGGAGAAGGAGATGCACTCACCACAGATGGCATCATCAAGTTCCCTCGACTAAGAAAATTGTCTCTTTCTTCCAGATCAAATTTCAGCTTTTTTGGCCCTAAGAATTTTGCTGCCCAATTGCCTTCTTTGCAATGTCTAATCATTGATGGCCATGAAGAATTGGGTAATTTGTTGGCAAAGCTTCAAGTGCGTCCTTTATATTTCTCCAATAATTTTTTTGCTTTTTAATTTAAATTGTCAACTTCAATACACTGTGTTTCTTCCTCCAAATTTCTAAAACTGAAGTAATTGATAAGTGGAGATAAATCCTTTAGCCATCCACTAAATTTAAAAGGAGTTGTCTAACTGTATCATTCCCTGTCTCTTGACGCAGGGCTTAAGAAGTAAGAAATTAATTATTGTAATGAAATCCTACCTTGATTTATGCTTTCCCAGTTTGAGTGAAATTGAGGCTCTTCCCCCAATTAATGAAAGTATTTGGACAGGACGATAAACCTCCATTTGCTAATATTGAGTTGTCTATTTCAGTCTTGCAACTTATGATTTCATATTCCAATGCCCTTTTGCCATGTCTACTTGTATCCTTTTGTTGATAACTGATTCATCTATTTACCAAAACATACTAGGAATTATATCTAACAAATTAGTGCCATTGTTGTCTTTTGATGTAGGAGTTAACAAGTTTGAAAACATTACGCTTGGGCTCCCTGCTTGTGCCTGACATGAGGTGTTTGTGGAAGGGTCTCGTGCTGAGCAATTTGACTACTTTGGTGGTGTATGAGTGTAAGAGACTAACACATGTATTCTCAGACAGCATGATTGCTAGTCTAGTTCAACTGAATTTTCTAAACATAGAAAGTTGTGAGGAATTAGAGCAAATCATTGCTAGGGATAATGATGATGGAAAGGATCAGATAGTGCCAGGAGATCATCTTCAATCTTTATGCTTCCCTAATTTATGTGAAATTGATGTCAGAAAATGCAACAAGTTGAAATGTCTCTTCCCAGTAGGCATGGCTTCAGGTCTCCCAAATCTCCAAATACTGAAAGTAAGAGAAGCTTCTCAATTATTGGGAGTATTTGGACAGGAAGAGAATGCTTTACCTGTCAATGTTGAGAAGGTGATGGAGCTCCCGAATCTGCAGGTGCTGTTGCTAGAACAATTATCAAGTATTGTATGCTTCAGTCTCGGATGTTATGATTTCTTATTCCCTCATTTAGAGAAGTTGAAGGTGTTTGAATGCCCAAAGCTGATCACAAAATTTGCTACTACACCAAATGGTTCAATAAGAGCTCAATCAGAGGTGCTGCTGAATTGTCTTGATTTGTTGCTTCTCTTTTTGTGTGTTTGTTTCTTGTTTCGCTCAATAATAAGATTTAGAAGTTAAAATGTGTATGCCATGCTTGAATTGGTTTACAGGTATCTGAAGTAGCTGAGGATTCAAGCACTAATAGAGAGTGGACCCGAGATAATGGGTGGAAAGAAGAAAAATGTGTGGACTTTCATTCTCGTTTCTGCTCAAATTAATGGCTCTACGACTTGGGTATTTGCTGCATCACTATGTTTTCTCTGTCAGTTTGATGCTCTGTTTCTATTGCATATGCTTATGTGGTTTTGGAAATGGGCCTGGCAATGCAGAATAAATGTTTTTGTATGCTGATGTCGATATATTTCAAGATGACTGAGACTTGATGCTGTACTAGTTGTTCAACAGTTTGATACTGATATCATGTTTTCCTAGCAGAGCAATCTCATGTTGAATGGTTTTTTCGAGCAGATACCTTGCTGGCTTTTGCTAGAGATTCTAAATATTATATCCTCTAAATCTTCCTCTGATTTCTAATTGTTTTCTGCTTACAAACCCTTTCATAAGTTACATGCCTAATCTGGTAGCTATTTTAACTAACATACTTCAAAAAAAATCAAAATCAAAAATCAAAATATATTAAATCAATTTACAAAAGTCGTATCTAATATAACCTAAATTTAACTACTTCTTGAAATCTCCTTGTTATACTAAAAAGGTTCAGTGCTCCTGTTACTATTTATCTAGATACAAAATATTGTGGATTAAAGCAGTGTAATAGCAAAGTTACTCTTGCCACATAGATTTGCAAGGACAGCAGGGGAGGGGTGGGGTTGTCTTCTCACAGGGATGCATTTGGCATTGAAGGGATGGTTGGGGAGAAAATGGTTAGTTCCAGTTTTGGTGGGGCTGCAAGCTCTGAGATGCGAACACCTGGCGCTACGGCTGGCAAGCCCTGGGTGCTGAGCCAGACCCGCGCGCCACATGGGGACACCTTACGCTCGGGCTTCCCTGCCTGTGTGCTGGGTCAACGCGAACCCTAGCAAGACCCAAGGTTCATGGGTCCAGCGTCAGGACCCAGTTCTCTTGGGTCCCCGTCAAGATCCAAGGCTCATGGGTCCTGCATCAAGACCAGTTCTCTTGGGTCCCGTGTCCGGACTCAGTACTCTTGGATCCTGCAACAGGACCAGTGCTCTGTGGTCCGGCGTCGGGATCCAAGGCTGATGCGTTCTGCATCAAGACCCTAGGTTATTGGGTCTTGGGTTTCTAAATATAATTATTTTCCTTATAAATATAATTATTTTTATTATAGTTGAAAGTATTAATATCAAACATATTATAATTTCTATTCTAAATATTATTAGTTCAATTATAATAAAAATAATTATATTTATACCCCAAATAAGAGTATTTTTTATATTAATACTTTGAATTATAATAAAAATAATAATATTTAGAACACAAATAATACTATTTTGAATATTAATACTTTCAATTATAATAAAAATTAAAAATATTTGTACCGCAAATAATAATATTTATACCACAAATAATATTATTTTTAATATTAATACTTTCAATGATAATAAAAATAATAATCTTCCTAACACAAATAATAATATTTTTTATATTAAAACTTTGAACTATAATAAAAATATTAATATTTATAACACAAATAATACTATTTTAATTTTTAATTTTATCCTTCAAATCAACTATATGGTTTTTCTTTGGTGGTAATAATATTTTATTTTAAATGCGCCAGGACCCAATGCTCTTGGCTCCTGCCTAAGGGTTCAAGTCTAATGGGTCCTGTCTCAGGACACAATTCGCTTGGGTCCTGCACTAGGATCCAATGGTAATGGGTCCTGCGTTAGGACCCAATGCTCTTAAATCCTGCCCTAGAACCCCAACTCTAATGGGTCCTACGTCAAGATCCAATTCGCTTGGGTCCCGTGTTGGTCCCAAGGGTAATGGGTCTTGCGTCAGGACCAAATTTTCTTGAATCCAGCGTCAGAACCCGATTGTCTTCGGTCCGGCGTCAGGACTCAATTGTCTTAGGTCTGGCATCAAGACCCAATTCTATTGGGTCTTTCTTCAAGACCCAAGGTTCTTGGGTCTTAGCTTTCTAAATATAATTATTTGTATTTTAAATATTATTATTTTTATTATAATTAAAAGTATTAATATGAAAAATAGTATAATTTGTCTTATAAATATTATTATTTTATTATAATTGAAGGTATTAATATTAAAAATAGTATAATTTGTGTTATAAATATTATTATTTTTATTATAATAAAAATATTATTATTTGTCTTATAAATATTATTATTTTAATTTTAATTAATATTATTAATAAAATAATAAATAAATTTGAAAAACAAATATTATTAATATTTAAAAACAACCATAGATTTTATTTGAAAGGTAAAATTAAAAATTATTATTAGTATTATCATCATCATCATCATCATTAATAAATATTTTAAAAAAAACTATTATTACTATCGAAGAAAAACCATAATTGTTTTTTAAAGATTCAAAAATATAAAAATTTGGACAGGCAAGTTAAATAATAATATTTATACCACAAATAATATTGTTTTTAATATTAATACCTTTAATGATAATAAAAATAATAATATTTTTACCATAAATAATAATACTTTGAACTATAATAGAAATATTAATATTTATAACACAAATACTACTACTTTTAATATTAATACCTTCAATTATAATAAAAAATAATAATATCTATAGCACAAATACTAATAATAATAATAATGATAATAATTTTTAATTTTATCCTTCAAATCAACTATATGGTTTTTCTTTTGTGGTAATAATATTTTATGTCAAATTTATTATTGATAATAATGATAATAAGAACAATAACTTATATTTTTACCTTTTTAATTCGGTCTGCGCCAGAACCTGATTGTCTTAAATCCAGTATCAAGACCCAAGCTTAAAGGGTCTTGCGTCAGAATCCAATTCTATTGGGTCCTTCATCAATACCCAAGGTTCTTGGGTTTTAGGTTTCTAAATATAATTATTTGTATTTTAAATATTATTATTTTTATTATAATTTAAAGTATTAATATTAAAAATAGTGTCATTTGTGCTATAAATATAATTATTTTTATTATAATTAATAGTAGTAATATTAAAAATATTATCAGTTGTGTTATAAATATTATTAAAAAAATAATTACTAAATTTGAAAAAATATTATTATTAATATTGAAAAAATATTATTATTTGTATGATATGTTTTATATATATATATAAAAAAAAGTGAACCCACGACGTAGTGCGAGCACCTAACTATTTATATTCTAAATTAAAACATTTGTTATTCTTACTGTAACAAATTTTATTGTGTAGCAAGACTCAAGTTATCATGCATTAAACTTTTCTCCTATAATGCAATCCTTTAAGAAGATGCAGAAAAATTTAATATGGTCCTTGAAGTTTTTGTTTTTCAGATTTATTTAATCCTATAAATTTTTATGATTCAATCTTAAAACTTCATTTTTATTATATTTTTAGTTATTGAATATTGAGAGGAGAGAGAGAATGTGGTCAGAAAATAGAGAAAAAAAAAGGATTTGACTAATCATATTCCCTTCTAAAAAAACTGATTTTAATATTAATATTCGTCTTGAAAATAGAAGTTCGATGAAAATAATCTTGTCATTTAACCATGCTAAAAAAAGTATATTAGACCTATAATTTTTTTTATTAAGTTTGATTTTCACCTTTCAGGCTAATTAGAATGTGTTTTATGATTGAAAATTGAGTTTTTGAGAATACTAAAAGTTTCTGGGGCAAGATAAAACTTAGGTTTTGTAGTTCAAAAACTATGACTTGATTTTATACTCATCCAAAATAACTGAAAAATATTTCAATAAACAACACCGGATAGATATTGTTATTATAACCCTAGAGATTAAAAAAAAAAATCAATATTGTTTTGTGAATCTACAATGGCTATAAATTATATATTTAAAAGCCGAGATAGAGATTAAGAGTTTTCAAGGTGATTTAATTATTTTTATTTTAAATATTATTATTTTTATTATAATTAAAAGTATTAATATTAAAAATAGTATTATTTGTGTTATAAATATTATTATTTTATTATAATTGAAAGCATTAATATTAAAAATATTATCATTTGTGTTATAAATATTATTATTTTTATTATAATTAATATTATTAATAAAATAATAAATAAATTTGAAAAACAAATATTATTAATATTGAAAAACAACCATAAATTTTATTTGAAAGGTAAAATTAAAAATTATCATCATCATCATTATCAATAAATTAAAAAAAACTATTATTACTATCGAAGAAAAACCACAATTGTTTTTTAAAGACTCAAAAATATAAACATTTAGGCAGACAAGTTAAATAATAATATTTATACCATAAATAATACTGTTTTTAATATTAATACCTTCAATGATAATAAAAATAATAATATTTTTACCATAAATAATAATACTTTGAACTATAATAGAAATATTAATACTTATAACACAAATAATATTATTTTTAATATTAATACCTTCAATTATAATAAAAATAATAATATCTATAGCACATATAATAATAATAATAATAATAATTATTATTATTATTATTATTATTATTATTAATTTTATCCTTCAAATCAACTATATAGTTTTTCTTTGGTGGTAATAATATTTTATGTCAAATTTATTATTGATAATAATGATAATAAGAACAATAATTTATATTTTTACTTTTCGAATTGGGTCCTGCGTCAGGACCCGATTGTCTTGAGTCCCGTTTCAAGACCCAAGCTTAAAGGGTCATGCGTCAGAACCTAATTCTATTGGATCCTTTATCAAAACCCAAGGTTCTTAGGTTTTAGGTTTCTAAATATAATTATTTGTATTTTAAATATATATATATATATATATTTTATAATTTAAAGTATTAATATTAAAAATAGTGTCATTTGTGCTATAAATATTATTATTTTTATTATAATTAATAGTATTACTATTAAAAATATTATCATTTATGTTATAAATATTTTATTTTTATTATAATTAATACAATTATAATAAAAAAATTATTATTTGTGTTATAAATATTATTAATAAATTTGAAAAAATATGATTATTAATATTGAAAAAATATTATTATTTGTATTATAAATTTTTATGATATTTTTTATGAAAATAAAATGTGAACCTGCGATGTAGTGCGAGCACCTAACTAGTTATATTCTAAATTAAAACATTTGTTATTCTTACTGTAACAAATTTTGTTGTGTAGCAAGACTCAAGTTATCATGCATTAAACTATTCTCCTATAATGCAATCCTTTTAGAAGTTGCAGAAAAATTTAATATGGTTCTTGAAGTTTTTGTTTTTCAGATTTATTTAATTCTATAGCTTTAAATTTTTATGATTCAATCTTAAAAATTCATTTTTATTATATTTTAAGTTATTGAATATTGAGAGGAGGGAGAGAATGTGGTCAGAAAATGGAGAAAAAAAAGGATTTGACTGATTATATTTTGATCTAAAAAATCCAATTTTAATATTAATAGATTCATCTTGAAAAAAGAAGTTCGATTAAAATGATCTTGTCATTTAACCGTGCTAGAAAAAGTATATTAGACCCATAATTTTTTTATTAGGTTTGATTTTCACATTTAGGCTAATTAGAAGGTGTTTTATGATTGAAAATTGAGTTTTTGAGAATACTAAAAGTTTTTGGGGTTGTTTGCAAGATAAAACTTAGGTTTTGTAGTTCAAAAACTATGAATTCATTTTATACTCATCCAAAATAACTGAAAAATATTTCAATAAACAACACCGGATAGATATGGTTATTATAACCCAAGAGATTAAAAAAAAAATCAATATTTTTTTGTGAATTTACAATGGCTATAAATTATATATTTAAAAGCCGAGATAGAGATTAAGAGTTTTCAAGGTGATTTAATTTTGCATGCATACGAATCCGATTAGGAATAAAAGAAAAGGCAAATTTTGTGCGCGTTCGAGAGCAAGGCAGAATTTCAGAATCCTTCAAGGTGTTAAAACAACGTCTACTTGAATCTTTTGAGTACTTTAGTCATCTTGTCTGGGATAAATTACTATATACGAAGGCCTCGTTATTGTAAATTAATTTACACAATCATTTTAACTCGTGCCATCTTCATACATGTTAGAGAAATAAATATTGTGCTGAATGTAATGAAAAATTGCTCCTTTATTGAAGAGTTAGATATATCGGAGGGGGTATCAAAGTGAGCTATAGGTAAAAGGTACCTCAATAAGTCCATTCATGATCTTAAATAAACATTTAATTGATTTAAAAATAAAAAACCAACCCAAATCTAAATCACTACAAAATTTCACAGTTTTACCGACGGACATATTCCGTCGGTATGAGATTCAGAGTTTGTCGGTAATTTTTTTACCGACTAAATCGCCAACGGAAAACGTCCGTCGGCATAATGTTCGTCGGTAATACCGCATTCCGTCGCTAAGGCTGTCGGTAAAAAAAATATTATCGATGGTTTTACAAACGGAAATTGCACGCCAAAAAAAAAACTTCCCGCTGGAACCTTACCAACGGATTTATTCCGTCGGTGATAGTGGCATATATAGTAAATATTTTTTAGCTATCGGTGAAAGGCCGACGGACGTTATCCGTCTGTAAATTCGTCGGTGAGTGTGCATTTCCTGTGAAATGCCGACGGATTATATCCGTATGTAAATTCGTCGGTGATACATTCCGTCGGTAAATCCCTCGGTGGGTATTTTAAAAAAATTAAAAATGATTTAGAATAAATAACATAAAATTATATAAATTAATAGTAAAAAAACCAATTATGCAAATAAAATTTTATTAAACATTAAGAACAAAAAAATAGTGTTAAATAATATTCATTACAAATTGAATGTGTTTCAAAAAAATATTAAATTAGCACAATGGCGGAGTTGGAGGAGGAGGAGGAGGAGGCTGGTTGTTATACGGCCAAAAAGAGGGCGGACATGTAGCACCACTCTGTGAAGTCATGTTCATGACAATTTGGTGGAGTTGATCATAATTTGCCAAGAGTTGCTCGTATTTCTCGGTGAGATTAGCTGTGTGTTGTTTCAAGGTCATGATATCCTCAGATTGGGTGCTCGATACTGATTTGGAGCTCCCAACAGTTGAGACACTACGGGCCGACCGCAAGTTCTCGGTCGTAGTGTTGGAGAGCCCGTACAGCCGATTTTTATCGAGTCCATCGAACGATCCGACCTCCATCCACAAATCCGGATCGAAATCCGGAGGGTCAAAGGATCGTCCCCATATCTCTCCCTCAACCGACTATTATAGGTCTCCTGAAAATGAAAAAAGAAATCATCATCATCATATTCAATTCAATAAAAATAATAACTTATGAAATAAAATGGTTGAACGAACATACCTCAAAGTGTTGAGCGCGGTTGTTAACGAACTGTTGCACCCCCTTTTGGCGGTCTTGACTCTGCACATGCGTCTCAACAAAGTAAAAAGAGAGACATCTTAGGCTTGTGTTCATGATCATATTGTTTGTATGACCATGTCCATGCGTGAGGTGGGTAAGAAAACATAGCATCCTATAAAAAGGCTTTTGTTAGTACAGGACTCTTCGGTTTCAAAATGAGCAAAAGATTAGTGAAGGAAATTTTGGATGTTAAGTTTCTAGCAAAGTACTAGGTAGCACCTAAAATAAAAACAATAACAATAATAATAATTGTTTGCTGGTGGGGCAATAATAATAATAATAATATTGTTTTGCCTCACACAAATGAGTGGTGAATCTTGACTTCATCTTGCATTGAAATAAATAATTTCGTGTTTTTATTTATAAAATTCAATTACTCTTTTCTAGAACAAAATAATTCTTTCTTGTAAAACAAAACCAACTATATATTTATTAATTAAGTTTGTATATTGATGTTGCTTTCTCATTTATGTTCTGCAAATAAAATAATGGATCAATTCTATTTCCCTTTATATTTTGCAAACTAAAATTAAGATATTTAAACTCGTGAGCATGTTCTTGATTGTGTCTATCAACTTTGTTTCTTGTACTATTTATTTTTTTGAGTTTATTATAAATTTTATAAAAGAAATTACTAGGTGAACAATATGTAAATGCAAATGTAATTGAGACCCAAAAAGGAAAATGTAATTGTATATTTGTCATTTACAATCTTTAAAAGAAGATATAACACTTGCTATATATATATATATATATATATATAGACACACACACGACTGCGCATCTTAGACCGCCTAATAAAAAGATAAAAAATTCCTGGAAGAACATCGTATCAAAAGCATCAAAAACATGCCACAAGAAAAAAAGCATCGTATCACACGACGGTGCATGGTGTCTTTTTTTCACATCAAAAGATGTTTTATTTTTCTCATAAAAAATCATTCAATTGGCTATTAAAGAAAGTAACTCTTTTTACAAAATCTAAGTAGTCATTATCAACTGAATAGGAATAAATAAGTCTTTGTAATATCAACAATAATTCCAAATAAAATTTAATCAATAAAAACAATATTTTTATGTATCAATCAAAACAAAATTTAAAAATATCATAACATTAAAACAAATTTAAAAAATATAAAAAAATAATTTAAACATTAATAAAGTATGAATGAACAGGCCACAAGAAGTTTAAAAAAGGATGAACATATTTTTTTTATAAAAAAAAAATCCATACCAAGATCATTGAAATATAGCTTGGTTAAGTTTTATTATTTAATTTAGTTTGGGTCATATCCAACCAATTCAATTCTATTTTATATTTTTATTATTTTTATTAAAATTGTTTAACAAACTCAAAAATCATTTTTTTGATTGGTTTAAGTCAATTTTTATAAATATTCTAAAAACATTGTGCTCATTTCTATAAAATGGTCGTCACAATATTTGGACTATTATACCAACAACTAAATTAATAATACAAATCGCATCTCCCATGGTATTTGCAAACACTCCTCCACACAAACACTTATTCAATTATAATTTAGTCTCTATAATTTGATAACAATAATTAATTAATCCCATAGTTTCAATAACTATATGTTTAATTCTTATATTTTTAAAGTTACATATTGTTTAGTTCTTTTCCAATTAATATGTTTTTTCTTCTTTCTTAAAAATTAGAATAAGGAAAAGAAAAGTATGCAGTTGGAGAAATTTCATTAGGAAGGAAGGCATTTTTTAGAGAAAAATATAATTAATGGAGGGTGGTCAACACTAGTTAATAGACTTTTTAATTATCCATGATACTTTAAGGACGTACTAAATAATTAATTTTAATAAATTACAGGGCTAAGTTATACTTAAATCTTCATTAACATATGAGACTTTATTATATTTTTTTGAAGGAGAATTTGTACATGCAACAATCTTTATTATTCCTTAATTAGAATTCAAATCTAGTTTTAAGAATATATAAAGGATTCAATTCTGTGGATAAAAAATAGAAGACTCAATATTCCACATGCAAAAGCTGATAAAATGAAAAAAAAAAGAGGAGAGAGGCAACAATATAAAGCAAAAAATGAAATAAAAATTTTACACCATCATATTGAATTGAAGGGTGAAATTATAAACAAAAAAACTTTTATAAAAGGGTAAGGAAAAAACATAAAAAATCATAAAAATAAAAATTTATGAACATGTTTTTTTACATTAAGAAAAATCCTAAATATAAATTAAAAAACTTATGCACGCATCGAATTAAATAAATCATGAATTATTATATAAATAAATGAAAAACAAAGTCATTACAAAAAATAAACAACCCTGGTTATGTTTAATGAATTCGGTTTTTAATATAAAATAAATTTATGATATTTTACTTTTAATTATAATTTAAAAGTTGTTTTTTATATAAAAAAAATCTTATTAAAGCAAATCACAAGGCAAGTTGAAGCATTGATTCCCTCCATAGACAAGAATCTTGTTCCATTCTCTTTATCATATGCTTTCCCTGTTGCGAGCATTTGAACGGGAATAAACATCTGATGCAGTTGCGGAAATTTCATTAGGAAGGAAGGCATTTTTTTAGAGAAAAACATAGTAAATGGAGGGTGGTCAACACTAGTTAATAGACTTTTTAATTATTCATGACACTTTAAGGACTAAATAATTAGTTTTAATAAAGTACGGGGCTAAGTTCTAATTAAATCTTCATTAATTATTCCAAATCAAAACCCTCAAATATTAATAATACCATAACTAGGAGATAGACACCCAAAATATTTCATTTTCGTTTACTCAAGTCTCACCTGCGGGTGTCAGCACTATATTGTGTGAATAATAATAATAATAATAAGTCAGTATCAATAGTTAAAAAAGCAGGTGGAAAAATTAAGAAATTGAGGAACAAATATAGATCAAAATATTTAATATGGTAACATGAGTCATTTCTCTGGTTATATTTAATAAATTTATTTACTAAAATTAATATATAAAAGAAATTGACACACACATAAAAAAAATACTTAATATATCTGAAATATATAAACAAAATTACAAATAAATTATATTAACCTCTTAAAAAACTAAACAAAGCTAATAAAATTAAAAATAATTGAAAAAAAAAGCTAAATAAGGCAAAAAAAACATTGAGAATGGGTATTAATGAAAACATCATTTTTAAATTATTTTCAAATATATATATATATATATATATATATATATATATATATATATAATTCAACTACATAAAATATTATTGATTTGATGAAATTTAATTTGATTAAGTTTTTAGTGATTTGATTTGATAAAAATTAGCCAAATTAATATATATAAAAAAAAAACAAAACATTATCATTTTAATAAAAATAATTAATTTAAATTGATCTACTTAATCATAAGTTGACCTCGGCCAGTGACCTGTAAGTTGATAATTTTTTTCTAAATTAACCCTTTGGTAAGGTGTAACAATTATAATAGTTAAGGTGTAACAATGTCCTTTTCCTTATTTTAAATAAAAAATGAATTCATTAAAAATTAATTATCGATTGCTAGCTCAGCCTGTAAAGGTTAGCCTGATATGTAGTTAAGGATACACACCCTTGAATTGATTTTGTACATGCACCTAAAAAATTGAAGGAATCTCAAATTTTATTGGTACTTAGGTATCACATACAGAAATATAGTAAATAAAAATAAATAAATAGTAAATAGTAGTAAATAGAAATGGATTAATAAATAGTGGGTTCATAGTTTCTAACTGCAAGGTCCTCTCTATACACCAGAGCCCCTGACCGAATCAATGCTATTGTTAACATTTTGGCTCTACGCATGAATTTCCTAGTAGTTTACAGTAACAGTACTATTTAATTATGCAGATTAGCTGACCTTTTGAGTCCATTCTTGCAAGAGTAGATGCGTTCATTTTTGGCTTTTTAATTTAAAATCTTGATTGCCTTCAAGGAGGTTAAAGGAATTTCAGCAAATAAATTGCCTGGGTCGTTGGAATTCCCTAAGATAAATTGTCTTTGAGGTGGATTAAAGGAATTTTCATCAAATAAATTGCCTTCAAGGAGGTTAAAGGAAGTCCTTGTAATAAATTGCCTTTGGGGCAGGATAATGAAATTTCTTGTATAATTGCTTTCGGGTAAGATAATGGAATAATATTGGAAATAATGAGTAGTAGCAGAGAAATCAGCAAGGCATTTCTGTTTGTTCAAGCTTCTGGGTTTCCTTTGCATAAACAATTCATAATTAAAAGAAGCTTAGCCTTCGGCCTAGCTTCCAACCTGAGCTAGAACGGAGACTCGAATCTTTCGATATCT
>Ga0307511_10003156_pt1 | contig 16968 bp, 21 predicted proteins | sample 13_EM_MG_FD_200266 | JGI IMG/M metagenome (GOLD analysis project Ga0307511, IMG submission 200266) | Populus trichocarpa ectomycorrhiza microbial communities from riparian zone in the Pacific Northwest, United States - 13_EM | ecosystem: Host-associated > Plants > Roots > Unclassified | place... | reverse complement strand
CACTATGCTTGCCTAGGGTATCGTGCCTACCTGCGAAAATCAGAGATAAGAGTATGAGCTTCTTTCTTTAATCTAACATTTTTTCCATGTAATTTATCTAGCAGCTTTGGTTTTTTAACATTTTTCAACACGAGAGCTACTGTTGGCCGTTATGCCAAGACTTTCGCCAAATGCAGAAGACTTTCTTTATGTGACTGTACATATAAACTTGCGGATGTTTAGTAGGCCAGTCAGAGGGAACCAAGGGAATTCGAAGCTCGCAGTTTGTAATTGTTGGGGAGATCGATAGCAAAGATCTCTCCGTCCGCAGGAGCAGTTACACCGGTAATAAGTCACGACCAGATCCGGACCCATGCGAAGCACCGGTAGGAACCCAGCATGTGAGGCATAGACCCCAGACCAGTAATCCTAAGATATCAGCTTTCAGCCGCTGATGGCCAATTCCATCCTATCGGTGCGCCTTTCGAGTGACTACCTATATATGCAACAAGCGATCAGACGCTTTATTCTGTCTCCCACAATACCTCCTACTTAAGCTTGTTATTTGTATTTAATACTAGGGGCACTGTGGTTGCGGCTCAATTTGATATTGCTTATTTATACTTTCCACTAGCTTTATGTCGTGCAGCGCCAACTTCTCAGTGGCCGCGGGCTAGTCAATGCACCCTTATCCTGCAACCAGTACCTGCGAGCTCGCAGTGTTCATGATCCATTATTGTTTTTAATCTACAGCTTGCCCCAGTGGCAGCTAAGTAGAACCAAAACCAGTCCTTCTTTGGTCTATCTGTCATATCAATTTCCCAGTGCTCCTGTAGAGAGACCGAACGTCATGCCTCCAGCCAAACGTCAGCCACAACCCAGCTTTGAAGCACCTAATCTTTCTCTCTCAGTGGCATCTCTTCTCCCCCCGCCCGTCCCACGGATTTTGTTCGTTCTATCCTCCCAAGGTCATGATCCGACAGAAGTGGTAGCTGTCTGGAGTTACTTCACCAAGGAAGAAGGATGGGAGGTCCACTTTGCTACCGAAACTGGTGAACCGGCGAAGGCAGATCCCAAGTTAATGGAGAGGGGACTATTCCGGACCGTTTTAGGTGCAAAAAACTCCATTGTTGAGGGTTGGTACGAGATGGCCGGATCAAGAGAGTTTATCGATATGAAGAGATTTGGCGGCGAACAAGGGAGGGTGGATTTTTCAGATTATGGTAACACACTACTGGCATCTCACACCAGAGCCAGCTCGCCATGCAGAGATGCTGATTCGCGAACTGTGTGAAGATGCTGTTTACCTCCCAGGTGGTCACGACAAGACAATGATTCCATATTTCTTCTCTAAACCTCTCCACGCAGGACTTGTCAACTATATTCCCTCCTGTGTCCGCAGAACATCCCCGATCACCAATGAAGGGCAAAGTCCCACTGGTCCTATCGCCAATCCACAACATGTCATAGCAGCAATCTGCCATGGCGTTCTTCCCCTTGCGTTTTCACAATACCCAGCCGATTATCCCGACCCTACACATGCCGGAAAGAGTGTTCTACACAATCTGGAATCCTCAACTTTACCCATGTGGATGGAAAGCGTAGCATGGGGGGTGAGTCAGGTATGGCGAATGGGAGAGTACTACAGGACGTTTTCCGAGGGCGTGGCAGCACATACTGGAGAACAGCCACAGAGTGAAGGTGACAAGAAGGGTGAGGTTGAGTATACAGAAGATATAGTAAGAAATGGCAAGCAAGACACGAGTCCATCACTGACATCGGGCGACAGGTCAAGAAGGTTTTCGATGATCCCGAGAACCAATACAAGCGTGGACCATTGGGTCCTGGGTTAGTTTTTCTTCTCAGGCACTCGCACAAAGAAACAGATTGCTGACTGCACATAGTTCATTTACCCACACCGACCCTACTTACCACTATGTCTCTGCCCGCTTCCCTGGTGATGCTAAGGATTTGGCTATCGGAATTGCCAAGGAAATCCGTGCTGCAAGGCAAAGATTTGTAGACGAGATTGCAGCAGGGGCGTATGATGGACTCATAGTGTAGTGGTTCGGGGAAAGGGTGGGGATGAGCAGGTGGTAGCCTCGATCCTAAGGGAATATAGTAGCGCCTGGTGTTGACAAGAGAATGTATTGATGTGTTTGGTCAGAGGGGGCTACTTATTACCTATTGTCGGCAATGGATGATGGCATAAGGCTATGTCTGTGAAGGTGAATCCAGAGACCCTACCGCTGCGCCATTTGTTATTGCGCTTATGATACTGCTAGGAGTTTCACAATCAGAATATTTTGTATCGGAATGCCTCTTGTCAAGCACCCCTGAGTGGACAAGTAAAAAATCATTTGGTAACTATTGCCAAGACTCGCTTGTCTATCACACGTGCAAATGCCGTCCCATGGAAGCTCACAATGGCTCAAACACCATTGTAGCTCCCAATGTTTCCCCCTGTCCCCCCAGAGGTTCTTGCCAAAAACCCACAATTCAGAGAGCTTTATACCCAGCTTACAACACAGATACTAAATCCTCATGATGGATCTACTCGGGAAACTAGGGAGGCCGAGGCTGCAGCTGCAGCTTCGCTTGAGCAGGTACGGTGGTTCGTGAAATGTATCCCAGGTATCTACATCTTTGCTAATTGACCCTACATTGTAGGAATTGAGAACATACCGTGCCGAACTAGCGCGCATGGAGATTATGAAGGACTCACTGCTGAAGTTGACTGGGCAGAATAATGGATTTACGGATGAGGTGGGTCAACTCCCGGAGATTGACCTAATAGGCTGCCTGCTAAAACCAGAGTGGGGACAGATAAATGATATCATCGACATAGTTGCAACACATACTATTAAGCCCACCTCTCTTTCCACTGCTCATTCAGACTTCCTCGCCGAAGAACTCGAGGATTTCCAGACCTGTCTTCCCCTAATCGCACAAGCTCTCTCGCATCACCTAACCCAACTTGCTACCTCCCTGTCAACTATCGCGTTTCCTACCGAACCACCACCAGCGACAGCAGCGGCGAGACAACAAAGGATTGAGCTTCTGCCTGCACATGCTGCGCATCGATGTGCACTGCTGGTGGAGAAGAGGGCAGAGGTTGAGAGGTTGAGGTTAGAACTTGCTGGGCTGGCACAGGAGGTTGGAGAAGAGTGGAGGAAGGTTGGGGAGAGGGGAGTGAGGTCGCTAGAGGAGGTGAAGTTGGGGACTGTGGAGAGAGCGATGAGGGGGCAGGCTGAGGTGCTGGAGGGGGTGGTGGAGGGGATGGAGGGCAAGTTGAATGTTATGAAGTTGGAGGCATTGGCGGCTATCTATAATCCGGAGTCGCTGAATGCGTTGGAGAATTATCAGTTAGTCACTTTCCGCCTCCCTAACGAAGTGCATGCATGCAGATTGGATATTAACCACAGCTTTTGTTATAGTCACCATCTCGTGGATACAAGGTCCCGTCTAGAAGCTCGCCAGCGCACGGTCGAGCAAGAGCTTAAACGGTATGACCGTGCGGGAAGTGATATGAAGGCATTAGTCGCAAGGTATAGTACTGCCTTGAGGGGAATTGAGGCCGTCACAAAGGAGATCAGAAAACTGGGTGGAAATGTCTAGTGGTGTATAAACCACCTCTTCTTCTATACCCTTATTTCTAGATTCGCATGATAATTGGCTGAGTACTCTAAATTTACTCCCTATTTCTTACCGACCAGGTGGTAGTTTTTCAAACGGATAATATCTCAGATGCCATGGCTGCAGGACCCCAATACTCACTTGCACGTTCTTATCTCACTCACATAGCACACGAACAATACTAGAACTCACATCCCATTGTCAGTCGTGGCCGGTAGTCGTCTGTCAGAAGTGAGAGTGAGTCTGTCGACATACAGTTTTGTATAGTAGACTGCACCGACAGACCAAATATTACTTTGCCTCCGAATCATAATTGCCATTATGTTGTAGGAGGCACCTACATATTGCTAATATCTCGCTTATCTGCAAGAGCAGCGGGCCTCTTGACCAATAGCGTTGGCTGTAGATAATCAGATCTCACCCAAAGTCTTGGCACCATCATCGACGACCTGAAACATTTTCTGGTGCGGACCACTGCATTCGCCTCCCGAGCTACCTATCCCTGCTTCGTCAGAGGCGGCTATACTTCCATCTCCACTCACAAGAAAGAATCATAACTATACCATACAAGATGCTATCGACCACACGACACATTGCGCGAGGTAATTTCCCCACCATCCTGATCCCCTCACCCGGAGCTTCATGTCAATCAATTCCCGATCACAAGCAATACCCAGAAGCCCAATTACTAACGAACTTCTTCGATCGCATATAGTCGCATTATCTACCCCAGCACCAAAGTCACTCTTAATCCCGGCCGGATATGCAGTAAGAGCGATATCGACTTCGGCGGAGAAGAAGGCAGAGGTACCCGTTGCACAGAGGTCAGGAGGACCGACTGCACCGATCCCGAGGAGGGAGGTGCCACTGCCGAGTCAGGAAGGGACAAAGGGGGTGGTGCAGTATGCGCTGTAGGTGTTCCCCGAGAGTGGTCAGAGGTTTATGTTAAGGGAGGTGGAGGGGTATAAGAGTCGGGGTATTGTGGTATGGGAAGGGATATCGGAGGGATTGATCACGGAAGAAGGATTGGAGGGGCTGGAATGATGGATGGTTCACGAATGCGGGGCAAGTTCTCCGTAAGGGGAAGAAGATATGCACTGCTACCCGTACTATACATCTAACAGCTTTCCTCGAGAGCCCAATGTGATGACCTCAGACTATTCCCTTTGCCACCGACCTCTATACCTCCTTAACCTGGCTTCGGTGTCTATGTGCAAAGTACAATAATGCTGACTCTCTAATCTCCAGAACTACAATGGACCAAGTCGCTAACTGGGCTCGTCAATCCTCCCTCTGGCCCATGACCTTCGGTCTCGCCTGCTGCGCTGTTGAAATGATGCACCTCTCCACCCCCCGCTATGACCAAGATCGCCTCGGGATCATTTTTCGTGCCTCCCCGCGTCAGTCTGACGTTATGATTGTAGCTGGTACATTAACCAACAAAATGGCACCCGCTTTGAGACAGGTATACGATCAGATGCCTGAGCCAAGATGGTATGCTACCCCTTCCCCCAATATATTACTTCGTTTGTAGAAAATATACTGATTCGTATATAGGGTTATTTCCATGGGATCGTGCGCAAACGGGGGTGGATACTACCATTACTCGTACAGTGTTGTGAGGGGTTGTGATAGGGTTGTTCCGGTGGATATTTATGTTCCCGGATGCCCGCCTACAAGTGAAGCGCTTATGTATGGGATTTTGCAGCTTCAGAAAAAGATGAGGCAGACGAAAATCACGAGGATGTGGTATAGGAAGTAAATATGTCAAGTGGGGTGGGGTGGTACTGTGGTGATGGCTCAGAGAGGTAATCTGGGATATAGATATTTGGTGTAGGATATAAATACAGGGAAGGACCAGTATGACGTGATTACCCAAATTTTCGGTGGAATACAGCTTACATGCTGTACGGGTGTGATATGATGCTAGTTGATCCAGTATTATACCGTGTCAAAACAAATAAATCCCCATGTTGCGTGTCTTGGCAACCAACGGCGAGTGATTGTGAGAACATTATACATAGTAAGCCTTAATACCAAGTCCCTGTTTGCGTATATATACATATACCTATTTTAATTTACGAGGCTACATATGATGCATTAACATCTAGTCAAACTCTACTTCAACGTCTCTCTTACGAGTGCAGCGGTACGATAATATACCTACATATATGTACATAATGAAGTATATGGCGGGTACAGGTATATTTTGTGCGTACACTAGAGAAAGATGTACCTGCTTTATCGTAACATGCTCGCAACTACTAGTAGACTTTCCTTAAGTATTTAATAGTAGTATGTCTAAATACAGGGAGTCCCTGAGAGGTACCTTCTCGTGAGTGCTAGTACTAAGTATTGCTATAGTCAATTCACCTATTCTTATGACTTTGTATATCTTGGTTGCCTAAACCGGCGAGAAAAGGACTTGGGAACCCTCCAGTTTCAGGTTACCTAGTCCTTTATTTAAAGGCTTGGGTACTAGCACTTGACTGGAGAGGATAATGTACCCACATTTTTTTGTATAGGTGTATGTTATTGGGGGGAGGTTTTATGTTTTATATCTCTGATCTTTGTGTGGACCCATTAGCGAAGAGTACACATATGTATGTATGTACATATGTATATCACGGGGATCCGAATAAACTTCTGGGGTACTCACAGTGCTCTGATTCATTAGTCACCTATAGCCATGCAATAACCTGTAATTTTTATTGCAATTGGATACTGGTTCAGCTTTTAAGTACCAGGTGCTAGTGATACCTAGTTCATCTCAGTGTCAAGCGGACTTGAGTACAGTACAGCTTATACTCATACATGTGTCGATTACTTGGTCAGGCTAATACTAAGAGTTCCTGTTGTTGATACTGAGGGTTCAGTCTACCATGGCAGGGAAGACAATTATAGATCTAGCCGTGGCCAACAGAACTTTTCGAACCCATGTGCATACGCATATGAAAATATATTGTCCCATAGCGAAGATAAAAGGCGTGTAGATATATCCGTACACGTACCGCACCAGCCATATATCCATACAATGTCTGTAAATGGGAAGCGGCAGGTGGGGTGGTTGCACAAGGGTGTCTTACCTAGTTTAGAAGCGAATGAGCTACCGGTAGCGTGACATTCATAGACACCTTGGTGGGTAGGTACTAGATCTTTGTTGCTCCTGTACAACAACCCCACCAACCTTTTACTGCGAACTATGATCACATCTGAACCACAGTGTCGGAAAGTGGTGGATGTGGGAACCAACAGAACACGTTCCGTGTCAGTTGTGAGAATTTGTGTTCCTTCCGCACTAGCCACGTGAGACGCAGGTTATGGTCGAATTTAACCAACTTTATTCTCAAGGAGCTCAATTCAGCTCACCCCCACGGATAGTCTTTTCAAGCACGTGGTTACTTGCTCTTGTATCCACTTTTCTAGCCTCAAGCATTCCTGGTCCCGACATCTAAATGGAATAGGAGGGGGGGAGCTTAAATGAAGATTTAAACGATCCCAGAAGGTCAGAGATCTGGGCAGCGGGGGTTGGATCGGTCACAAGAGTCGTAGAGTACGTCTGCTTATTATATCATATTAATAGCTAGAGGCTAACTTCATACAATGGCCAACTGCAGAGAACATGCCTCACATACATCCCTCCAAACAATTGCCTTGTGAAACACTCGAATGGCTCTATCAGGTTGGGATCAATTATTCAACAGATTTGTGAAAACCTCTTGCATGGGTTCTTGCGATATTACTGGAGTCGCAGTTTACAGATAAAGGAGAGGAGCTCAAGGCCAGATAGCTGCTCGCGGTTTCTTGGATCTTTAGGAGTCGAGGGACCAGGCGAGCTACCACTAAGGTGTGCTAGGTTAGCCCCCCCACAGATGTGAAAAACTCTCTAACTGCCGGGCACCTTGGTGGATACCCACAGCGGTGGCACTCATGATGTCAACACTCATGTCCCGAGACATGCACATGCCCCCCCACCCAAACCTCCCACATAATCAAGCAACCAAACACCATAACCCAGCAGGTTCTTTTTTCTTTGCAGAGAGTATATATATCTTGGGGTGTACGACTGCAGCAGCTATCTGAGATTGGGGAATTGTCAAGCTACCGAATTCCCGGCACGCAGTTTCCAAGAAAAAGCCCTTCTCGAACATCAGCTTTCAACTGTCCCTTATATTACGCCCGAACCGGTTTTGTGTGGAAGGAAATCCATTCAAGGAACACCTCCAATATTATACGTCTTTTTAACGAAAAAAAAAATTGTCTACGTGGCTGGAGGAGATAATCTAACTTGGCAGGCCCTGCTTAACTTCCCATTTCCTACTTTTACTCCAAAGGGATATATACATACAACATGATCCACAACATGTTTGAGCGAAGGGGAAGGGTCCCTAGTTGTCGTGGATGTCTACGAAAGATTACCATAGGGTTGGTGCTGGCGACGTGTCTGCTTTTTGCTACCTTAGCTGAGGCGCAAACAGACTGTCATATGCATGGTACGGAGAGGTATGTTGATGGCTACTATAAACTTTCATTCATTTTTTTTTCAAGACTCTCCATTGTATATCTTTTTGTATTTTTGCCTCAAGGCATTGGAGCATTTTTAACAATTTTTTTAGGTGGTGTATTGGTCCTGATGGGAAAGAAGCTCTATACCCCCTATCCATCACTATGCCTGCAACATCAGAAACCAGCTATACAGATTGTCATTCCCACGATGGGCAGACATATTGCACAAATGCGCAAGGAGAGGAAGTCGTTGTGTCAGCAGAAGACCTAGCCAATGGTACAGATAGTCCTCCTCCAACTACGACTTCGGAGAACTGCCATTTCCATGCAGGCGTCGAGGATTGTGACGGTGATCAACAGACAGTTACAGACCCAGCTATCCAATGTGTGATGAGCGAACAGGATTATAATAAGAAGTTAAGGATTGGGACAATCTTTATCGTGCTTGTTACGAGCTCGATTGGTAAGTCATCATATCTACACCGCCTAACATATTCTAGAATGAAGGTACTGAATTGGTGTGGCTTTAGCTGTCTTTGGACCAATTCTGCTGTCGAAAACAACAAGCCTAAAGTACGATGGCTTGGTCTTTACTATCATCAAACAATTCGGTACTGGTGTCATCATCGCAACCGCCTTCATTCATGTGGGTTTCTTCTATTTCATCATGATTCTGGAACCTCTCTTACTAACGTATTGTCGCAGCTTCTTACTCACGCTCAAATCCTCTTCGCGAACCCCTGCATTGGTGAACTAGGATATGAAGCCACTGCCACTGCCATCTCCATGGCCGGAATCTTCGCCGCCTTCTTGATTGAGTACGTCGGTGACCGAGTCCTGCAAATCCGTGCAAAGAACAAGCAGACCATCACAACTGTGGGGCTCGAGGCTTCTGAGGCTGTTGTTGGCAAGGAGGACACAGGAAGTAATAGAAGCGAGCCCCATGTTCACAACCATGTGCACACTCACTCTCATGGAGCGCACAGCCATGGGCCGGTTGTGAATGATAAACTTGCCGTGTTGGTTATGGAAGCCGGGATTATCTTTCACTCTATTCGTAAGTTTTACTGCTTTTTATATTTACACTGGGGATTCTAATCTAATATATCTCCCCACAGTCATTGGTATCACCCTCATCGTCTCAGGTGACTCTATCTTCACTACTCTACTCGTCGTAGTCATCTTCCACCAAATGTTTGAGGGCCTTGCTCTCGGAACCCGTATCGCTATGCTCCCCACTGCCTGCGCTTCGCTTACGACTAGGTTGCTCCTCGCATTGGCATTCGCAGCCATTACGCCTATTGGTATGGCTATTGGTGTTGGTGTGTTGCATAATTTCAATGGCAACGATAAACACACACTGCTCACCATGGCTACCTTGGATGCTTTGAGTGCTGGTATCTTGGTCTGGGTGGGTGTAGTGGAGATGTGGGCTGCCGACTGGCTGAACGGGGATATGAGGGTTGCGGGACCAGCGAAGACCGTTATCGGACTTGTCAGCTTGATGGGCGGTATGGCAATGATGGGATTGTTGGGGAAGTGGGCTTAAATTTCGCCAACTTCCAAAGCCGCCCTTTAGCATGACTTCTTAATGAAGTTACACACTTAATTTACTATGGACGCAATATAGTTTCCACACCTCTACCCGGAATATCTATATATAGTCCCATACCTGGGGAGACAGGATCTCACAGGAGAGATCTACCTTCACACGCTTGTCTTGCTTTGATTATGGCCTCACTCGGGTTTTCTCTGGAGTTTTCCTGGAAATACCATCTGTTTTGGGGACCTTCCCCGGTTTTTTAAAGGATTTTTTCCGAGACCATAATGTCTCTGGTACCGGATTTAGTATATGTTTTTATATTCTACATGTAGGGCTAAAATACAAGGGAACCTATGATTGTCATATCATAAATACACCCTTGGTGCTGGGCCAACCAGACAGCATGAGAATAAGTTCACGGGTGCAAGCGGGGATCATACATGCACCGTGGGGTCCATGGCGTCAATGCCCGCAAGGCAATTAAAACACTGCATGAGATAATGGCTACAAACATCATTGATAACGTGAAGAGTTTCAACGATCCCCACCTTCGCCTGGGGGTGCTTCGGGAAAAACGGAAAGCTGCTTCTGTTATAGACTTGCACTGCTCTGCTCTATATATCATACGATTCAGATACACCCACTACAGATTTTACGTACTCGGTATATAAGTACTTTGTAAAATGCATCTATTAATAACAGGGCGTCAACCATGCCCAGTTAGCTATGTCTTGCCCAAACTGCTCGAACAGCTTCATATAAAATAGATCGAATGATAAATTACGTGGCATGAGAGACTAGTTAGTATATCGTGCTCATGTTCATATTCTTCAATTGCAAGCTCTCGCACTGCAGATATGCTACCAGTGAGAGTTATAGAATGAGAATAGGAGCTAAGTGCAGCAGCGATAAGCACTACAACACCTCAGAACCAAAAAGCTTCCCATCTTAGAAAAGCCTCAGACAATTAACTAAACATATATGACCCCAGAAAGCCCGCTAGACTGAATTCCAATATTTTTCTTCCCCATCAGATCACTCGCACTAGGGTGTCTCTGAATCACCCTCTATTAGTAGAACAAACAACATTATGTCGATCTTCCCCAGTCCAAAGAAAACTTCATCCACCGCCCAGCAAACAATGGGCCAGCCTCCAAAGGTCTCAGCGCAAACGACACCGGCTGTTATGAACGTACCATCCGTGCCAGACAACCAAATGCCACAAAATGATCTTACAAAAATCATCACTGACATTGAATCCACTAGTATATTATTCCAGCGAAGATCCCCTGGGTTCTTCTTCTCATCATACCCCCAGAAACCGTCCCACACGATGGAATTCGTCAATTCTTGGTCCTCGGACCGTTTGTTGTAACTCGACGGTGGCCCTTTGTTCTAGCCACATGACGTACCTTGTCCATTCCGTGTTCCATATCAACCAATGTGGAGTAAAAAACAACCCCAGCGATATAAACGAAGATTTTCATTACTATCAACCCCGCCTGCAGCCCCCATCCATCCTGTAGTGGGAAGAAATAGACAAATAATCATAGTTCCCACTAATTGATAAGGCCTAGATAACCACGGCACCAACCACCAGTCTTATACCACCTGTGTTTCACAGAAGGTATCGACAAGGGCACTGAATAGGACGGAGAATCAAAGTTGGGAAATCGGGGATGAGCTGGGGAGGTATATTGAAGATAAATCGGAGGACTTGGAAGTCAGTGAATGCCAGGATCTTCGGCTTGCGAACCTCAAAGAATTGCCAGGGAAGCATGATATAACTGTAGGGGAACACCTCAACGAAGTATGTGGAGTAAGCTAGCCAAAGCAGCCTGACCTCAAGGGGATTCGAAGCTTTTGTCCTGCCAGACAAATAGCCATCCTTCAGGTATGTTGGGTCCAAAACAGCAGAATTAGCTCGGAATTCCAACTGTAAGGACCCAGAGTTTTGGTTGCCTATAGAAAGAAATTGAGCTCGCGGTTCAGGAAGAACCCCGCCAGAGGGTAATATTCTCGCCAGAAGTATCTTAGAGCTGTTGGTTGCAAAAAAGTTCAGCATGACCTATCACAGGTGTACGACCACCTCGCGTTTGAGGCCAGCTCTGAATAATGTAAGTAGTAGTTATACACCTTCACCCGGCGAATTCTGTGAGTATCGATAGCATTGATCTATGCCATCCCCAATTTACCATGCTGCCCCCGGTGTCGGCATCCCAAAGCCGCCCAAGCTAATTCACATAAGTAGTATCGTAACCGCTACCCACGATATGACCATAAAAGGTCAAAGGTTCATTGCTAGTGTTAAGTTTAATTCCTAATGATTTAAGTGACTCCACAATAGACTTGTTAGGCCACAGGGTAACCAGGGGATAATCCGTTAACTTAAAAACTGCACTCCAGACTGCAACGTCCAGATCCAACGGCATTTTTATAACCTAGAAGAGCCCTGTGGCCATCTCTGAGTCTTGCCATCTCTGTAGAATCACAATCCCTTCCGGTATTGCCGACGGAGTACGCCTTACCAGTAATAAGTAATCAGTGCCCCTTATGAGATGCGGCCTCAGGAGTGGGATCTCCTAGGTCCGCAGGGCCTAGATCCATGGAGTAAACAGGAATCCCTCATGAACTTTAGAAGGGGTGAATGTTAAAGGTGTGTCTATGCGCAACAAAACCAGAGCCATCGTTTCCTTTTAGACTCCATGCTGATATGCAATGTGCACAGCTGAAATACAGTACCTAGACATAGTCTGGAAACCTAGAAATACCTAGGCACCTGCCAGAGCTTCAGAAAAAGGGGTAGGCGAGTCATCATTCGCATTGCTAAACTTCTTCTGCCACCGCCCTATTCGAAAGCAGCGAAGTTAGTGCGTTAAAGGAAGCTCGATGACATGTACATAACCATACAATTTTGTATGGCAAAACCATGCCTTTGGTTACCTTTGGAAGGCCCCCCAGTTAATGCGGTAGTCTAGTTCATTTCTTGATCTATGAAGACACCAGTCGGCAAAGCACGGTCTAAGACATTTCCTCTAGTAACAAAAGTCAAACATATATCTCTCAAATCCGATACCATTACCAGTGTGCTACAATAAATATGTTCCATCACCTCTTTCATTTGTGCAATTGAAATGCACTCGAGAACAATAGATCATGAATCTGGAAGACCCTTCAAGGTTAGGGGGCCCCGGCATTTGCAATGTATGTCCTGAACGGAATCGACTCCTACATCTCGGATATGAAGCACCGGACATACGAATTAAACCACTGTCCGACCCTGCTGCAGATATCCACCAGTGTGTGTCCATTTCTCTCATCTACCACTGTCAAGTTCACTATCCTGTTCTTGCATCGAAGAATCCTCGAGATAGAAACTAAATCGTTCAAGAGTTGCGGCTTCGGTTTAAATCCTTCCCACGACTCTGGTGAAATGAACAGTGAACAGCACAGCGACACCAAGAACTGGTACAATCACAAAGCCACCGGGCTGAACAAACAGCCTGATCTAATGTCAGTACTTCAACTCAGATGGGTCAGAACCAGCGGATTCACTAATGTTAGTAATTTACACTGTACAAGGAGCCCTGACATCCTACAGACGTTCCGTTTTTCCCTCATATTATCGCTCTCCCTTACCTTTGACATTTTCACCATCCAACTTTCTCTTTCCTTTCTTCTTTATCCTATTTGTACATACACCCCCAGCTGCCAGATTAACTTGATGCCCACCTGAATCCAGCGGAGTTCCGATGGCTCATCATGGCCCCCATACTAGGGCCGCATATGAATAACTGAGTATATATAAAAAAAATTAAACAAAGGAGCCCTGACAGGCTAGTAATTTGAGGGAGTGATGCTAATGTTCACAGGTACCAGTACATGTATACCTATGTTTGGTTGAATTCATCTCATACACATCAGGTGAAGTCAATCTACCAATAGGTGTAGATATTTTTGTAAGAAGTCACTTGCGACGATATCACGGGGGCTGTAGGAACCCAAGAAAGGACAATTGGGATATTCGGGAGTCCTAATAAGGCCAATTGGAAGATTTTCGGAAGGATAAAAGGAACGGAGAATTCGCTGGATCTTAGGAGGACAGAGCAATAGGACGATAGCATCAAGACTATAGCGATACTTAGATAGCTCTACCGTTGAATATCTCTCTCTCTCTCTCAATCAATTACTTCGCTCGTAACCTCGTAATCTTACAATTTTTAGTCAGATTAGTTTTTCCACTTGTGAAATGTATGGACATCGAAATGTATGTTACGCGAAGCGGCTATGTAGAGACATGCAGACTCCACGCCTATGTAGATTTATGATATTCAAGACACGCAGATTTCATACAACAAAAGCTTAATTATACATCAACCGAATAGCTGGTACACTGGTAGTTCAATCAATTTGGGGCTAAAAATTCGAAAATTAACCCATGTAAATCTGCCAGCCTTTTCTAGACGGGGAACTGTTTGTTACAGAGACTTCGCCTGGACAGCAACTTCAAGCCTCGCACAGACTACGACTACCGATCCTGACAATTAACCGCTGGGATACGTATACTATTAATACGATACTAGAAGTATTTCTTCCTTGGAATGATACATATATAGGGAAAGGAACCGGTTACAGCCACCAGTGGAAGCGATAGGCCATAGCTACGGAACCAACTAGTACGTACCCAGGTGCGTTTGATTTAGATCTATTATTCCCAGCAGTTTAGAGTACGTGTGGGGAGCTAGTGCGCTCCACTGTGGTTCAGAGCACACCTTCACCCTTATGCAATATATAGCGTAGAACGATACCTACACGCACCTGCAGCGGACCTTACTGAACCGTACCCCCATTCGCTACACAGCTGTGCCCTAACTTACTGTACATCTCAACCAAAGCTTTGTGATTTCATTGCACATTTGGGATTCCTAGCATTTGCTCTATTACTATCCTGTCTTTCAACAACCAATTTGTTCCTCTGCTGAAGTGGTTATTGTCAAGGAGATTTATAGTGAGGGCTGGCTGGGTATGTCTCGCGACCCTAGCTCCTGTAGTTCTCAAACACAACTAGGACTACATGTACCTTTTGTCGAATATGAGCATATGCATTGTCGTGTGCATTGGTTTAGATTTACGCAGTTTTCAAGTATTCATGTTCCACGACTACTTCTGCGGTACCTATGCTCAACTAGTACTTGCTCAACATACATGTGCGCCCCTTGCAGCTGTGGATTCACTACACAAAAACCTCCAAACGTGGTACCGTAGAGGCTCGAGTTATTTGCTAGCGGTGTCTCCTTTTTAGCTGCATATGCGGGTTCCGCGGCATGAGAACAGGTGTAGCAAGCTCATGAGACTCAATGTAATGTGAACTACATGAGGCGATGAACAATGGACGAGTCCTTGTTAATTATCCACAATGTCATCAAGGAAGCCCCTACGGTACAAGCGCTGTCGGCGAATATTACAACTAAGGTCCTGGTAGTTTCTGGAGGCAAGCTTCCTCCCACCGGTCCAAACACCACAACTCGGTACGGGCCCAAACCAAAGCCATTAGCTCAGAGAGTGTTCAAGCTCCGTGCCGGTCCAGTAAAGAAAGTGAAGGGAAGCTATAGCAAGGCTAAGAAAGTCGAAATATTGATGTTCATGATCCACTACCGGGTCATCTGCCACATTACTGAAGGGTACTGGCCTCCAAATCAAGTTGAGGCACCAGTTTACTAAAAATTCCCCAGTGTACAATCTCATACTGGTACCGAAATCAAGACAAGATACAAGATATCAGAGGAGGGCACTATCGAGTCGACAATCGTGTATGGAGTTGCTCCTGACCTGAGATGGAAGCAAACTTATTTGAATCTTTTGCTCAGTGTAGAGAGGAGGGGAAATTGGTTCAGGGGGGGTGATTTCGAAGGAAATCTAAGCAGATATTCAAAAGTATCTATCCAGGGGTGGTAGCAAGATTATTTGTTTTTTCAACTGGCTGGTTTCTTGGTTTTCAACGTCGATGGGGTATCTCATGTCGCGTTCTTACAAAGAAGGCTTCCCGTGTACCTGATGAGTATCGCCGACTTATAGTAGGCTGGTTAGAATTCAACAGACGGAATTCACTACTGACAAATACATTCGACCGTTTACAACTGACCTCCGATGTTGGGCGATATCGCTAGTCCAATATCCTTAATCTTGATGAGACTCCTATTCCATTTGAGTATCTAGAAGGTCGCACCTATAGCTTTACAGGTTATACTACAATCTCTGGAAAGACAGCACGATCAGGATGGGATAAACGACAAGCTACTCTCATCCTATATCTCTTTGCTGATGGGAAGTCTCATATTAAATCTAAGTTAATATCTTCTGGCACTACTGGACCAAAAGCAACAATCAGGAAGTCTGAGGGCCATCTATACCACCCTGATGTTACTGTCGAGCATAATCCAACAGCCTACAACAATGAGAGTCTTTTTCTTAAATCTATTGAGGAGGAAATAATACCAGCACTCGGTAGCGGTCCATCACTGTTGTTACGCGATGCTGCAACATTTCACACTACTCCTGATGTCTTACAAAGACTACGATCAGCAAATATTACACCTTCATTAATTCCCGGAGCATGTACTAGGTTGATCCAGCCACTTGATACTGCAATAAACAAGCCTTTTAAGCAGTATCTGCGAGAGTACACAGAACCCTATATTGATGAGAAGGAGCGTGGGAAGCCAGATTTTGTGTGGTCAGTTGGAGACCGTCGGGTTATGACAACCCAGGTGGTAGGCCCTACATAGTCTCAATTTTGCAAAGATAAGGAAGCTATGATTCAGAAGGCATTCCGGGACCTTAGGGTTACTCTTCCAGTGGACGGAAGTAGAGATCATGAGTTACAGATCAAAGGTTTTGCAGCAGAGGATCTCAAAATCGAGATAGTACTGGTAGCGACACCTTCAATGACTCACATGAGTTACCTGAGGAGTCTGTGGAAGACTTAGATTCCATTGCTTTTACACTTCGCGCTGATGATCTGTAGCGCTCAAATTGATGTTTCACTTCAGCCACGAATTATAATCTATGTGTACCATGTTTGTTTTTTGAGACACCGCTAGCAAATAACTCGAAGTGTCTACGGTATGGTAAACTGCTGAGCCACAGGGTATGAACCCACTTGTAATAAGCCAGGTACAGTGCCTGGGGGAAAGTTTCCGCGACCCCCAGACATGCATTAGACATGGATGCCCATGCTCGGCATATGCAATAAGGGCCATTCAAATACCTCCGCATCGCACCTATAGGTCACCCTCAATAGCCCT
>Ga0307511_10003155_pt1 | contig 16968 bp, 13 predicted proteins | sample 13_EM_MG_FD_200266 | JGI IMG/M metagenome (GOLD analysis project Ga0307511, IMG submission 200266) | Populus trichocarpa ectomycorrhiza microbial communities from riparian zone in the Pacific Northwest, United States - 13_EM | ecosystem: Host-associated > Plants > Roots > Unclassified | place... | reverse complement strand
AGTTTGTTGGTCCAGGTGTGTAGTTGTATTATTATTTCCAATTCTCCACATGCCTTGAATCCTAATATATATTTCTGATTTTTTTTTAGATATTAAAGGTTTTCTGGCTGATGTCAAACCTGCACTACTCAGTGCACTTGATGCGGAGTATGAAAAAAATCCTTTTGAGGTAATAGGAGGCCAAAGATCAAATTCCTTTCTCAAAATGTGTGTTCTATATTGTTTACTTGAAGCCTTTGCACATGTCTTCAGGGTGCTTCTGCTATTCCAAAGAAAACAGTTAGGACGTCAGAGTCCATGACTTGTGTTTCTGGTGGTGGGCTGGATAGCCTGCCACGTGAAGATATTAGTGGAAAGGTAACACCTACTCTGATCAAGAGCTTGGAAAGTCCTGATTGGAAGGTATGGTTGTCAATGCTGATGAAGCCAGCTCACTTGTTATGATTGCCTTTGCAAAACCGTGTCCTTATTGGTATCAACTTGACTCTTAAATCCGCATTACAGGTTCGACTTGAGTCAATTGAAGCTGTCAATAAAATTTTGGAGGAGGCTAATAAACGCATTCAACCAAATGGAACTGGTATGCATTTGAGTTAAAGTTGACTTGAATAATTATAAAGTTTTATTAAGACATGCAGTGTCATAATAAGCTTGCTGTTATAACCAGAAATCTGTTGGTCATTAATATCTTGTGTGGTTGCAGGTGAATTATTTGGTGCCCTTAGAGGGCGTCTGTATGACAGCAATAAAAATCTAATCATGACAGCTTTGACTACCATTGGTGGTGTTGCTTCTGCTATGGGACCAGCTGTCGAGAAGTCAAGCAAGGTTTGACCACTCAAGATGATCATGTTTCTTTACATTTATGTTTATGGTCTTGAGAAGAGCTTAAGTTTGCTGTGCACTGGGTTTCACAGGGTGTTCTGTCAGATATTTTGAAATGTCTTGGGGACAATAAGAAACATATGAGGGAATGTGCTCTGAATACATTAGATTCTTGGGTTGCTGCTGTTCATCTTGATAAAATGGTAATTGTTTATGGAATTACTGGTAACGTGTTATTTTAATTTTGGGCTGTTTTGATATGTTGTGGTCTGGTAGTAATGATATTTCTTTGGTTGTAGATTCCTTACATCACAGCTGCTTTATTTGAAAGTAAGCTTGGTGCTGAAGGCCGCAAGGACCTTTTTGATTGGCTTTCAAAGCAACTTTCTGGATTAAGCGAGTTTCCTGATGCCATACATTTGCTGAAACCTGCTGGCTCTGCTATGACGGTAGCTTTTAGTTTTGTTTTCTTCACCAAGACATTTCCTGACACCTGCGTTCTTGACATTTGCTTTGGGATTTTGTTAGGATAAATCAGCAGATGTTCGAAAAGCAGCTGAAGCATGCATCTCTGAGATTTTGAGAGTGTGTGGACAAGAAATGGTAAGTGAATTAGATATGGTGTTTTTCTCTTTCACCTGCATTGATTGATGACTAAACTTTCAATTATGTATTCCCTTGTTTTAGATTGAGAGGAATCTGAAAGATATTCATGGGCCAGCCTTAGCTCTTGTTCTCGAACGTGTGAGGCCTGCTAGTGTTTATCAAGGTCTGTTCTTTGGTAACTTGGATGACTTCAATTTTGTGTCTCTGCATGCATGCACATACCTCTTGTTTTTCTGCATATTGAAGTTTGTCATGGCTTCTCAGAGTCATTTGAATCAACAAAAACAATTTCAATGGGTCCATCATCCAAAACAAGCTCAAAGGTTGGGAAAGCTGCTTCCAATGGCATATCAAAGCATTCAAATAGATCTATATCTTCGGTATGTTTCTCCTATTTGACTTGTGTTGTTTGGAATTCAATGCGGAGATTGATTATTTATATCCTGGCTTTATTAGAGAGTCATACCAACAAAAGGGTCAAAGCCAGAGCCAGCGATGTCTATTCAGGACAGAGCTGTTCAGTCTCAAGCATTATTGAATGTCAAGGACTCAAACAAGGTAGTTGACATTACACATCAAAATTTTCATTAGATGTAAATAGCATTCATTCAACATTTTCCATTTGCACTTGCCTATTCACAGGAGGATAGGGAAAGAATGGTAGTCCGAAGGTTTAAGTTTGAAGAGCCACGGATGGAACAAATTCAAGATCTTGAGGTTTGGTTTTATACAGTGCTTCTAGTTAACTCTATTGGTTTTTTTACTGCATTTTGAGATGTCTCTTCCCACATTCCCTATACACAGGGTGATATGATGAAGTACTTAAGAGAGGATCTGAACAGGAGGCTTTTAAGTCTGGATTTTAAGAAACAAGTTGATGGGCTAGAGATGTTACAAAAGGTATTTGGCTATTTTCTTGACTATTGGAAATTACTCTTGAGAATGGCATCCTGTTATTGAATTTGAAACTTTTTTGTTTCGTTTTTTCCAGGCCCTTCCATCCATTGGAAATGAAATAATTGAAGTTCTGGACATACTCTTGAAGTGGTTTGTTTTGCAGTTTTGTAAATCTAACACAACGTGCCTGTTAAAGGTATATTTTCCTTTTTGTTTCCATTATATTGTATCACTTACTTTTGTTGATATGGTTTATGAGTATGATGCTTCATAAGATATGATCATATGAAGTTTGACCTGTTGAAATGGACAGGTTTTGGAATTCCTCCCTGCACTTTTTGACTTGCTCCGGGATGAGGCCTACACTTTGAGTGAATCAGAAGCAGCTATATTTCTTCCATGCTTGATTGAAAAGGTTCTACTTAGACCTCAGTAGCATAAATTGTCATCCATCTGTTAGATATCATTATATTCCTTATGGTCTGAATGTTTGTGCTGCACTTGGAGAAAAATCATGTTAATAGTTTTAGGAAGTGAAATGAATATTTAAAATGTTTTTCTTGTGTGCCATTATCCTGTACTTTGATGGGAAATACTTTTAATATATTGAACATACGATGTTGTATGCTGCAGTTGGGGCATAACATTGAGAAAGTGCGGGAAAAAATGCGTGAGCTAGCCAAACAAATTTTGCATGCGTATTCAGCAACAAAATCTTTCCCGTACATTCTGGAGGGTTTGCGCTCTAAGAACAACCGTACTCGGATAGAGTGTGCAGATCTAGTTGGTTTCTTGATTGATCAGCACGGGGCTGAGGTGCAATTAGATAATTTATGCTGTTATTCTTATTGGCATTTTTTGCTCATAATTACATCCATATTTTCTTGCTTTACAGATAAGTGGACAGTTAAAGTCATTGCAAATTGTTGCAAGCTTGACTGCAGAACGTGATGGTGAAATTAGAAAAGCTGCATTAAATGCTCTGGCTACTGGTTATAAGATTCTTGGTATGTTTTGATTCCATGAAATAACATGTCACCTTGCTGGTTTTAAGTGGGATTGTTGATATGTAAAGTTTAGTGTTATGAATGTCCATTGCCATATTAAAGATGCATATTTGGGCATTTTTTAGTGGTATTTTTTCTTCAATAGGTGAGGACATTTGGAGATATCTTGGGAAGCTAACAGATGCTCAGAAAAGCATGATTGATGATAGATTTAAGTGGAAGGTGAGTATATATTGGTGCTTTGATCTTTGTCCACTTTCAGTCCACTCATCCTGATATTTTTGGCAGGTTCGAGAGATGGAAAAAAGGAAAGAAGGTCGCCCTGGTGATGCTAGAGCTGCTTTAAGGCGCTCTGTTCGGGAAAATGGGTATCTTTTCATACTTGCATTTATTTTCACTGGAGTTCTATTTTGTTCATATTATTATGAACGTGTCCTATTTAAGATTATTACTGCTAAAATATTTTCTACTTCCATTTTTTCTTTCTTCATTTTCTACCATCCAGTTTTCCATGCCATCTTTTTAATTTTGGTGACATTGCTTTTATATTCTTTATTTATACTTAGGTCTGATATAGCAGAACAGAGTGGGGAAGTTTCACAATCAGTCTCTGGCCCTATATTAGCCAGGTATCATAGGATTTTTTTTTGTTTCTTCATTATCATATCTTTGATTTAATAATTTCTCTCCTTAAGTAAACCACTGTCCATGTCCAGGAAAAACTTTGGTACTCAGGAGCTTCAGGTGGAGAGACATATAATGCCCCGTGCACTCACTAGTGCCAGTGGCCCCACGGACTGGAATGAAGCTCTGGACATCATTTCTTTTAGTTCCCCAGAGCAGGTACCTTATTTTGATCTTTTTGAGTCCTTAGAGTGCATGGTTTCAAGTATCAAATTTTAAGCAATTGTGCTAGAAGTTATACTCCTTCACTTCCATATATTGGTCGCGTCTGGTTTTGCAAAATAGCGCTATCATGTTGGATGATGTCTCAAACTGTCTTATACATGTCTATCTACCATTCCTGCATGTCCTCTTTGCTTGTCTTTAATATGTTTTCAAAATTAATTGTATGTTCTTTCCAGTTATTATTTGGTTTAGCATGTGATGAGACTGTCATTGCAATTAAAATGTTATGTTTTATTTGGATGCATCACATAGTTTCTTAAGTTTTCCAATGTCCAATTGTTTTGCCCGGTCATATTTCTTTTTTTTTTGCCCTATTGATGGGTGAGTTCCTGAACTATAGAAGTGACTTCTACTTGCAGTCAGTTGAAGGCATGAAAGTTGTTTGCCATGAGCTGGCACAGGCTACCAGTGATGAAGAAGGAAGTGTGATGGATGAACTAGTGAAAGATGCAGATAGACTTGTTTCATGCTTGGCAAACAAGGTAACAATTGTTTCATGACAAAATTTGTCTGATATTTTCCTTCTCGCATTTAGATGTCAACTGGCTTATTTAATAACAGCTTGCTACTCTAAAGTTCACTTGTTTCCTTGTTTTTTCATCTGAACAGGTAGCAAGGACATTTGACTTCAGTTTGACTGGAGCATCATCACGGTCTTGTAAATATGTTCTTAACACACTCATGCAGGTAAAATTTACAAGTTTTTATTCCCAGTACATAACCTGCCCTCCTTTTCTTTTTCCTCAAAGTGGTCCATGTCCTCCCTTGTCTTCACCACAACATCCAGCATTGAGATCTACTCCCTCAATCCCATAAATATAGCGTAATGGTTTTTCCACAAATTTTTAGGAATAGAAAAAAATAATTAAGGGTGTTTGTTTTAAACATGTTATTCCACTCTAACCTGCCCTCCTATTTCTTTTTCCTCAAAATGGTCCATGTCCTCCCATGTCTTCTCCACAACCCCATCTAGCATTGAGATCTACTCCCTTAATCCCATAAATAATGCCCTAATGGTTTTTCCACAAATTTTTAGGAATATAAAAAATTAATTAAGGGTGTTTGTTTTAAACATGTTATTCCACTTTTACTCCTAACTATATCTATATGGTTAAATATTATTGTTCAGTAAATTTGAAAAAGTAAAGGTTAATAAGGGAAAGTGAGTGAAAGTTTGTAATAATTGTAAGTTTATTTTTAGAATGGACACTTAGATGAAGACTGCCAAAATGGAAAGTAGGACATTTAATATGGATCCGAGGGAGTATTACTTGATAAAATATTAACTATATGAACATTCCTGCAGACTTTTCAAAATAAAACACTTGCTCATGCTGTCAAAGAGAGCACTCTTGACAGTCTGATAACGGAGCTTCTACTTTGGCTTTTGGATGAAAGGGTCCCACATATGGATGATGGCAGCCAACTCCTAAAAGCATTGAATGTGCTGATGCTTAAGATACTGGTGAGGATTTAATGGAAGATGTGCCTATTTAGTTTGAAGATGTCCATTACATAATTGTTAACTGACCATCACATGTACAGGATAATGCGGATCGAACATCATCCTTTGATGTCTTGATTAATCTGTTGAGACCTTTGGATCCCAGCAGGTGGCCTTCACCTGCATCAACTGAGACCTTTGCCATCAGGAACCAGAAGTTCTCTGATCTTGTTGTAAAATGCCTCATCAAACTTACAAAGGTAATATATTTGATATTTCAATCCTTGGAGCCTTCTTCCTTTTGACTTTGCACTGATTTTCATGGATCGAAAATTTTGATTTTGAGTTGGTAAACTAGAAATGTTTATAATAAAATTTAAACAATGATTTCTCTACCTTTTCTATGAAAAGTTGTTTCTGATTTGGCCTCTTGAAGATTGATAATAAATTACATTTGATCTAAAATCAGCTGATTTAAGCATGACATGTACTGATTAAATGTCTTTTCCTAAAACTAGTCTTGTCCATGATATGCATGAGACTCGGTTGGGAGGTAGTGGGTCAGGCCTAGAACTCTATTAACATGTCAACAATAAATTTGTGAAGTAAATTTCACACTAAAATTGCAGCTCCTGAGTCTAACATGGTTCATCACTTTGGTCATGTTGTCCAAAACTGGAGAAATCTGTAAGAGTTCAACAAGTAATTGGAATGAAGGAATGAACCAATATGTTTGGTGCCACTAAGAACAGTTTAAGCAATGTTTGAGCGTTTAATGTGTCCCATTAAAGAAAGTTGTCCGGTATTTTTAGTCAGGTATTTCTGCTTATGGTAGACTGAGACAGGGTACCACCTTATTCTGGAATGTTATTCACCATCTATGGAGTTGGGGAGATATCTACCTGACCCCCTTCCAGTTGAAGTTCCCCAAACATAATATTTTTAGCATCTATGGAGTTGCGGAGGCTGATGTCATCCTTCCCCCTCGGCAGCAGGGTTGTGTATTGAACTGTCCAGCTTATTAACCGTTGTTTATTATTGTTGGATATGTCACCAAAGTTTAGTTTTCTCAGGTTCTTCAAAGCACTATATATGATGTTGATCTTGACCGCATCCTTCGGAGCATCCATATTTACCTCCAAGAATTGGGAATGGAAGAAATCAGGAGAAGGTATGTTTAATTGCTCTCCCTTTCCCCTGTTGGTGTCTGGTTCTTGTCAAATTGTTTCATTTCATTTCTCTGGAGCATCTATACTTACCTTTCAATTTGGTCTCTTAAGTTGATGAAATGACTTCCCTGTTTTTATGCTTTTTCCAAACTTATAAATAGAGCGGGAGCGGATGACAAGCCTTTGCGTATGGTGAAAACTGTTCTCCATGAACTTGTTAAGCTCCGTGGAGCTTCCATAAAGGGTCACCTATCCATGGTTCCTATTGACATGAAACCTCAGCCAATTATTCTTGCCTACATTGATCTTAATCTTGAGGTACGAAGTTAAGAACTATACAGTTCTGTATTTATTCAACCTGGTCATTTTTTACTCATGCTTGTTTCATTCTTTTTGTCTATCCAGACTTTAGCTGCTGCAAGAATGTTGACCTCAACAGCCCCCGTGGGCCAAAATCATTGGGGTGATTCTGCAGCCAACAATTCATCACCTGCCACGCATTCTGCCGAGGCTCAGTTGAAGGTAATTGCGTAGTTTCATCTCAAATGATTTGGCTGTCTTCAATTAATAAATGAAACTAGTTTATTTTGCATTTCATCTCTCTTTACCCCTCTAAATTTCTCAATAATATTTATTGCATTTTACTTTGACTACAGCAAGAACTCGCTGCCATATTCAAGAAAATTGGTGACAAACAAACCTGCACCATTGGTTTATATGAGCTCTATCGCATTACTCAGTTATATCCCAAGGTAAGTAATTGATGTGTTCTAGTGTCTACTGGCAGAGTTATGATACTGTTTTTGTTTACTAGAGATAATTAGGGGCCTGCAATGGTTAGTACTTTGGCGTTATGTCCATCAGCTGTTTATTCATTTCAGTTTTTCCTTTTTCGAAATTGCAGGTTGATATATTTGCTCAGCTCCAAAATGCTAGCGAGGCATTTCGCACTTACATTAGAGATGGTCTAGCTCAGGTTTGCAATACCTCAATCTCATCATTGTGATTGGAAGAACCACACATCAAGTTGCCAACAAACATTGATTTTATTGCAGATGGAGAAGAATACTGCTGCTGGAAGGACGCCTTCTAGTTTGCCTATGTCAACCCCCCCTCCATCCGCTCCAAATGTTTCTTCCCCTGATTTGCAGCCTCTTTCCCCTGTTCATACAAACTCCTTAAATGATTCAAAACCTTTACATGCTAAACCAGAAGCGACAAACTTTCATCTACCTCCCTCATATTCTGAAGATGGTGCCATTTTATCTAGAGGTTTTGTCTCGGAGAATTCTTTGGGTGACCAAAGAAATGAGAAGCTTATTAGTGGAGGTAAATTTGCCAACAGTCGCTATCCTTCTCTCACACCCATGCACACACATGCTCGTGCTTTGTAATTGTTGATGGAAAATGAATGCTATATTCGTGCTTTGTTGATGGAAGTTATGGTGTTGCCATTGCAGTAACCAGCGGGACATTAGATGCAATTAGGGAAAGGATGAAGAGTATGCAGTTAGCTGCCACTGCTGGGCTTCCTGATTCAGGAAGCAGGCCACTGATGTCTGTGAATGATAATTTAAATAATGGACTTTCTAGTCTGATTCTTCATGCGCCAGACTCTGCAGGCATGGAGAATCCTGTGCTTGGCGGGGTTCTTCCTTTGGATGAGAAGGCGTTGTCTGGGCTTCAAGCCCGGATGGAGAGACTTAAAAGTGGATCTCTTGAACCTCTGTAGATAAGTAAAATGAGTTGAGCTGAGATTCTCTTCTGCGTATTTTTGTATGTCCGAGCTATAAGATTCTGTTCGACGGGGAGTTCCATCGCCATTTAATCGGAGCTACTGCTGGTAGATTATCATGTAGAGCTGGGTGTCCATCGAGCAACCAGCGGGGAGTTTGTTCTCCCTGTATTGGATTTTTGAAGTGTCACTCTCTGGGCAGACAGTGGAGTGGTTTGTTGTTATCTAGGTTGCTTTTGTCGCTGGCATATGTATATTGTAGGTTAATTTTTTGGCATATTTGTTTGATTTCTTTCAATTAATACAATTGTATACCGATTTCGGATCTGTTGTATACAAATTATGGATTGGAGCATGGAAATGTCCACGTTGCATGTTAATATTCAATTTCAATTTTGCATTGCTCGTCAAAGAAATTGTTTTTTCAGCGAATGTTACGCAGTTATGTGCTCGTCTAACACTTAGCTTGGGTCATAGTTATGAAACCGGCCTGGTTTGGCGGGTTGATTTGGGATTTAATCAGGGTTCAAATCATAAAAACCACAAAAACTCTGGTGTGCAATTTTCTTTTTCAAACTTGGATGACTTGTCAGGTTTAACTCAAAACCAAGAGACTTGATTTGTTTTTTAATGAACTCTAAAATCTAATTATCATTCCAATTTGACATAATTTTTATTGTTAGCTACATTAAAAGCATAGTTATCAAACCCGATCCGGGGTTAACCCGGTCACGGGGTCGGGTCGCGGGTTACTCGTGTCAACTCGAAAAAATTAAAAAAATATATTTGAAGTTTTAATATTTTATATGAAAAAATTAAGAAACAATTCATGTAAATATAGGCTATACATGTTATAAATAATAAAGTTTAAATGAATATTTTAAATTTTTTTATTCCACGTTAAAAAAATATATGTTATTTTTTTTAGGTTGAAGTATTTAAATAAAAAAAGTTTTTTATCCTATATTGAAAGATAAAATTTTTTTCTTGTGAACATAGAGTTAGAGTGTATATATATTAAAGGGTTTCAAATCCCACATTGAAAAAATAACTTTTTTCTTGGGAATAATATATATACTAAAAGGTTTCAAATTCCACATTTAAAAAATAAAACATTGTTATAGTATTTATATAGTAAACTTTGAAAAGAGTGAATAATCAACTAAAAAAATATGAAAAAAGAGGGGTTTAAGAGAAAAACCACATTTTAAAAAAAAAAACAGGTCCCGTCCGGGTTCGCCTGGGTCACTGGTTGACCCACCGGGTCGACCAGGTTTGGTCGAGTTTTTGCACTGGCCAGTCTTTTACCTTACCCGGACTGGTCTAGTCACCGGCTCCCGGGTCTACCCCTTTTTGATAGGATAAAAAGGATGGAAGGATGATAGTCTAGTGCCAGCTCCTTTTTGATAAAATTAAAAGGTATGAGACATAATTGGTAATGTGGTTATAACTTCGAGACTAAATTAATTTTTTTCCTCGAGAAAATAGATAAAGGGAAAAATATAAACTTAGGTGTTTTTGAATCATTGCGGTGTCTTCTTTTTATTATTATTCTAAGAAAATTGTGTTTATATTATTTTTGTACATAATTTAAAAAGTGAATCTAGTTTTTCAAAAATAATAAAATGTGTTTTTATTTTATTTTTTATATGTAAGAAGTTGCATTATTGATATTATCATCATTATATCACAACACACTATTAATATCATCATAATATCATAATTAGGATCAATATTATTGTCATAATATTAAATCTTGACTACTAATTTCATTGTAACTTCTTCACCATTATCTCTTATTTTAACATCATCATCATCTTAATTAACTTTACTCACCACACCACCATCTTTTATCATTATTGTTCTATTTTGATTGCTTCTATTATGTCATCATTACTTACCATAATTTTCATTATATGCTAATAAAATAATAGTAATTACTAATTTTATATTACTATAAAAATTATCATTATTATTAGTATCGTACCAACAATTATTATATTGTCATTGTCACCACTGTAAATATGATGCTACCACTATAATGCTATCATTATCATAGGGTAGCTTAAACAATATAGGATGATTGATCGTTCAACCTCTTTAACTCAAGTGAATGCTCTCCAGCCTAAAGAACTTCTCTATAGTCTAAGCACTCACTCTAAACTAGACTTCGTCCTAACCACCTTAAGATCGAATTCTCACATATAAATTTCTTAGGAAGCCTAGTGACCAGGACACACCATAATACAATGTTACTGCATCTATAGTACTAAACCACAGTCTCTTATGCTTTCACATGAATTGTTATTGTGACGCTTACTTTTCTTGTGAACCCGTGTCCTTAAAGGGTGCCCACCTTTATCGCCAATGACTATCTTCTACCAATTTGTCTCCTAAAATGACACTTACCTTTCTTTCCAATGACTATCTCCTATTAATTTATCTTCTCAAAGGGCAACAACCTTTCTTCTCAATTACCCACAAATGCCAACCTTTCTCATCAATAACACAACCCATTTTTTTAGGTTGCCTGTAAGGAAAAATAATTATTTTTCATCATTACTCTGCTCCCATGAGATAAGCTCATATGATCGAGGTTCTTAAATACCTTGAGTCATCAAATAAAAACACAAGACAAAAGATCACACAAGAACATAACTTAATAAAAGAGAATATTACACAACAACACACAATCATCACCATATTCACTCTCATGAACTCTTGGTTTCTTGGTTGCACTTTCCTTTCCTCATATATTTATTAACTTAAACATTAGATGATCATCTATTCTGATAAAAGATTTAATTTTGCAAGGGAGCATGGAATGATTCAGGTTTAGACACCTCAGAGCATAGAAGTCCGCCATGAAAAGTTCAAATCCAATCTAAATATTTTTTTAACGATTTCACCACAAAACTAGTTTTAGTTCATTAAGAAGGATTTCATTTTAAAAAAAAGGATTGTTACAATAGATCTCTCAAATTTAGACTTAAATGATCAAATTGGCTTCACTAAAGCAAGAAAAATCTACAGTAAATATTAAAGACATGTTAAATCGCAATAAATGTTGGATGAAGCGTTAGAAAATTATCGTGTGAATAAGAAAATGGATGTTCAAACTCCTTCTTCTTTGACTCGTAAGACGATTCACAAAATTTGGAGCCATGCAATGAAGTTTTGGATACTTTCCCTTTCTTTTCATGTGAGAGATTTAATTCTTTAATTTTTTTTATAATGAAATTCAAATCTAAACTTATCTCGTATTTGAATCTTTGTCTAGAAGTCGTATGGATTGATTTAATTAACAGAATTGGCCAGTAATTTCTTTAGAACAAGACAAATAGGTAGGCAGTGGCATTTATGGCGACATGGAAAAGAATTTGAGCTTCTTATAAGAAATTTTGACCTTGAAAATTGTTGGTTTTACTTCGACATAGAATAAAAGTAGTTTTCTTTTTTGTTTAATATTAATATTTTGATGGGTTTTTCTCTTGCATAAAAGTTTTTTTAGAAAGACATTTTGTAATAATTAATTCTATGTAGAAAAAGCCCTTACAAAAGAGAATATAAGCACAAGAGTACTTATGTAGCAGCACAATCACTTAAATCGAGCTATGAAAGAATAAAATCACATTTAAATGTTTTTTGAATAATTAGTGTTTTTTTTTTATATCATAATAAGCTACGAAACATAGTTCTTGCTTAAAAATAAAATAAAATAAAAGAAAGCTGTATGATTTAATACACCAATTCTACGAGTAATACAAGATAACATTTGAGTATAATTTAACCTCCAAAAAGCTGATTTTTTAGTTTAATTTTCCTATTCGCCAAAGGGAGAACTTAGAAGTCAAAAAGTCAGGAAATATCAATATTAATTATATTTTCAGATGGTAATCCTGATAGATATATATGAACAGAAAAGAAAAGGGTGAAAGAAAAGCAAAATCAAAAGTCAAAATAAAAAAAGGGTGAAAAATAAAATCATATAATAAATACCTAAAATAGTTATAAGACTGAATTGACAAGTCAATTCAGGGGTTAACTAGGGTTAAGTTAGTTGAAAACTTGATTTTTTTTATTATAATAATATCATTTAAGAAAAAAAACCTGTAAAGCACAAGAAAAGACGTACAATATGTGAATTCCCCCGGGAAAAAGAGAAAAGACTTCTTATAAACTTAATCTTAATCATACTTAAAGTAAACTTAATCTTAATATAACAAAAAATATAATATAATACATACTAAAAAGGTCAAGATTATAGTTATAAAATTCGGTCCGACAAATCAATTTAGTGACCCGTCGATTCAAGATTTTGTATTGGTGAAGTCAATAAAAAAACTGATTTATTCTGTAAAAAAACATGAAAATTTTTTAAAATAAAAAATTAAATTGATTCGAGTTAGTTTCAAATAAAAATCCCGGGTAAGTTGAACACCCTAATCGATTTGGAAAAAAATTGCGAAAATTAAAATATATATTATGTGTGGAAGGAACGTGCGCAAGTCACGGAACGACATTTTTGACTGGAATTTTATGTGCTCTTCTTTTCAAACATCACATTGCTGTAAAATCTAAAACTGGGGCAGAAGAGAAAATGCTGATTCACAATCAATAGTCACGTTTCAAGGGTGAGAAACATGGCATGAGCCCCACATTTTATATTCAAAATATTTACCAAATCTTTGAAATATTTCATATGAAAGAATTTTCCCAGAAATTAATTAGAGAAATATTAATTAGTGGATATATTTCCTACTTAATTACCCTCATTTCATTTCATTTTCTTAATTTTCCTGTGAATTGATACATATAATTTAATAAAATTGATTAGTAAACCCTTCTAATTTAAAGAATTATACATACAATTCCTACATTTTACAGTCTGTTTATAAATTAAGTTATCTACTCCAATTCCATGTTCTTTTTCCATTGCTGTTGTTTTTATTTTTCTTTCCTACATTAATGTTATATAATAAAAAAAATGAGAAGGTATAAAAAAAACTTGATTAAAAATAAAAAAATTCTGAAACAGAATACTACTAATTAAATCGAAGATGATCCGATCAATATCATTCGAAAGAATATTTAATTATTTTTCAAACTACATATATTAATTAATCAGTTTCAAAAAACTATAAAAACTACTTATAATTAATCCTAAAAACAGCCCTCCATCTTTCATGTATCAAATAATAATAATAATAATAATAAAAAAAAAGGATTTCACCTCAAAGAAATCGTAATACAGATCAAATCGTAATACAGCTCGTAATGCAACAACCGAGCGGCTAGCTAGTTTATTTGATGTTCATTCATACAAATTTATGTGAGCCAACAAATTAGCACACAGACACAAGAAAGAGAAGGCAATGTACGTACGTAGTTCAGGAAAAACAAGGCAACATTATCTTAAACCACAAGCCCACAACGGAGGAGTGAAATCATTGATCGCTGGCAAATTGCAATGATGTTCTCTCTTCTCCATGAGAAGGTAGTTCTTGATCACAGCATGGCCCTTAAGCTTCTCTGCTACATAGATTGGTAGCCAAGTGGGAATCGAATCAGAAGTTCATGGGGGGATTTCCTTGCAAGAAGAGAGGCCACGCCATTAATATATATAATCCTCCACTGATTCTGGTGATCAAGCTCATAAAGCTGAAACCTGAAGAAGAAAAACACTACCAGCTAGCAAGTACATGCACATTGCTCCTCCAATTAGATCAAATCAAGAAATATACTCTCACACACGCGCAAAAAGAAAAAGAAAAAAGAAGCTTGCTCAATGCGGGTGATAATATTCAATTTATTTGGAAAATAACCTAGTAAATAAGTTTATCAATCGTTGCTTGTTGAGCCTAATTAATGAATGCGTGATGAAAATAGGGTGTTCTAAATTCGAGAGTACAAGAACTTTAAAAAAACATAAAATAATTCTTTGTTGCAAGAACGAAACAACTTCTCTGCTCTAAGCTAGCTAGCACAATTCCTTTAATTAAGAAATAATTCTTCCATTTAATTTAATGCAAGCAGTGTGTTAGCTCTCTAGCTAGACTCGATATGCACATGCAAAGAATAAAGTGATGATGACCAACACAGGCTCACATAGAGATAGAAAGGAGAGAGTATGCTTGGCTCCTCGCACGCCACCGGCAGCAGCCAATCTAAGACAGAAGAGATTGGTCTTTGCTGTGGCATACAGGGAGCCAGGCATAACCCATTTCACCTCCTTCTTCGATGCATCTCCCTTCTCTTTTGAATTCTGTTCTTGCTTCCATTGAGGGACACAGATCTTGTGAAAGACTAGAGAGATATATAGAGAAGAGCAAACCCAGATAAAGGGGGTGAACGTCGAAGGCTTCTTCTATGTATAGAAAGCTATAGCAAGGAGTGAAGAGCAGAGTTTTCTTACCATATGAGAAAAAATGCCTCCCATATATAATGCCATAAATCCACCATCAACAGATATTTTTTTTTAAAAAAATTAAAATCTCAATAGTGAATTCTAATGAAAGCATTTTTTTTTACGTACACATTCACACTATAGCCACCATCGATCGGCACCGAACCACTGCAGGAACCTTTTCTTCCTTTGTTTTTTCTAAAAAAAAAAAAAAAAAATTTTTTTTGTAAGTCTTCTCACAGGCTTCTTCTTGCTTAACATACAAAATTCCACCTATATGGGTTTAGGTAGAGCATGGTAAGGCTTTTTATATTTGACCTATGGTGGTTTTCTAAGTGTATGATATGCTTGTCTCAACCTTTGAGGTGACAGCTCAATGGATTTGTTTTATATAATATAATTATTATAGTAAGTTTATTTCCCCATATTTTTATTTTTAAAAATAGCGAGAATTACCAAAAACGAACTGATTTCTTAAATAAAATGTTAAGAAATAGCTCGATATTTTAATTAAAATCAAACAAAAATGTAAAATATAAATCAACCGAAAGGCATACCCCCCGGATTAAGAAAACATAATTTAAGGGGAATGTTTAACAGTAGTGTGGTTATGGTTGTTTTTCAAAGTATTTTTTATTTAGAAATATATTAAAATAATATTTTTTATTTTTTAAAAATTATTTTTAAAATCAGCGCATCGAAATGATCTAAAAACACCAAAAAAATATTAATTTGAAGTAAAAAAATAAAATTTTTTTAATTTTTTTCAAAAACACTTTTAAAATATAAAAACAAATAGGGTTTAATTTAGATGAAGGAAATATTCAGATCCTCATCCACAATTTTGCCTTCTTATCAAGTTTTCCGATCCCATATGCATCATTCACTGCCTTTTATCTTCTTCATCAAAATAATTAAATCATAACTCCAAAAAATTAACCCAATGGTTAAAGAAATATACTTCATTCATTTAGGATCTGCATAAAAAAACTTATTAAATTCTTCTAAATTCCAAAAAACTTATTAACTTCAGTCATTCACGACTTTTAAGACTTAGAGTTTTTAAAATGGAAGGTGAATTATAAGTTGGCAATTAAATAGAACCACTCAAAAGAAAAGGATAGGGCTATTTGGAGTGTTTTTTCACCAATTAATACATAATTATTTTGTCGATTATTCAAGATTTGAAGGAAGAGGCTAATTAAGTTGGAGATCCAATGAAATCAACAAATTTTATGTATTAAATCGATTTGGGATTATATTTCTCTTTTTTGATAACCCAATTCCCTTTTCACTAGTATACTTGTTCTCAACATTTTTTTTTAAAATTTTTTTAACCTATAAATGTTTTTAATTTTGTTTATTTTTTTTCATTTTTTGTAAAATATTTCTAATTTTTAAATTTAAAGTGACTAGAACATAATAAATAGTATTCAACACAATGGAAATGGAATCATTAACAGAGGGATACACAGTTCTTGGAAATTTTTATACAAGGAGTCAAAAAAGAACAAATCATGTCATTAGCTAGTAGTACAGCCCCTACCACAAATGGGCATGAGATTCCACACAGGGATAGTTACCCTGTGAAAAGAAAACCCCAGGCCGGCAGGCCCCCCTTCTCTTTCTTTGTTTTCCTAATAGATTTACACTTGTTTAGTGTGTTCTAGCGTGGTGGGTACGATTAAAACACTGTGTTTAGCTCTAATTATAATTTTTAAAATATTTAATTAATTAACATATGCTATAATTTTATATAGATCTCACAGAAAACTCTAGCTAGCTAGTTATAAAAAAGAAATTACAATTCATAAACGTTCTTAAACCTTTATTTCTGCTTTCAAACTGTAATTACAAGAGCTATTATTGTATCAAACTTGCACTTGGTTTCTTTTAAAAACCATGGCCAGCCTCAAAATGCTTTGATTACATAGGTTTTGCCTTTCCCTTTCACTCTAAAGTAAAGGTGA
>Ga0307511_10003154_pt1 | contig 16970 bp, 9 predicted proteins | sample 13_EM_MG_FD_200266 | JGI IMG/M metagenome (GOLD analysis project Ga0307511, IMG submission 200266) | Populus trichocarpa ectomycorrhiza microbial communities from riparian zone in the Pacific Northwest, United States - 13_EM | ecosystem: Host-associated > Plants > Roots > Unclassified | place... | reverse complement strand
CATTTTTAAAAAAACAACAAAATTGCAAATAAGCTCAAAATATAATAGCATTTGAATCAAATAAAAAACACACAAGTAAGGGTAACCTTTCTCTTGAAAGGATGTTTTAAGGGTGGTGTCTACCTTCCCTTAATCATAATTAACCCCGTACCTGAATCTCTGGGACCAGTGTCTAATTTGGGATTTCTAGTTCCCTCAAAGTACTAGATGACGACTCCAATAAAATCTTCATTTCCCCCAATCGAGAAAAACCCTTTTTGTTAAATAAACAAAAAGCGGAGCCGTCGCCCGACGTCGTGTATCGACAGAATGGCGACTCCATTGGGGACTTAGTGTTGAGCCAACTGCTTGTGTTTGCTTTTCATTTGCTCTTTCTTATTGCTATTTATTTTATTTGCATTATTTATTTTATGCAATATCTACTGTGATTCTTTTTAATTTTTCATATCGCCACATGCATGCATGTTATTTATTTGTGTATTCACACACTTCATGGTGAACCCATAAAAGCTTTGGACCCGAGCTCGTCCTTTTTAAGATTAGAAAAGAAAGATTCAGGTGGCAAGTGTGACTTATGTCCACTGATGCTCATTTGGACTTTCGCTTAGATTGTAACTCACCCTATGCAACGGGTATTGTGGAATTTTTTCCCATACTCATGTTGTATAAGGTTAAGAGGCCGATTACTTCATGGGTAATTCGGGCAATCTAAGAACCAAAGAATATCTTTAAGGATAGACTAAACTGAGCCAAACCTTATGAGTTAGATCCTATCAAGTAGGATATACCCTTTAAGACACAAACAAATGTCAATGCATTGACATACATTTTTATATACATTCTATATTCTCATTATATCTCCACCGATCCTTATAGGAAGTGTGAGATGGAAAAAACCAATACTATTGAGGAATTTTTGACCAGATCAGAATTGAGCCAACATGATGAAGGGGATTGTTTGCCATCAGAATTTGAGTCTCAATTACCAGCACACGTTAAATTAAATGACAGACCACTTGGTACATGACAGCTGCTAGACTGCTGGGAAAGGTTATCCTTTCATGATCAAATCAATTTTCAGAAACAATATAGGGATCTATCACATTTACTGAAAATTAGGGTCCAACATGATTGTTTTCAGGCCATGATAGGGTTTTGGGATCCAGAATATCGGTGCTTCACTTTTGATACTGTGGATATGACTCCTACTATTGAGGAGTATGAATCCCTGCTAAATTGTTCCAAGTCAGAAAAGGTGTACTTTTACACACCTATGGAGCATGCACTTTCTAACTTTGCTTGGATTACCCAGATAGACTATCAACTAGCAAAATCACATGCAACTAAACGAGGAAATAACCAGGGTTGGTTATGGAATGAAATATAAGCCATATTCAAGAGAAAATTACATGATGAAAGCAATGAAATTCGATTGAGGATTTTGGCCTTAGGCATATATGGTTTAGTTCTTTTCCCATCTGCTGAGGGAATGATCGATTTTGAGGCTGTCAATGTATTTAAAAATGTGGTGACCTTTAAAATTAACCCTGCTACAGCAATATTAGCAGAAACTTTCTCATCCTTAAATTATTGTAGAAAAGCCGGAAGGGGTCGTTTAAGATGTTGCTTGCAGTTGTTGTTTGTCTGGACTGTGAGTCATATGATTAAGGGGAAGATTTTAGGTTTGGTTGGTACCCCATGGCATCTTTATTCTAAGCTGGAGAATTTTGCTGAAAAGCACTTGCATGAGGTAGGAAGAACCACATGGGAATCAATGTTTCTAAGTCTAGGAAAATCTTAATTTCATTGGAGAAGTTGATACTCTTACGTCAAATCTTATATGGCATATTGTGGTGAGTACCTATGGGTCCCGTTGATAAGAGCCCGCTGCTGTATTACTTATTGTCCTAACATGGTTTTACGACAGTTTGGATTTGAGCAGTTTATTCCAAGGACTACCGAACTGGCAACATTTTATGAAAATTTCAAGACCTTGAAGAAATTATTGGAGTCAGTGAAGAAGGCATGAAAACATCCTGGTAGGGTTACTTCTGCTAAGAGAGTAGAAGGAAAAACAACTGAAGGATATCCAATATGGCAAAAGAAGAGAGGGAAAGGGTACAAAGTTCCTCCTTTTGAAGGGCCACCCAGGTCTTTGATTCAGTCTGCTGAAGACATACACGAAGAAGTCCGCGTCCAACAAGAATCTTATAACCTAAGTTTGAATGCTGAAGTGGAAGAGTTAGGGGCTAAAAAAAGAAAGTTAGAATCTAATCTAGCCACTTGAGAAAAAGCTTTGGCTATCATAAAACAGGAAAAGGATGACTTGTCAGCTCAGCTACAACATCAACAACTTGAGTTCCAGCAATTACAAGAAAAATATGTACTTTTGTCAGAAGATAAGAGGAAGCAAGATGTCAACATGAAGAGATGGGATAGAAGAGCATCGAAAGCTGAGGAAATGGTATTAAAGTTGGAAGAGACAAATAAATCACTTCAGGAACAGTGTCAAAATCAAGATATAGTAATTGCCAATTTAGATGAGCAGGTGGACCATTTGCTTTCTATTGAGCAAACCTTATCATCAGAAAAAGAAAATGCAGAAAGAGAAGCAGAATGTTGGGCTTCTGAAGCTATGCGCTATCATGTACAACCAGATGATGCCAAGAATTATGCTTCAGGATTAAGAGGCATAGCCCAACAAATAGCAGATGGTGAGCCAATGACTAGAAATGAATTCCATCAGTTTTTTGGGTTGATCAGAGATGGAATTAATGAGATCTCAGCATATGATGGTCCAAGGCTTTGGAAAGATTGACTTGTTGTGATTTTAATATTGTAAATTAATGAAAGACAATTTCATCAACTTTTCATCATGAGAATTGCTTATTTTGATTCTGATTAATGGCATCAAATTTCTCCCCTAAATCGGTTCAAGTTCCTGTAGGTTTGGAGTCCTCAGTGAGAACTTTCTTAAGAGAATCTGATCTGGTTTGTTCCTCGTCATAAGTTAAAGGAAACCTTGAAACAAATAACAAGCATGCATAAAACATATGGCATTTTGCATCCATTTGTGCATTTCATTCATTTTACTTGCATTCATTCAGGTTGAAATATAGGTCCCCTAAAAGACCATAAAATTCATTACACTTGACTACGAAGGAAGATAATGGAGAACGAAGAAAGAGCACATCTAGAGGCTCATTATCAAAGGGAGTTGGAGAGCATGAAAAACGATATTACACGACTTACAAGTCTACTCGAGCAGACCCTAGTATCCAAGTCTGGGGAGGATACCTCTACTCAGCCGGCAGTTGCAACTCCATCTGTATCTATGCCAGCAGCTCCTTTTGTATTCACGTCTCAAAATTTAGGGGCAAATCCCTTTTCATTTGAACAACAGTTCACTACCCATGTTCCACCAGCACAAGTGTCAGTTACTGTAAACTTGACAACCGATGACCCACATAGGATGAAATTCTCTAAACATGTTGATTATGATAAATTGACTGCTCTGGAAGAAAGATTGAGGGCAGTCGAAGGGGCAGACTTATATGATCCTGTTCATGCTGTAAAAATGTGTTTAGTTCCAAATGTAGCTGTACCCAAAGAATTTAGGGTACCAGAATTCATCAAGTATACTGGAACTGAATGCCCAGTCACTCATCTTAAATCTTACTGCAAGAAGATGACAGAAGTAGTGAATGATGAGAAACTTCTCATCCATTTCTTTCAAGACAGTCTTTCTGGATTGGCACTAAGCTGGTATACAAGGCTAGATAATACAAAGATCAGAAAGTGAAAAGATTTGGTAAAAGCTTTTATGGAGCAGTATAAATTCAACATGAAGGTAGCCCCGGACAGGTCAAGCTTGTTACTCATGGAGAAAGGCAACAAAAAGACTGTAAGAGAATACGCTTTAAGATGGCGTGAAAAAGCATCTCATGTTCAACACTCTTTGTTAGAAAAAGAAATGGTCACTCTGTTTTCCAACACTTTTAAATCTCCTTACTTTGAACACCTAGTGGGTAGTTCAGCTCAATATTTCTATGATGTTGTAACTATCGCTGAGAGGATAGAACAAGCAATAAGAATGGGGAGAATGTTGGAACCTACTGAGAAGAAAGGCTTAACTGGGAAAAAGAAGGATTCTGAGGTGAACAACGTGGAAGGAGTGTATAAGGGTAAGAAAAAAAATTATCATCATTATAACTTCCAAATACCTACCCAACAAGTTGCAAGTGTAAACTTCACTAAACCTTTCCCTACCAACCAACAAAACCAACCCAATAACCACCAAAGTAACCAGATTGTTAATCTTTCAAGAAGGAATTTTCAAAGAACCCAAGAACGATTGCCACCATTACCACTTCCCTTGGGAGAAATGTATTCAAAGTTGTTGAGTATTGGGCAAGTGGCCCCTGTTCCCTTAACCCCACTGCAACCTCCATATCCAAATTGGTATAAACCGGATCTGACATGTGAGTATCATGCTGGCATTGCTGGGCATAACATTGAAAGCTGTAATGCATTTAAAAACAAGCTTCTGCAATTGATAAAAGCTGGATGGATAACTTTTGATGATGCACCGAATGTGAATTCCAAACCTTTACCCAATCATGCTGCAAGCAGTGAAGGGGTAAATGTTGTAGGAGTAGAGGGTAAGAAGGAAAGAGTTTTGAAGGTTTCCATGGAAAGACTGTATGGTATGCTGGAAAAGTCTGGATATTTATCTGAGCTTGAACCAGTGATGAATGGAAATAATTAATGTAAGTTTCATGGCGAGGTGGGACATCACATTGATGATTGCCAAGAATTTCACCAGAAAGTGAAAAGGATGCTGACATTCGGCATGATAAGGATAGGGAGTGAAGAAGAGAGTAGTGAAGTTGGGATGATAGGCCGTCAGGAGAAAAAAATGGAGGTTTGTAGACTCCAACCAACTGTGGGTGGTCCACCAAAACTAATCCTGACCAAGCTTGTATGCACAAATAGTGGAAGTTACGGCACAATGCCTTACAATTATGGGTATTCTTTCAACATTAAGAATCCTACTCCTATCTTCCATACTGAAATCGGCGGTTTAACTCGAAGTGGTCGGTATTTTACACCAGAAGAATTAGAAAGGCAGAGGAAAGCTAAAGGAAAAGAAATAGTTGATGCTTTTAAAGGCAAGGAAGTGAACAAACCTATAAGTGAAGATGAATCTAATGAATTTATGAAGTTGATGAAGCATAGTGAGTATAGTGTGGTACATCAGTTGAAGAAAACTCCTGCTAGAATCTCTTTAATGTCACTTATCTTAAGTTCTGAGTTACACCATAAAGCATTGCAAAAGGTGTTGAATGAAGCATATGTGCCACATGATATTACTCAGGATACAATGGAACATTTGGTGGGAAGAATTCAAGCCTCTAATTACTTATACTTCACTGAAGATGAGCTAGACCCGGAAGGGACTAGGCATAACAAGCCTGTGTACATCACCGTGAAATATAAGGACTGTCTGATCGGTAAAGTGCTTGTGGATAATGGTTTAGCTTTGAATGTGCTACCAAGGCATATGCTAGATGAGATGCCAATTGATGCTACTTATATGAGGCCAAGCACTATGACAGCTAGAGCATATGATGGTCCCCCTAGACAGGTAATAGGGACCATTGACATTGAATTGTTTGTAGGGCCTTAGATGTTTTTGATAACCCTACAAGTGATGGATATCCATCCTTCGTATAACATGTTATTAGGAAGGCCATGGATCCACGCCTCTGGGGCTGTGATATCATCTCTACACCAATGTCTGAAGTACATTATCAATGGTACTCTAGTGAAAGTTAAGGCAGAAGAAACCTTGTCCATGATAAGGAATGTGTCAGTCCCTTATATTGAAGCAGAAGATTGCAAAGATGGAAATCTCCATGCCTTTGAGATTGTGAACACTGAATGGGTACCAGAGAATACGGTGTTGAGAAGACCAATTATTTCTGATACTGCCAGAATGATAGCTAAGTGCTTTTTAAAACATGGGCTACCATTCCAGAATGATCCAATTACTGGAAATCTTAAGAGGGTCAACATGATGAAAATTAAGGCTGCTGATTAGAGGTTTGGGCTTGGCTTTAAGCCTAAGAAAGATGATCACAAGAGAGCTGCTAGGATTAAGCGAGAAAGAAGGTTGGCCAGAATGGAAGGAAAAAAGCCAGAAGAAGAAGATATTATAATCCCACCCATCCATGTTTCTTTCCCAAAGTCAGCATATGTAATGAAACTTGAAAACATGATGGAAGTCTTGGGACAGAAACTTGCTGTCATGGATATCAACAATGTAAAGGAAGGTGAAGGAATAGGCTGGAATTGTAATGATGAGCCAAAAACAACAAAATAAGATGAATTGTTACCTCAGTTAACTGTCCACTCTCTAGAAGAGGCTTTAACCAACGCCTTTGTGCGAAAGCTTTCGGTTGATGAAGTATTCTAGAATTGGGAGATTGAAGAAGCCCCAGTTGTTTTCAAGAAGTAATGATTAAGTGTCTACTTATATTCGCTTTTATGTGCTTTGTGTGCTTTGCTTTGTAGTTTGCTTTATGTTTTTGTACTTAGTTGGAAATATTGGCTCAAGATGTCAACATAAGGTCTTTTCATAATTATTGAGCCAACTTTTAAAATATTATTGAGATCATGCATTTTCTTCAACATTTGTTGTCTTATTTTGCTTTGTTTGGCTACAAGATATGCATTTACACTAAAAACACTATCCACTTTCAGGAATTCTGAAAGTGAATCCTCCATAAATCCACAAACATACTGCATTGAAAATGAATGGCCAAACTTTGATAAGGATGTGATTGCAATGGATGAAGAGGAATGGAATGAAGATGATATGAAAGAGTTTGCTAGACGAGTAGAATAGTCTGAGCATGCTTGGAAACCTGCAAAAGAAGAATTAGATGTGATAAATGTAGGCACCGAGCAAGATAAAAGAGAGCTAAAGATTGGAACTCTGATTACTACAGAAGAAAGATGTAGTTTAACCGCACTACTACACGAGTATATGGATGTGTTTGCCTGGTCTTATGTAGATATGCCTGGTTTAGACATTGATATTGTAGTACACAAAGTGCCTTTGATAGAAGGATGTAAACCTGTTAAGCAGAAATTGAGAAGAACTCGCCCGGATATTCTACTCAAGGTCAAGGTAGAGATAGAGAAGCAGTGGGATGCCGGTTTTCTAGAAGTTATTAAATACCCTCAATGGGTATCTAACATAGTGGTAGTACCAAAAAAGGATGACAAAATCAGAGTATGTGTAGACTTCAGCGATCTAAACAAAGCTAGTCCAAATGATGATTTTCCTTTGCCTCACATAGACATTCTGGTAGACAATGCTGCTAGGAGTTCAACTTATTCCTTCATGGACGGATTCTCCGAGTATAACCAGATTAAAATGGCTGAAGAAGATAAAGAGAAGACCACTTTTGTCACACAATGGGGAACATTTTGCTACAAAGTGATGCCATTCGGTTTAAAGAATGCTGGAGCCATATATCAAAGGGCAATGGTGACACTTTTCCATGATATGATACATAAAGAGATTGAAGTGTATATGGATGATATGATTGCCAAGTCTAAGAATGAAGAAGATCATGTTCAGGTTCTAAGAAAATTATTTGATAGACTAAGGAAGTATCAGTTGAAGCTGAATCCTGCAAAAATGCTCATTTGGGGTGAAGTCTGGAGAGTTGCTAGGATTTGTGATAAGCAATAAAGGAATAAAGGTCGATCCTGATAAAGTGAAAGCAATTCAGGCTATGACATTTCCTAAAACCGAAAAAGAAGTAAGAGGCTTCTTAGGACATCTAAACTACATCGCTCGATTTATATCTTAGTTAACAGCAACATGTGAGCCAATTTTCCGATTACTTCGAAAAAACAATCCTGGTACATGGGACAAAGATTGTCAAGAGGCTTTTGATAAAATAAAGCAATACTTACGGAATCCACCTTTGTCAATGCCACCTATGCCTGGAAGACCTTTGATCTTGTATTTGACAGTAACTGAGGTAGCAATGGGTTGTGTGTTGGGACAACATGATGAGTCTAGAAGAAAGGAGCAAGCTATCTATTATCTGAGTAAGAAGTTTACCGATTGTGAATCCAAATATACTATGACTGAGAAGCTATGTTGTGCTCTTGTATGGAGTACGAAGCGTCTTCGACAATATATGTTGTATTATACCACCTAGTTGATCTAAAAAATTGATCCTATTAAATACATCTTTGAGAAACCTTACTTGTCAAGCTGAATAGCAAGGTGGCAAGTAATGTTGGCAGAGTATGACATTGTATACAAGACAAGAAAATCCATAAAATGAAGTGTAATTGCAGATCATTTAGCAGATAATGCTATCAATGATTATGAGCATTTGAAATTTGACTTCCCGGATGAGGATGTGTTGATAGTAGAAGAAGACAAAGAGAAGAATGATTGGTGGATCATGTATTTTGATGGGGCAGTGAATGTATCTGGCAATGAAGCAGGGGCTGTGATAATCTCACCTGATAAGAAGCAATATCCCATCTCAATCAAGCTACAATTTGAATGTACTAACAATACTGCTGAATATGAGGCTTGTATCCTTGGTTTAAAAGCTGCTTTAGAGATGAAGATAAAGAAGCTTGATGTCTATGGGGATTCAATGTTAATAATCTGTCAAGTGAAAGGCGAATGGCAAACCAAAGAAGAAAAATTGATACCATATCAACAATATCTCTCAAAACTGACTGAGGGCTTTGATGAGATAGAGTTTACCCATATGGGAAGAGACAAAAACCAGTTTGTTGATGCTTTGGCAACCTTAGCTTCTATAACCAAAACTGATTACGGAATCAGGGTACAACCAATCTGCATTGAGATTAAAAATTTTCCAGCTCATTGTTGTTCAATTGAAGGAGAAATAGATGGGAACCCATGGTTTTATGACATCAAGCGGTTTATCCAATATCAAGAGTATCCCTTGGGGGCATTTAAAGTAGATATGAAGACCTTGAGACGGTTAGCCCATGGAATTTTACCTGGATGGAGAAATTCTATATAAAAGATCATTCAATGGGACTTTACTAAGATGTCTAGATGAAATCGAAGTTAAGGTAGCATTGCAAGAAATTCGTGAAGGAATTTGTGCAACTCATGCAAGTGGGCATATGATGGCTAGACAAATGCAACGATCTGGGTACTTCTGGATGACCATGGAGAAAGATTGCATCGATTATGTCAGAAAATGCTATAAATGTCAGGTGTATAGTGATAAGATAAATGCACCTCCAGCTCCTCTGTTTAATATGACATCACCATGGTTATTTGCAATGTGGGGAATAAATGTGATTGGGCCAATCAACCCAAAGGCCAGCAATAGGCATCAATTTATCTTAGTAGCCATTGATTACTTCACAAAGTGGGTAGAGGCCAGCTCTTATGCTCATGTAACTCAAAAGGTGGTCAAGTGTTTCATTGAGAAAGATTTGATTTGTCGGTACGGTTCACCTGAGAAGATAGTGATCGACAACGCCCAAAATTTTAATGGAAAAATAATCACAGAATTGTGTGTGAAGTGGAAAATTAAACATTCAAACTCGTCTCCTTACATACCAAAGATGAATGGTGTTGTCGAAGCTACAAACAAGAATATCAAGAAGATTATCCAGAAGATGGTAGTCATTTATAAGGATTGGCATGCGATGCTTCCCTTTGCTCTGCATGCGTATTGCACAGCAGTAAGGACATCTATTGGAGCTACACCTTACTCATTAGTATTTGGGATGGAGGCGGTAATGCCTTTGGAAGTAAAAATTTCATCTTTGAGAGTACTAATAGAATCTGAACTATAAGAAGTTGAATGGGCTAAAATGAGATATGAGCAACTAAACATGATAAGTGAGAAGAGGTTCGCTGCAATTTGTCATCACCAGTTATACCAAAGAAGGATGGCCAAAGCATATGACCGGAAAGTCCGACCAAAAGAATTCAAAGAAGGGGATCTTGTACTAAGAAAAATCTTACCATTACCAAGTGAAGACCGAAGCAAGTGGGCACCAAACTATAATAAAGGCCCATATGTAGTGAAGAAAGCATTCTCCGGAGGGGCTCTGTTGTTAACTAGGATGGATGGAGATGATTTATCTAGGCATATGAACTCTGATTCTGTGAAAAAAGTATTATGTATGATGTGTTTCATCCAATCAAAATCAATTAAATGAAGTTTTGGCCAGGAAATTCTCTTTGCATATACCTTACCAAAAAACCCATGCATGATCTCAATGGCTCAACAATTTGATCTTTCAAAATTTTTTACAGAGGAACCCATTCTTCTTAAATGAGGTTTTAAAAGAACTGATTTTGTTTGTGATTTCAATGAAATAAATCAATGATTTGTTTAGGATAATGTTCAGAGCAATTCCCTTGAAAGAGATGACCAAACAAGTCAAAAACATGCAATTGGAACAAGTATCACTCAAATTATGTCTTGGATTTACATTTTATCAGCATGAATAATGGTTGGTAGTATATTAGTTGTCATGGACTCGCAAAACATGGTATCTTAGAAATCTAAAGCATTATGCTGGATGTGGACAAAGTTTATTGGTTTTAACTGATCTTACTTGAAATGAAGAAAGACCATCTTTGATATTCCTTTCACTTTATTTAAAATTATCCTTTGCAGTCCCAATTTGAGCTGAGTCTATTTAAAGCTTTTTCTTTCATAAGAACCTTAACTAAGATCACACCCTACACTAAGGGGCAAAAAGAAAGAAATGATTGTGAAAATCATCTTGAAGGCATGTGAGCTTATAAAGTCTGACAACAAAGACTTCAATAAAATTCCAAACAATTGAGAGAATTCCCAACAAATATGGGAGTAAAAAAAAAAACAAAAGTTTCTAATTTGGAATATTTAGTATCATTTTTGTTGTCAAGATAGCAAAAGAAAAGGCTAAGATAAGATAATAGTGATCTATAGTTTTTAAGCCCTTAAACACTCTTTTGAACTTATGAAATACTCTTTCTTTTATAGCCTTGAGCCATAAAATACATTACGTGTCTTTGAAGTCCTTTCTAATCAAGTAAGCAACCTGGATCAATAAACGGCGTTCTCAAAATATAAGAGACTTTTCCATAAAGAGTCATGGCGTAGCAAATAATTACTCGTTATTATTCATGCTGTTAAAAAGAGTGTTTCTAAAAATAAAAGGCAAATTATTTCTTTTCTCTCAAAATACATTCAAGCAATCGCTTGAACACTTTGAAAACCAAAGCAGAAGGTCATCTCATCACTTACCTTCATCTGAGATTACTTTTACTAAGAATTTTACTAAGAGATTTGACATAAAGCCCTAGAGTTGCCTGAACATTGTTATAAACAGACATTGGGGGTTTCAGTTTTCGAGAACAAAACAGATCTTTTAAAGAATCATTTTTGAAAAAAGGTTTCCTTTGTAAGAAAAATGAACATATGACACTACGAGGCACTGTTAGAAAATCAGAGATTCTAATGACAACAAGAGCAAAGGAGGAAATGAAATGAGGCAGTTAATTCTCCCAGGGGGCAGAGAAGCAGTTACCAGATCCCTAATGGCACAAAGAAATTTGCTTTCCTGGTGGAAAATACACATGATAAAATTGTAGACTTCTTCCAGCATGAGGACTGAAATAGTATGATTTGCAGTATCTATGAAAGGAGATTGTTGACTCTCACAATATGATCAGTTAGACAACAGGATAACTGATACATCTTCAGTAAGAGAAATGTATATGAAAATCCTAGGTGAAGCGGGATAATCCTCATATATTGACCATATGAATTGGTTAAAGAATCCTCAATAATGGGAATGTTGCCAATAGAACAATGTCGGGCCAAGGAGAAGCTAATGCTCTCAGTGAAGTAACCAATAGAGAAAGGTGCAATGACTGTTGGGAAACTCAAACAAAGCTTATCTTAGAAAAATGAGCAACATGGGTCGGCTTGAGTAGATTTGAAGGATGCGTGAATCAAAAGAGCTCACTAAAAAATCAAGATCAAGATCCTCAAACAAGATGAACGGGGGATCTATATTTCAAAAGGTAAGATGCATTGCATATCATCTAACTTTACGAGCATTGCATATTTGTTTTGCAGATATTTCACGAAACAAAATTCCCAACGGGATCTAACAAGACTCAAATGAAATGAAGTTCTTGTAAATCAAATCAAATATGGCAATTCCATAAAAGCATAATTCATAAATGAAGACAAGAAAGATGAATTTTTATTCATAAAAAAAGGTTTACAAGTACAAATGATCAAGCATGCCTCGAAATTCTTCAAATTGCTTATGCATGCGCTCCATCTCTTCCTCGAACTCATGGTGTCGTGTGTTAACATAGTCCCTCCAAAAGTCAACACGCGCATTTAGCTCTTGGTTTCTCCTCTCCAAGTTGTTTCTGTGATGTCTCTCATCACGGAGTCTATTCCTTAAATTCTCGATCTGATGATGGAGATCAGGAACCTGAGTATTCAACTCAAGTTTTCTGGCATGAAGACGCTCTGCAATATTCACCAAAGATGAAGTAGCTCTGATACTGAGAGCAAGTGACTGATTCACTGCTTCAATATCGGTCCTGGCTGCCAGCATTGTTTCATCACGGGGAAGGATCATGTCTCTAGCCACGGCTATAGCAATATCTTCATTGTCCATTACAGTATCCTCTATTATAACTAGACAACCATTCACTTCAAAGGTAGTGCGCCAAACTACAGGCTCTACTGCAGGTACATGGTTTGGGTTAGCATTGGAAGAAGAGGAAGACATGGTTAAAGCTTCAAAAGTTAAGAACTTTGAAAGTATTGAAATGCAAGAAGTTGATGATGTCTTTTGCCAAATACTGCGTGATTTATAAGGAATTTACTCCAACCATTATTTTGAACAGAAAATCAAATCTCAACCGTATATCTAAGACTTTCTTGAGAAGCTTTCATCATCTTTGAGATCAATTTACAAATTAGATCTCAGCCGTACATATAAGACTTTTTTAAAAAGCTTTCATCATCTCTGAGATCGATTTCTAAATCAGATCTTGCCCCGTAGATATACGACTTTCTTGAGAAGCTTTCATCATCTCTAGGATCAATTTACAAATCAAATCTCAGTCGTACATATAAGACTTTCTTGAGAAGCTTTCATCATCTCTGAGATCGATTTACAAATCAGATCTCAACCATATAAATATGACTTTCTTTAGAAGTTTTCATCAACCCTGAAGCTCATGGTGAAATCACTTTCATGTATTTCACAAGACCAATGTTCAAATCACTTTCATGTATTTCACAAACAGGTTGGTCACCTGAAAAATAAGACCAATGCTGAAATCACTTTCATGTATTTCACAAAACCAATGCTGAAATCATTTACATGTATTTCACAGACGGGTTGGTCACCTGGAAAATAAGACCAATGCTGAAATCACTTTCATGTATTTCACAGACGGGTTGGTCACTTGGAAAATAAGACCAATGCTGAAATCACTTTCATGTATTTCATAAAAATCAATGTTGAAATCACTTTCATGTATTTCATAAACAGGTTGGTCACCTGGAAAATAAGACCAATGCTGAAATCACTTTTATGTATTTCACAAGACCAATGCTGAAATTACTTTCATGTATTTTAAAAAAATCATTGTTGAAATCACTTTCATGTATTTCACAAACAGGTTGGTCACCTGGAAAATAAGACCAATGCTGAAATCACTTTCATGTATTTCACAAACAGGTTGGTCACCTGGAAAATAAGACCAATGCTGAAATCACTTTCATGTATTTCACAATATTAATCTAAATCACTTTCATTTTTTTCACAAAAACTATTGCTGAAATCACTTTCATGTATTTCACAAGACCATTGCTGAAATCACTTTCATGTATTTCACAACACAAATGTTGAAATCACTTTCATGCATTTCACAATACCAATGTTGAAATCACTTTCATGTATTTCACAAACCAATGCTGAATCACTTCCATGTATTTCACAACACCGTTGCTGAAATCAGTTTCATGTATTTTACAAAACCATTGTTGAAATCACTTTTGTGTATTTCACAAACCATATTTGAAATCACTATCATGTATTTAACAAACGAGTCAATTCACAAAATCATTGCTGAAATCACCTTCATGTATTTCATAAGACCCATGTTGAAATCACTTTCAAGTATTTCACAAGACCGATGTTGAAATCACTTTCATGTATTTCACAAACCAATGCTAAATCACTTTCATTTTCTTCACAAAACCATATCTGAAATCACTTTTATGTATTTCACAAAAACCAATGTTGAAATCACTTTCATGTATTTCATAGACGGGTCAGTTTACAACACCATTGCTGAAATCACTTTCATGTATTTCACAAGATCAATGTTGAAATCACTTTCAAGTATTTCACAAGACCGAGGTTGAAATCACGTTCATGTATTTCACAAACGAGTAGTTCACAAAAAAAGATCAATATTGAAAACACTTTCATGTTTTTCACTTGGGCAGGTCGCCCATAAGAATTAGACCAACTGAAAAATCTGTGTATTTTTCAACACCTCCATCGTTTTTCTTTACAAAACTTACTACGCAAAGTCAAAAGAAAATGAATTTTCCAATCCCTTTGCACCGTAAGCATTGTAAAGAGTGGGCAACTGTTGTAACCTAATTTTGGATTCACCAATATTTTCCTGAATTTTATTTTATTTCTATTATTATTCATAAAAATCCAAAAAAAATTTAAAATTCAAAAATATATTTTTCTCGAGTCAACCACATCTTTCCATCAAAATCGAGTCCACCGGGTCAATATGAGTCGAACCATGTCGACCAGGGTAAAAAATGAGTTTCATGCCGTTTCGGGTGAAAACCGTCATTTTCGACCAAAACCGAGTCCACCGGATCAATACGGGTCAAACCATGTCGACCAGGGTAAAAAATGAGTTTCATGCCGTTTCGGGTCAAAACCGTCATTTTCGACCAAAACCGAGTCCACCGGGTCAATACGGGTCAAACCATGTCGACCGGGATAAAAATTGAGTTTCAAGCCATTTCGGGTTAAAACCGTTATTTTTGGTCAAAACCAAGTCCACCCGGTCAATACGGGTCCAACCATGTCGACCGGGATAAAAAATGAGTTTCAGGCCATTTTGAGTCAAAACTGTTATTCTTGGTCAAAACCCGATCCACCGGGTGGATACCCATCAGAAGTTTTTATTTAGTGTTTCAATATAATTTTCGGTAATTAAAATTGATTTTTAACAGTTGAAACAGGCTTTTTTAATACTGATTTGAGTTTTTAGTTTTACCAATATATATATATTTATTATTATATATAATAAAACAAAATCAATAATGCAAACCTTTTTTTGGTCATAGCAGGCGGGGCAGTTGTACCGACGATTTTTTTTCTTGCAAGTAAGATAATGTTGAGATTTTGATGTCCTCTGCTGATTGGCTATAAATAGCCGGTGAAAACACGAACAAAGGAAAAAAAAAGGAAAAGAGAGAGAAGAGAGTTATTACTATTTGAGTTTTTTTCAATTTTTTTTCACGGAGTAAGATATTGTTTTTTTATTAAAAATAATTTGAAAAATACCAAAAATATCCTAACCGTTAGATCTAATAGTGTTTAGTTCTAGACTTTTGATTTAATAGGATACAATAGGGCTTACCACACTAGATTAAAACTCAAATCCATCTCAGCCATTAAAACAATCTGCCCTTCGATCCTGTTGTGCCACATCACCCGGTGTACCAAGCTCTCGGTACACCGCGCCATACCAGATCAAAACGCAGCCCATCCGGATCGTTCGATCAACTTGCGGATCAAGCCAATCTTGAGAAAACGCTGCAAACGGTCGCGGTTTTGCTTTATAGGAGGCTGACAACCTTTCTGTGGTGGTTCAGAGGCTTCAAACGGTCGAAAATGGGAGATCGGATGAGAAAGGGAGAATCGCTGGTGAGAGGAGAGAGAGACTCCGAGATTTTGCTACGGTGTGAACGTGAGCATGATACACTGGTGCAGTTGAAGGTTGTGAATCGTTGATCGCGGATGAACTGATCCTTTGACTGTGATTGGCTTGATCTGCAAGTTGATCGGCGGTCTGGATGGGCTGAGTTTTGATCTGGTTTGGCGCGGTACACCGAGAACTTGGTACACCGGGTGACGTGGCACAACTGGATCGAAGGGCAGATTATTTTAAGGGCTGAGATGGATTTGAGTTGTAATCTAGTATGGTACGCCCTATTGTATCCTTTTAAATCAAAGGTCCAGAACTAAATACTATTAGATCTAATGGTTGGGATATTTTTGGGATTTTCAAATTGTTTTTTTTTTAATCAATATCTTACTAGTGTGAAGGAATAACAAAAAAAACGTAATAGTAATCACAATCTCTTTCTTTCTTTTTTCTTTTTTCTTTTTCCTCTCCTCTCTGGCGAATTTTCACTGGCTATATAGCCACTGATAGGGGACATCAAAATCTAATGCAGGTGGCACGGATCTGCGTTAAAGAAAAATTTCATCGCCACAACTACTTCGCCTACCATCGGCACAATTGCCCTGCCTACTATGACAAATTTATGCATTATTGATTTTGTTTTATTACATATAATAATAAATATTTATATGGATAAAACTAAAAACTCAAATCAGTATTTGAAAGAGCCCGTTTTAACCACTAAAAATCAATTTTAATTACCGAAAATTATATTGAAACACTAAAAAAAAACTTTCGATGGGTATCAACCCGGTGGACCGGGTTTTGACCAAAAATAACAATTTTGACGCAAAATGGCCTGAAACTCATTTTTTATCCCGGTTGGCATGGTTGGACCCGTATTGACCCGGTGGGCTCGGTTTTGACCAAAATGACGGTTTTTACCCGAAATGACTTGAAA
>Ga0307511_10003153_pt1 | contig 16983 bp, 17 predicted proteins | sample 13_EM_MG_FD_200266 | JGI IMG/M metagenome (GOLD analysis project Ga0307511, IMG submission 200266) | Populus trichocarpa ectomycorrhiza microbial communities from riparian zone in the Pacific Northwest, United States - 13_EM | ecosystem: Host-associated > Plants > Roots > Unclassified | place... | reverse complement strand
TAGCTGTACAAACTCAAGTCAGAAAACGAGATGTCACAGGGGAGTAGCAAACCCCTTGTTGTTACTCAATGTATATAGGCAAGCTCACTGCTCGATGGTGGTACTGCGGGACTCAACAAACTGTCGTATGAGATGTTTTTCAAGACCGACATACTTGATAACTAACTCCTGATATACATAATCTAAGTCTAATTCTACACAACCGTGCTGGATGCTAAACATCGCTGCTTAAGCAATGCTACCATTGGTATCCAATAGCGCACGCAAGGAGAGTGATACTCCGTTATGCACGGCAGTGTCCACCGAAACTAAACTAGCACCTAATCTAAGTATATAATCTTCTTATTTTTACTCTGCTGCAATTCATAGACATATATACATATAATCTGCTAGAACCCGATTCCGGGACATTATCGTCGTAACCGATAGAAATGTATGTATCAAAGTATTCCTCTGGATCTACTGCTTGACATGCATTACCTAATGCTCCTTGTAATGTATAGTTGCCAACCAGACAAACCGCAAACTCGTACTGAGACAATCTTGAACTTTGAAATTCATGTCATGTCTTCATAGCGGGGTCTCTACTGATGAGAGGCTGTGTAGTCATACGAGGGAAATGCCTGTGTGAACAAGTTTAAGTAGTAAAATTTCTTTGCATCACTCAACCCTAGCAGCTACTTTGCCATTCCTAATGCCCTCAGCCATGCACAAGCCTATTTCCCCACGTCATGGCGGTGGTATGTTGATGGAGCTTGGGGGTCGGATGCCTGCCTGCCTTTCTGCCCTGCCTAGCTCTCTCCACTAGCTAGGTATCTATGAAGATGTCGCTAGCTGGTGCGATAACCACTTGCGTATGTGGCTGCATCCACAAAGTTACCGTAGCGTAATAAATCTACAATCAACCACGCTCATGCTCATGGTGGCGTGGCCCTCGGGGTTACCCTATATTCCACCATGCTTCTGAACGTTGGCTCAATCATGTATATATAGATGCTCTCCTTGATCAAGTCTTCTCTCCATCACTTAGACCATACCTCCTCGAACCATATCTGTTCGAGCGATATCTACGTTCTGCAAGCCCAAGAGACATCAATCACACCACTCACTTGCACGCTCGCTTACATGTAAATACATGTAAAAAGTAAAAAGGTGCGAACCAGCCCCAGCGAAGCACGAACGGACACTCACCTCCTCCGAGTTGTCCCACATCACCACAAGCACCAAGACCAGCACAAAAACAAGAATAGGAACAGGAACAAGAACAATATCTTGACTCAGACAATGAGCAGCTCGATTGGGAGGATACTTCTCCTCCGAAAGCAATATCTGCAGCCCCTACTTCCACTAGAAAGCCAGCTAAAAGGCATAATCGAGTTAAAGCGAAAGCAGAGAGGATCTCCAGAAGATTATTTGCAACCGGGGGATCCTTGAGCTCGAGAAAGTGGATCCAGCTAGAGAGGGAGATGTATAAGGAGCGGCTAGCAATGGAGGAGACAGAAGGCACAGGAGCGCATTGTGAAGATTCAAGCGGAAGCACAAGCACAGCAATTCTAGCCCTTTATGCAGATGATATTTATGGCGATCGCTCGAAGTAGACCCCGCAAAATCAGACTCCGAACCAGTACAACACCTAGATTGATATATATATATATGAACACCCCGAACAACACACACAACGCCATACACCCCGAAGAACACCCCCATACCCCGAGCAACACCCCATACCCCGAGCAACAACCCATACCACGAGCAATACCCCATACCCCGAACGTAAGACCTCAGTAACGCTCCTCCCGACCGATTTACCAAGCGCTTGCTTCTGCACTAGCTCTTGTCTCATTCGTTTGTTCATTTGGTTGTGTTTGAGACTGTTCTTGTGTAGATATTATATTGAAATATCCTCCAACTAGTCCTCCTCAGGCTCATTCTGCATGCTATACAGCCAATTATGAAGAACCAAGCAAGCAGAGATCCACATAGCAGTGTTAGTGTCCCTCTTGTTGATCCAAGCCAATCCGTACTTCAAGCTCCGCATGGAAGGGTGCCTCCTGGCTTTGAGAGCTCCAAACACATGCTCAATTTTAGCTCGAGGAATAGAAAAGTGATAATTGAAGGCAGCTTTTGGCTACTTTCAGGCATAGGGATCCTTGAACAGCACAACAACATGCCTTCCAAGGCTATAGGCTTTTGTCTCTTAGTAGATACTCATGGCTGTGGAGGTAGGAAGAATGGATTTTGTAGAACTTGAATTTGTGAAAGCCGTGGAGTCATGGGTTGCCGCCGTATGGCCCATGCTCACATAAATGAAGCGTCCGTTCCAATTATAGACCGCTTGGAGGTTAATTCCATTCTCCTTCTTTCTTGAGAGGTAAGCCCCTGGATCCACCTGAGGCTCACAGAGAACTATGATTGATCCATCAAGGAATCCCACACATTCCTGAAGATCATCTGAGCGCCCCCAACTCCATAGCGCTGCTCTCCAAAACTTGGACGTTCTTCAACTGATGGCTATTTAATATATGTTGGGAGATAATCCGATTAGAACACCACAGGTATATCCCTACAACCCCCTTTGATATATTCAAAGCAATCCGGCTACCCCTCCCCCTCAGCACTTTCAAGAACATCTAAAGCTACGGCTAGCTGTTGATAGATTGGACGAGGTTGTTTCTTCCGAGCCCTTATTGGCTCTGTAGGCCACATTAGAGTAAAGAAATCCACAAGTACCCAAAAGGAACTCCAGTGCATTCCGAATCGATCCAAAATGCTGTTTCCTGATAATTCCTAATCAAGTTCTCCAAGGTCGATATCCTTCCAAGACCCTGAGGCACCTGTATATACCTTCCTGCACGGATCATCCAGCGAGCAGTCAAATACCGGCGTGCCGATACTTTCTTGTAGATCTCCAACAGCTCATCCAGCAGCCTCAACATCATATTATGCTGAGGCCGCTCCTTCATGAGCTGTATAAGGAGTTCAATCATCCCCAGATGTATTCCAGCATTCCTCTACTTCGAGGTATTGATATTAGACTGACTAAGCAGGTCTAATTGAAGATTTAATCTGAAAATTTGCCGTTGTGCTAGATACAGTCCCATTCAGGAACTGTCCGGGATGCATAAATGGGGGCGTGCATAACCGGTTCAGGTGGGTTGCATAAATCAGCTATTTTGCATATTCCAGGCAGCACGAGGCCGGCTGAGATGTCTAGAAGTCATAAGGTGAATTGGAGACATCGTTCTGTTTGGCATAGGCAAAAATAGCTGATTTATGCAACCCACCTAAACCAGTTATGCACGCCCCCATTTATGCATCCCGGACAGTTCCTGAATGAGACTGTATCTAGCCTGCCAAGGCGCCTCGTAATTGACATTAACTTAAGAAATGACTACGTATACTACTATATATAGTTACATAAGACCCTCCAATACACGTACTTTGGGACTCGATAGCAGCCAGCTATCAGATTTTGAGAGTGCTGGTCTCGCGCTAGCACTGGTAGAGTGTCTTGTGTACTCTAAGAATGAGAGTACTGGATGTGAGTACTGTAGACGTGAGCGGTAGGGCGCGGTTCCCTTTTTGGCTCAAAAGAACCCTAATTAGTACTATACTGCGAGTATCAATGTTACTGCTGCCAGAGAGTGAGTGCGGGGATCCAAGTACTCCACGATTGTGGATACTCACAGACTGGGAGTGCAATGAACTTACCCCCACACAGATTTATTATTTTCTTTTTTCATGGACTGGTTACTTTTTTCCTGATATGCGTGAACTGAGACCATTGCGGGAGAGCGGGGCTCACCGGTAGACTCCCGATTAGTTCGGTTGTCACATGTGCAGCCCAGCAAGTAGCATGTATGTAAGTATGTCGAACATTGCGCCGTTAAACGCCACATGATGGGCGGAAGCGCTTCAAACACATCTGCAGGGGCAGTTATGTTCACCTTTCCTAAAGAGAAGGGGAATGGAGCAGCAGGGGTTTGGTCTTGCAGCACTGCAGTGACCATGGATGACCCCTAATCTGCAAAGCCTGTATAATAGTACTTGATTAATTGATGGGTCTGCCCATTGAATGCATAAAACGTCAAAAAACAGATAAAACAGGCCCCGTCCTAAACCACGTGAATATGCCCATAACTGATTATAAATCCGGGCGAGGGTTCAAATCATCATCATCCCCCTACAACTTGATGGTGTTTGTAGAGTGTGGTATAGAAGTGTATGAGACGATTGGTTTGAACTTGAGAGGGGTTAAAGTGCAAAAATGCAGGTAGGTCTTGCGAGCAGACATAAGCCACGGGGGCTTGAAGATAGGAATAATAGCTCTGCCCAAGTCAAATCCTGCTAAAGTACTGCCTTTCCTCTCCAATAGGAAAGGTGACATACCTCTGCTGATGTGTCCGACCAAAAGCACTTCCACCAGATGCCTCCTGGGTTTGGTGACTATATTTAGGGCTGCGGATCAGGTTGTACTTACCGACTGTAGTTGGAATTCTCTGTAAAGTGATTTACTGCTGGCTCATAATCATGAACTGCTGTCCGTCCATTCCTAGCTTCCCTACCAAGGTGATTTTTGAATTCAAACATATACCCAAGTAGTTCCAGGACTGCCTTATGACAGCTGCTCATCCCTAGCCATGGAGCTAAGATGCTAGCGGCAGGTCATAGCTGTATTGCCCTGAAATCACATGCAAGTCTGGTTTGGCGCTGATAGTCTGTTTCTTATAGCCTTTGGAAACCCGGAGTAATTAAAGGTTTCATCACAATAGTACGATTAGACTGGCTGTAATTGGCCCCTGTACCCTTAGATATCTTTAGTCAGCTCTAAAGGAAAAGTCCTCGCGCTGGGTGCCTTTCAGCTACTAACGTTAACGCTGTGCGCAAGGTAAAGTTGTTGACGTTACTTCAAGTTAGAAGTAAGTAATACTCACTTACTAGCCTCACTTGGGTATATCCAATTCCTGTGCTGTGCAACAATGGCACCACGAATGGGCGACTTACTCCTGATTACGGGTTATGTAATCCGCTGCGGACAGGACTCTGTGAAGCTTACCACAAAGTTATCGTAGCGTAATAAATCTACAATCATGACTGGCTCTAAACCGTAGTCCGGCGGGCACCAGCAGAGACCTAAACCGTAGCGTACCGAATTGGAGTACATCCGTATACTAATTTTGGATGAGGAAAATGTCACACTAGTATCCATATCTACGAATACCGTCTGCACCCCTCGACTCATGATCACCAACATGACACGAGTAAATGTGCTTACCGAATTCTACTAATCTGAAACCTATCGAACCATTGCACCCACCAGAATTCCGGTTGGTTTGCGGATTCGGTAAGTTGAGTAGGAATATATGTATAGGTACCAGTGCATATATGGTCCTCGATTTGTATCTGAACACTTCAATTCAACTGCAATAGCCTTTATCATATGGATTTGAATATGGTGGGTTCATTGGTGGCCTATGATATGTATAGAGAGGGGGTTATCGTACATGTAGGCCCGTACTTTTGGCTACAATTGCCTCGCATGTGCATAGTCTCAATTCTATATAGCATGCGCAATTGGTTCTTATGCAAACCATGTGCATTGGTTCTGTGAGATCTTAGGTTCTAGCTACGCTAAACCTAACATTTACTGTACATATGCACATAACCTGCTAAGTCACACCACCACCAAATATATGCAACTGACTAGCCATGCTGCCTAATGAGTTATGCATCCCATATGCAGTGCTATGTGGTATAGCATACCACACATCTCACCAAGCAGACTAGGTACCACGTTATACTGTACCTACAGCGCCAATGTAAGAACCAGATTACCTAGCTTGGTAGTCTCTAGTGAACTTCCTCAGCTATACATAGTACCTAGCAATATACATATAGTGCCTGGGGAAAAGTTATGGCGCACCTCAGACATGCATTAGTCATGCATGCTCATGCACAGAATATGCAATAAAGGCCCTTCGTATACCTCTGCATAGCACCTAATGTGAAGCCCTCCTCTGCAAGTTTGTAGCCCTTAAAGGCCTCATTTTGGGGTGTTTATGCAAAACCTGATGCTTTGTACAGTATTCACGCTAGCAGGTTGGCCTGAGACAAAAAAAAAAGAAAAAAATATGAGTGCGCCATAACTTTCCCCCAGGCTCTGTAGGTACCTATCCGTACTTACGAAGCACTCATAGTAGCCTCCCTATACGTACCAAGTAGTTAAGAAGTAAGTACTCTGTTAAGATAAGCAATGTTAGGTCCATAAGCAGGTTGGTAGACCGTAGTCTGGTTGTACTGGGGGCTGATAAACTTCAATTAGTACGGCACAAAGCATGGTAAAGAATGGGGATACCAATATCTCCCCAAACCGTCATTACCCAAGTCACGCAAGAAGATGTAGATGGAGGCAAAAGACAAATAAGTATTTTAGTTGTACAGAAGGAGTAGTCTCAATAAATCGTTCAGATATCTTAAAAATAAGATTATCTAAAAATACAGCCAATCGGAAATAGGAAATAAGAGAAATGTGGTCAGGCAAAGTACAACCTCATGTCAGAAAAACGAGATGTCACAGGGGAGTAGTAAACCCCTTGCTGTTACACATGTCAGTCAATATCTGTAGGCGCTCGAAATCAAGGACTCTTCACTCACTGCTCTATAATACCAAACTGTCGTCTAGGTTTTCTTCAGTTATTCTACTAAAAGCCAGTCCTCGCATATTGCTTAAGGCCATGGTGAGGACTCGATGGTTCTCTTGCAGGTCCCTATGCCTTCGAAACAACAGGCTTACAAACATCCTTTCTCCCAAGCCTAAGAAATAACAAAGGAAATAACAAAGGAAATAACAAAGGAAAGGGTGGAATACCGCCGCCCCCCCACTACCATTAGAGGGGTTCCAGCCTGGAAAAGAACATTCCGCCAGGTCGACTACCACCTCTGTCTCCCTACCACCCCTTCAGTAAACACCCCTTCTATCCACAAATCTGTTCCCAGCTGCCGAACTGTCTGCCGAGTTTCTCTCCCTCGGGACAGAACAGTACCACATGGCTACCAGTCTCCTCTGCCTTCCCACAATCCCGACAAACTGTGTCATCTAGCTTATGATTTTTTCCACCTAAACTATACTACCCATCCCCGTGCCTCTAACCCTTGCCACTACTGCTTCAATCCACGCTTTGTAACATGCGGCTCCTCCGACATCCTTTTGGCACCATCTCGCCCACCCTCTCGTTGCCATGCAGATTGTTATGAGCCTTGACCCCCCAACCGATCCTGTCCGCATCCTGTCCAAAGGCTTGTCTGCTAGGTATTCCGTCCATGACCACCTTCAGGTCTCTTGCCCTTGCCTTCCCTTTTCTTGGTGCTCGCAATAGCCGATTAGGAGTCAAAGGGGGGGCAGCTCCCCAGTGGTGCCGCTTCAAGTGCCGCCTTGTTTCCCGCCACTTCCCCACGGCTACTGAGCCCTCAATCGTCCCGTCCTTTCCGTTACTCCAGCCTCATCCCACTCTTCCACCCTGACCCTTAATTATATGCGAGCACTAAAAACCCCCCTTTTCAGATTGTCAATGGCTTGCTAGATGTAGTTGGCGGTAAAACCCAACACTACCTCCGGCGCCACACACCACTTGCAATCAACCCCAAAGCTCAGGTGCTCTCTCGTCTCCCACGTCGTCTTCCCTGCTTTACTGATAATCGCCGTGGCAGTTGAGTAATAACCGTCCATCCTCCTTCCATACCATCGGTCACCAGCTGAGCTCGAAAACAAGGGGGTCAATCCCCCACCTCCCCAATTTCTATTACTCTCCACCCCATCCCAGATATCCTCAGTTAGAAGGTGGCCACACAGCCGGGTCGCCATTAGCTCCCCGTATAACGTGAAGTGTCGAGTGCCGTTGTTACCGATTCGACACCCACAATCTGGTTGATCAATTTCTTTCCCGCACCCCGTCCTGCACCTATGCCTTCCGGGGTGCTTGGTACTGTAAGCTTTCCATCTCCTTCCCCTAGTCGTTCCGTCTCCTCCAACCTAACTCCGCTCCCCACATTACCACTATCCTAATCGTCCTATGGGTTAGAGGTCTGGCTGACACAAGCCCCTCCGTTTATGTCAAGCAGATTATTTATATGTTCATATATAGGGTAAGACAAAATAAATCCTCCTGGGCAAAAATCTCCTCCCTGGGTAGTGCTGTTATCCATCGTCCTCGGGATCCTAGAACCCGCATAAAATCTTGAAATTTGAGTCCTCCCGTTGTTGGTGTAACCGCAAGGAAGTGCGAGTCTCTGAGTTAGCTGGGGCAAGAGCCACTCGGGCCTCCCCCACACTCATGACCTTCTCCAGAGGACCAGATATGTCCAGATCCCTGTATCTTCTGCAGAAGGACCCCCACCATGAGCCCTGTCTGGGGCAGCACTATAGCCGCAGCTCTCAAACTCATTCCCATCCAAGCATCTCCCCATTGGTACTTGCGGGCTCGCCAGCCCAATAATTATCCTTCCAGTACCTCACATCAGGATCATCGATATCATCTGTAGCACTAAGGGAACCCCTGTTGCTTGAAAGGGGGGATTTGTGAGGAGTATGTTGTAGTTGTGGGTCCACCTTATTTGAGGTGCTGTGTGGGTAGGGGTTCGGAGACTGGTGGGGTGGAGATGAACTATTCCTCCGCCGCGGCGTCACGAAGCTATTGTCGATATTCGATCGTTGTTGCACTTGTGTGGCAACCGAAATGACACTCTGATGTGTCAGACGCCTATTATTGTTTAACACTTGCGATGGCTGATTCCATTGTGTCGGACTGTTTTGAGGGCTGGGGGTTGGGCCCTTATGTGTAGCGCTAGCGCTCTGAGCGTTGCTTGAGGAGGAGCGGTTTCTCTGTGATGGATGGTGTGATTGTGGGCCCACATTATTTGAGATCTTGTGTGGGTGGGAGTTTCGAGACTGGTGATGCGGTGGAGACTGGTGATGCGGTGGATACTGGTGATGCGGTGGGTACTGAGGGTATCGAGGGATTGAAGGATTCCGAGGGCTAGGTGCTGAGGAATGCGGTGGCCATTGAGCCGCATATGCGCTGGCCCCATCCCCAAAAGAGGAACCCAACTTACTAGGGTCTTTACGGACGCTATACTCCCGCGCGCGCTGCGACTCACAATTGTGATCAATCTGTCGTGACACTTGGTTGGCTTTTTTAATTGCTCTCTCAATATGCTCAGATCTAATATCATGCACCCGCTGCGCATCCCCCCCTAGATCAAATGGTGGAAATGGTGGAAATGGAGGATGGCAGCTCTGAGTGTCGAGTTGGGTACCAACGCCAGTCAATGGACCACCGCGAGGTGATGGATCCCCAATAATACCAGGATTCGGAATCGTTCGGGAGCGAACGTCGCGATGTGGAGTATATTGCGATTGCGAGGCCGAATTATTTGAAACTCTGTGTGGGGAGCAGACTAGTGACGGAGGAGGGTGCGGTGGAGGGGGATTTGTTCTCGTGCCTGGAGGGATTGGTGGGTCGCTTCGAGCTGATTGACTACCCACACCGTTGAATTTACAAGACTTCCTCGAATGCTTCTCCAGATCCCTCTTATACTTATATTTAGCGGAGCATCCGGGATTCGGACACACAAAATTTCGCTCCTCAGAGTGTGTGGTCATATGATCGCTGTTGGCCATGGTCAGTATTGTTCCCCTTTATTTCGAACTTTCAGTACTGCACTTACTCCAGCTTTGATTTGTCCTTGAAACCTATTTTGTTACATTCACGACACCGTAGTCTCGGAGGATTGGGAGGGGTGGACGTAGATGAAGTTAAGCTTTGTAGCGTGGTATCAGGAAGCGGCGTGTTTACGTATATGTTATCTGGGAAACTGTTTCTTTCGTATTCAAACTTAGGTCCATCCTCAAGAAATTCCGCGGTTCTCCTCCTCGCATCAACATTAAGATGTGTTATACCCCCAACACTGCTATTCGAACCCGAAGTCCCATTACTGCTCCTGTTTGGTGCCTTAACATGTGATCCTGGGGTAGTAGGTTGCGAGGGCCATGACAATTGGTATGAGGAATCCGAAGTTCTCCCAGAATCCAAATTCCTTCGGTTGGAGTTCCCCACATGTGGAGCCTGGAGCGGTTGTGAGGCAGCAGTTGCTCTAGATAGTGCCGAGCTTCCCTGGTCCTGTGCCTTGAACATGCACATCCCTCTGCAAGGCCCATTGTAAGAACAGTAACAGTATGTATAAGCTAAGTTATGCCATGGGAGATTAGCATTTGAGTTTTGTGGGATCAGCTTCGGAGTTTTTAATGTAGTGGGACATACCGGTTTCTTGGGGCATGATGGTCAACGCAGTGTGCCTATGTTTCCGAAAGCAAGGTGTGAAGGGTTCGAAATAGCCAAAAACGAAACACGGGTAAAGGGGGATTGATGAAGGGCCTACGGTTAGAATTTCCCAGCCCTTTCGAGTTCTAGCGTAGGCATTATTTATTAGCGAATACTACCTGAAGAGTACTTCAAATTATGTACCTCGCGGTGATGAATTGGGTTTAGGTGCACCGCGGTTGGCTGTGTTTACATACCCAGCAGGGGGATTATCCTTGCCAGCTGCGCCAGTTCACATACAGTTTAACTACATCATTCTTTTCCTGCGCTTTCGGGGGAGTAATTGAGATTTTTGTACGCTTTATCACCTTGAGAATGGCTTGGAATCTGATATCTGAGTGCAATTGAACCGAGTTTTATTCTTATCAAGCAGGATTGTTGTGATAGCGGAAAGTATGTACCTACCGGCCAGGATATTACACTTCAGGGTAAGGGTTTCAGACCGACTGAAAACCCTAGTACCGCAAAAACTGAGAAGACCTGTCCATACAAAAATCGATTGCAAAGATGGAAAGACAGGGGGTTTTACTCCTTAGTTTTTGCGATACTATTGTATAATTACGTCATATTGATTTTTATCTCAAAACAACTATTCATAATTCCGATAAAGAGGCGCAATAATGCCGGAATTTACAAGAGTCATGATAATGCTTGCTATTCTATAACCATTTCGCTACCTCATTGGCCAACTGGAGCATACCAACTAACACAACTTTGCAAACTGTGTATCTAGATAATCATTATCGGAGCTCGTCCCCGCAGACTCTGCCCCGCCATATCAATGAAGTTAATCGCCGTTGCTTGTGGTACGAGTAAGCTTGGCAGATCTTCACCGCGCAAGTAACATAACGGGGGTAGTTCAGCAATTCACAGCCACCAGTCTATTAGTGATGAACAAATTTTCTGATTTTCTGACTCTGATACCCGCGACGGTTCTTATTTGACGTTTAGGGCTGTTTCAGATTAAATAGTCCAGAATCTGGATATCGATGGTCGACGACCATTGTAATCCGTTGCTGATTGGTATGTCTCACGCCATACTCAACAAGTAGAGCTAGTTAACGTTAATCAAACTAACTTACCAACAACAATTCAGTCTGGTTTGCAGGCTTCGTTCTGTTAGCATATCCAATATGGTAGTCGACTAGTCGTAACATTCCCGAAGCGACCACCAGTAATACCGTCAGTTTCAGGGTAAGGATAGTCCTCACATCGAACATTCGCACTTTTTAAGGTCATTTAGTCACAGTCATTAGCCCGACCGCGCGATGATACATAAGTATATTGGCCTATTACTTGGTTTTACCCAGGTACCCGCAGCTCTGCCTTGGCCCCATTTTTAATATACAAGAGAAGACACCGTCCGACTAGTCAGGGCTAAGTTCATGATGTATTTTAAGAACTGCCATTTGATACTGGTACCGGCTGTCTCCGATGACGCGACGGTGTCCGGCAGTAAAACTAAGCAGACGACGAATCGTTCCCAGAGGTCGCTCGATCAACAGTGCGGGAATTATTGCAGGTCATATGGAGTCACAATTCTCCTGGTTACACAGCCGCGGTGCGCTATACAGCGCAGCAAAGACCGAGTGCATGACCGACTTGAACCTGCCATACATTGCTTTGCAATAATAACCCGTGATAATAACCATAATATGGGGAGTACTTCATGGGATCGGCAACTGTCTTGGCGCTGTTATAGGTTGTGGTTTGGCACCTGACACTCGGGATTGGCCACACCTAAATTTGCCGATCCCCCCCGCGTCCGGATCAACATAGTTAATACTACCGACCCGCTCCCAAATACAAGGCTCATTCTCTGCCAGCTGTCAAGAAAACATCAATGAGCACGAATCGTTCCACTTTACGCAATGGCGAGCTAACAGCGGACGGACTGAGCAATTCACGGATATGGGGCGCAATTCGGACCAAGCACCGCATTGTGCTTCTATGTAAATTCAGACAACCCCCTTGTATACAACTTTTATTAACTTTGTACTAGTGCTCCCGCGGAGTAACTCGAGAGGATCAGCACCTTGAGTTCAACCAATGAAATATGCTGGTTAAAGAAACAAACCATGAGCGTATGTGCTCTGGGCCGCTCGCGGGGCATCGGCAGAAACACGAGTAGTTGTAGATGCCTGGCAAGCAGCATTGGCTAATGTAATTGTGGTTTGGTTTGCCTAGTAGTCGGAGTATCTGGAATGTCATTCTCCAGGCCCATAAGGTCGGGGAGGTCTTTAGTTAGATAAAGGTTAAATATGCCAGCCTTGGTTAACAATTGATGGAGTTCAGGCTGTGGTTTATGCTGTCTTCCCCCTCCAGTCGGGTTTCCGGCTGGCTCATCATGCCCCCCCCAATCGAGGCTGCATATGCGTATCTGAGTATTTAAAAAAAAATTAAAAAAAATATCACAACTTCAAAAATATAACATCCCTTAAAGCGGTTTGCTATTTAGTCCTGATTCACCTATCTACAATGTAAAAATCGTTCTACAGCGCTTGTCTTGTTCGCGAGAATATAGAGAGTATATTTATATATTATAGGAGAAGCCGTTTACTTGATGATACAACAGGAGGTAAGAAAATCCACCCCCCTTTTATACCACTCGCATCTATATAACAGAAGAAAATCCTTATTCATCCAATGCCTCAATAACGCGAAAATTAAGAAACCATGATATCCTCCTTATCAATTACTGTCCTATTCATTCCGATGCCGCCGTATTTCCAATATTGTACCCTGGAATTCTCCTCTTATTCTATGCCTGCCGTCTCCCTCTGACTAAAAGGAAGGGTGCGTGATGTGGAATAGGGTCGGTCAAAAATAATTTCGTAGGGAGTTTTGAGTGTAATGGCCGTTTCACACAAATTATCAAATCATGCATGTGTAGTAGTAGTCTGGTTCATGTGTAGCATAAACAAACTACACCAATTGGGAAGCAACCAAGCTTAACTTGGGTACCGGTATCTGAGTTCCCTCGTTGTAGTTAGTCGCATTCCAAATATGGTAGTAGTTGCCAATTTGTCTTAGCAAACTTTAATTATACAGATTCTTAATGTGCACACCAATATGTACTTGCCTGGTACTTTATATATGAAGTACTCAATAGCAACCTCTCTATAGTATTTAAGCAGTACTTTGCAAGATAAGCAATGCCAGATCCACAAGCAGGCTGACACCTAGACTGTAGGTTGATTGCACGTACCAGTCAATGTGCACGGACCGATCAACTTTCATGTACGAACGGTGTAGGCATGTTCATCGATTTTCTACCCCGCTCGAGCTCGGCCCCACTATTTCGATCTTCCCCTTGCCCCGCTCATGCAAGCATTTTCAACGCATTGATTGCCTACATGGATGATCTCCTCGCTTACAAAGCGACGCCTTCTACTTGGTTTCTCACCCGGGCCGACACCCTCGAGCCAGTGGTTTGGTTCCGAACCGGCTGCGTAGGCGAACACACCAACAAACGCACCTCGTAGTTGGTTACCAGGTTTGAACCAAGTACCCCACCCTCGGCTCCGGGACCCACCCACGTTCGCACCCCCCCCCCCCCCCTACAAGCATATTATACATGAGACAGAACCAAACAGGGGTATTCGGACCTCAGATACATACATATACGATCGATCGACGATCGAAATTACTTTGAACATATGTCTCCCGATCGTTTTCCCAATTGCATCCCAATAATATAATCTAGCATATATATGTGTACCCCGCATTTTTGAATGTACATTGTATACAGGTAACCACCAACTTGACCAGAAACAATACTGAACAACCTTGACCCTTGAACCCACGTCACGTAGGTATGCCCGACAGTCATGGGGCCCCGGGGCCGACTTCGCGGGCAAGCCCTAAAATATGTATAGTAACCACAACAGCACTTCTAATGGTGCATGAGCGCATCAGCCAGGCCCAAAGTCCTAGGGCATCTTTACATATCCCCCCTCCCCCATCTAGCTCTTAACTTCAAATAAAAGTTTCCATCTCACTTTAGAGGCAGCCTTGGGGGCCCCTAACCAGAACTCTCGAAAGGTGCCCTCGGAAGGACTATTCCCCAAGGTAAATCTTTTTTTTCGCCGATCCTTGGTAGCTATTGAAAGTCCTAGGGAGACGGTACCTTACTTCATGCAATACAGGAATTCTCTAGACTGGAATTATATATGTACTGTGCCATGGCATCGAGGTGAAGACTAGCTCCTTGTTGCCATCTCCGCTATTTCTTATACAAAATTGTGTGGCAACGAAATGCAGAAACACTTGCCTAGCAGTGCATGCCCCGGCTACTAAGGTTCATGAAGAATATTTGCTAGTTCTAAACTGTATTAGCAGGTCTCTATCAAGGACAGGGCGCATACGTGAATCTTGACAATTTTTCAACGTTGACTAGTTTAGCGCTGTCCGAATACTCATGTCATAAAATTCTGCACCTCACGTTCCCTATATAAGTACCTTGAGTCCACACTCCCATATTTTCGTTCAATGTAACTCACATTCCTCCATCACTAATCAAGACATTAATACATAAATTTTCATTATCCCACTATGAACACCTATCCCAGAATGACCCAGACCATACCAAAAGCATCCCATAACTTCGTTTACCATCCCAGCCCATCGATATCTGAGAGGCCTACTTGAACCCGATTACCTGATTCAACCATTACCCTCAGTCTCCCTACATCCAAAAACAACCCAATTTTGTATACCTTCCACCTCCCACAAATCGCTTCATTATACAACGCTTAACCTGTAACCCTGCGTTTGTAGCCATATCCCGGGTTGCCCCTTACATATATAAATATCCAGCGGACTGTTTACAAAATAATAAGGAGAAACATAAAGAGCCGCCCATAGTTATAGAAATAAGATAAACGATGGATGGGCAATGATAGATAGACGGTGGATAGGTTGAAATAAATCAGCTGTAGAGAGGGGGGATTGGTGTGGACATGCGTTTGAAATTTATCCCCGAAAAAAGATAGAAGATCATTAGAGACATTGTTTGATGAAGGAAACGCCCACTCCTAAAAAATAAACCTCTTGAGTTGGTGAAGTGTGGATGGTGGAATGGTATATAGAAGAAGGAACTGAGTACGGAGATAGAAAAGCGATTAATCCAGCATCGATTCCTTTTTATGACCCAGGGGTGATCCTCGCGATTCGACCCCCAAAGGGTAACTCTGTGGATAGATAGATAGCTCTAGCTGAGAGCCTCTGATCAAAAACCCCATTCATCCTCAACACGTGATAAAATCCTGTTCCACTCATCCTCAACAGCTACTGTGTCATTCCTATTGTCCTCTGCCATGAACAAGCCAATTCCCCCATCCGTATTGCCAAGGTTACGGGTGTCATTTGTCATGGTAGTGTAACCCTGGCTGGAGGCGCTATCGAGACTAAGCGGTGAGGATAGACAATCAGCCGAAGAGGATTGGTCATACACCTGGAGCCCTTGGACACTCGTTGAATTCCGTAGGCTTAATCGCCGGGAAGTGTGGGGTATACTGGTATTCAGGGAGCTGGGAGGAAGACTTTCGCTTTCTGTGCTATTATCCAAGGGAGGCACTCCAACATCGTTTGCGCTTCCAACCCCGCCACTGGAGCTAGGAGAAGGCATTGCGAATTGGAAATCACTCCCGGCTTCGCACCTAGAGTTAGGGCCCATCGAAAGTGTCCCAACTATAGTGCTGTACGGGGTATGGGTGACCTCGTTTTGGTGATTGATTGGTTCTCTCTCAGACAATTCATGAATCGTCCGCGTAATTTTCGGATCAGAAAGGACCCTCATGACGTCCGGGCCAACCCTGCCATCTAGAACGTCTTCCAATTCGGACAGTGTCTGCTGAGGAGTGCACGATGGTTCATATCTTGGGTCGGACAAAGATACAAATGAATCAAACGGAAGAGGTCCACCTCCACTAAGAATCATAGCCTTATTTACGGACTCTGACTCTAGATCTGCCTCGATTCTGCTCTGGGTACCTTTTTTATATAATTCCGGAGTCATAATGACAAATGGTGCCCCTCCCGGCTCTGACCGAGTATTCCGTCTTTGTTGACTTGGTAGCGCGGCGTCCGCTTGAGATGTGCTCGGGCAAGTCTTGTTCGTATGCGAATTCAGATCCTTTTTCCGTTTAAAACGTCCCCCGCAATCATCACATGCAAACTTTTGTTCATCGGAGTGCTTCGGCATATGGTCATTAAGTGTCCACTGATCCTTACATTTTTTGCCGCACTCTTTACATTCAAAGGTTTTCTTTGCCGCAGAAGCTTTTCTGGCAGCAGCTCTAGTGTTGGAAGCTCTGCTGTGAGTGGAAGCTCTGCTGGTGGAAGCCCCACCGTTGGAAGCTCTTGGCCTGCTAATAACCTGACCTTGCGGTGACGGATGCCCTAGGGGCTGGCCCTCATTGAGCGTAGCTATTGCAGGTTGGCGGGGGAAAAGTGGAAGGGATTTGATCCATTGGCTAGGAACGAACTTGTACGATCCAGGTGGTGGCGGCTTATCCATTACGTTTTTGACCCCACCGCTGCACGGATATGATATTAGCAAACCGAGCTTGCTGGAAAATGCGCGCACTAACTCACATAGTAAAAT
>Ga0307511_10003152_pt1 | contig 16988 bp, 12 predicted proteins | sample 13_EM_MG_FD_200266 | JGI IMG/M metagenome (GOLD analysis project Ga0307511, IMG submission 200266) | Populus trichocarpa ectomycorrhiza microbial communities from riparian zone in the Pacific Northwest, United States - 13_EM | ecosystem: Host-associated > Plants > Roots > Unclassified | place... | reverse complement strand
AGTATATTTTATTTATATATCTCTGGAGGACTTGATTTTCTGGTATTTTCATTTATTTCTACATTATATTTTTCTATGTCTGGAGGCCTAGATTTTCTTGTATTTTATATATTTATCTTATATTTTTCCATTTATCCGTAGTGCTCCATAGTCCCGTAATTCTCAATAGTTCCGAATATATGAGATAATTATATTAAAATATTGTTGTAGCCATCATATTGATGGGTGGGCTGGGCCCGTTGATGAATGGGCCGTATTGACGTATGGGTCAGAACAACTATCTAATTATAGCTCGTCCCAGAAAGACCAAATCACGAAAGACCCGATAGTTCATCGCACAAATATATAAACTGATAACATCATTAAGAACAACCTATCCATCCATCCTACTTGTTCCGTAGATCACTCGCACACACCCCATGTCCCGCAGCTGCTCGCATCTAGCACACCATGTGCCCCAATACAGCAAACACATATCCCGCGTACTAAGCAATTTCCCAATCTCACCTATGCTAATCTCAGCCCCGGAATAAATACTTTGTTCCCTTCCTGGGAGCCATCCGATTTGAGATTTAATATGGTCTCCAAGCTATTATTTACATCCATCTTCGCTGCTTCCACATACAAAAGTGAATAATGACTTGCATCGATATTCCCGAAAGCTACACTGTTGCACTCATGATCCTCCTATTTTATCCTCGGATAGCTGACGTAATAACCTACACATTCTGTGGCGGAGTCGTATGAGATGGAATCCTCTAAGTGTGAACTTGCTCACAGCCGCTTCCTTCATGGGGGGTTAGCTATTGTGGAACCCATATCCATTTCAAAGCGGAATAAATGTGTAACGTCCTCACCAGAACGTAATATACGGTTAAATACCCTCCCACGTAATACGTAGGACACTCTACTAACCTGACCACAACCCGAGCCGCGGCGTCTGATGACAGCACGGCTATCATACGTCAATTACCTAATATATATGCCACTGTCGTAGCAAAAGTCCCCAAGCATATCGGCGCAGCGTTTACCAGTGGACGCGAGGCCGGGGATTTTCTTCAAGGTCAAAAACCCTATGTAGCCCAGGATATCCGTCCCTCTAAAATCACGGGCTATTCCCTTGCGGATCTTAAGGAAATAAACACCAGATGTAAGGCGATAGAACAGGAGATGTGATGGTTAGAGCTATGAATTATCAGACCAGATACATTGTATTTGCGAGGTAGAGAAGAATAGAAAATTATGGCTCAATAGGGGGGGGTAAGGTTACAGTAGATGAAGAAGGAAAGCAAAAGATTAAGGTAGTAGAGATGCCATGTGAATACGGCCCCTTCCAATATGGCCTCTAGTAACAACCCCCTCGCCCTCATAGGCCTCATACCATACTCCGTACTAGCGAGCCCATAACCTCACCCAAGAATCTATATCTGTATTATATGCTACTGAGGGTGCTGTAGGGAAGGGGTTTGGGGATGTGGTAAAGGAGGGGAGGTGTCTCTATAGTGGTTGAGCAGGGGTGGAGCTGGAGTGTGGTTGAGCCTACCTCGTCAGTTTATTTACTGCGTTCCTGTACATAGACCCCGGACACCGCCAGATTAACTTGACGGTCTCCTGAATCCAGCGGACTTCCGCTGCCTCATCTTGGCCCCCCTACTGGGGCCGAATATGCCTGATTGAGTATATAAAAAAATTAAAAAAATTAATACCTCGAAGGAGAGAGGGGGAGCTGAGGGGGGAGTTGAGAGTGCCACACTTGTTTCGTGTCTAGCGCACAGGCAGTAGAGAAGGTATCGTAGAGCAGAAGCTGTAGAGTGTTGGTTGTAGAACTGAGGTTGTAAAGCAGAGACCGTAGAGTGAAAATATAGCTTGGCGTGATTGTGGTTGCCACAATGGACTTCCCGCATTAGGGGATTCAACCTACAACTGCCCCGTTAGTTGGCACCATATCCTCCGCCGCATTGAGCAGCGCTAACCCATTGAGACACACGCTTTTGTAGAGAGATTGTTTGAGCTATTACTTTCTGAGTCTCATAATCCTAGAGTGTCCAGTATATTTCCTATATTTTGAAGAAGCAAGTCCTTGAAGGTAGAGCGGGAAAATGTCATAAACACACCTTGAAATTTGGGAGTAAGCTACCCCCTGAAAAGCAAGGCCTCCAACTAAGTCTACGAAATTCGGATGATTTTTTAGGAGGATATTTTCGGGGGAGCAGAATCCCCAATTTATGTTTGGCAATCGGGGCAGGTAGTGAAATACCTGATTACCTATGGTAGATCCCCCGACTAACACCTTACACAGTGGGTCAGTATACGTATCGACCGATTGGTGTAAGCATATATTTCATGCAAGTGTTCATCAAGCTGTGTATTCAGAGAATTTCACCTCGAGGTTTACCCATGAGCATGAACCACCGAGGTTCCCCCGGTGTGAAAAACCAGTAATGTGCCATAAAATCTCCGGTGCTCAGAAAACTCTGGAAAAACTCTGGAATGTTGTCCCCACAGTATTATCAGATAATATTGATAGTAGCACCGGATTCAATATTAGGAAGTAGTGTGTTTTTAGTTTGCTACGTGGTTGCTCGTCCTTGTTTTCAGCCTAGACCTGCCAGACTAGTTGCCTGAGCTGTAGTCCGATTCCACCCTTACATTCTATATGGCACACAAGTTCCCCTAACCTACATATGCCCTACTAGTATATTTGATACTACCTTCAGAAACTTGTACCAAGGTCAGTAAGGGGGTACCAAGAATAGAAGGGGTTGATAATAGAAGAGCTTAAAAGTAGAGAAAACCAACGGTTCAAGTAAACTAGAGACTAGTTCGAGTTAGGGGGGGGTTAAGGGATCGACGGTACTGCGGAGGAGGGTTAACGAGTTGTGGTGCCACATGTTAGGATTAGGAGGCTATGAATAGGAGGAAACTTGAGTAGAGAAAATAAAACAAGAGCATACTCAGTGGAGTTATCTAGATGTCTCTATTGGCTTTTCTGCTATGGTTCTAGTGCTCTGTTCTCTTATTTTGCCAGCAATTTATCAGCCCTATCATCTTATCCAACCAAGGGGTGTGCCCCCTTGGCCGAGTGGTTTGTACTCGGGCCTTGTGTTGTCTCTTTAGAGGAAAGCCCTAGTTCGAGTCCCAGCCGCCCCGCCAGGTTATGTATTTCCTTTGTTGGAGCTAACAGATTTTACCCTGATTACGGGTTATGTAATCTGCTGCAGATAGGACTCTGTGTAGCATACCACAAAGTTATCGTAGTGTAATAAATCCACAATCACCCATATGAGGGATCCCCATCCTGCCCAGTTACCCAATCCGGTTCCCTGCGGCCCGCCTCCCTGACTAACCATTCCCCGATACTAAGCGGCGTAACCCGCTGGCGAGAGTATATCCAACACCACAGAGTGGAGGGCTTAGGAGTAGGAGCGTTGGTATTGAAGGTGTTGCGGTAGAGGGGGCTGAGAAGGTTGTAGATGTCTTGGCGGATTGAGGGGGGGTGCCGCAGAGGAGAGAGTTAAGGAGGTAACCTAAGGCGCCCTTACTGGCCAGCTGCCGGACCCTGGCAGATCCCATTGGCAACAAGGCAGTGTAGCATCCTAGAGTTCAGAATAGTGTATAGGTGCACTAATGCTATATTGTAAAGGCTGTGAAGCCAGTTCCATGGTGGTAGGAGTAATGGTGGGAGTGATGGTGATTTCTTAGTCTTCATTTTCGAAGATAGCGGGGCTACACACAATGCAAAACATGACCGAGGGTTTTTTTCACAAAGTCCTCTGGTGCCACTTCCTTGTGGAGTTTATATTTGAACTTCCAATGAGACTCGCGGACAACCAACGTTTCTTATCTAAGAGCAAGAGCAATGATATTCAAAATCTAGTTTCTCATACAAGGCGGCATTATGGCTAGGGTTCTATGACCAATCAACAATTCCATTACCAATGTCCGTAGCTGAAATTCCATGCTCATGTGTACCATCCATCACCAGGTAGTGCATCATCACTGGGACGTGCACCAGCCCCTACCCAATCCCTGTCGAACTCTTCTTGGCGGGTCACCGGGGTGTAAAACCAACGGAATCAGATCCAGCAAAATATGTAACCATCCTGGAGATGCAGAGATTCATTGACATATGGTGGGGATGTGTCCGGGATGCCTAATGGCAATTTACGGGGTGATCATTGGGTGGCATTGAATTGAAAGGGGCATAGAAGCGACAAGCAACTGGCCTTCAGTTCTGGTCGAGTCTTGAGAATATACATCAATTGAGAGTTGAATGATGTATTCTAGTGCCTATAGATGCATTATAAGTTGGGTGAAAATTATAATGCCCTTAGCGTAGAGCAGGGAGTTCATGGAGACTTGGTGTACTTTTCTGGAGTTTGTATATAATGTAACCTAGGTCAGTATGGGCCACTCCGAACCCACTAAGCCTAGCCTGGGCTGGCGTATCCAAGACCGAGGCCAGCTTAATGTACCTAAGCCCGCCTAGATATTGCACCAGGCTGCACCAGCTCTGCACCAGCTCTGCACCAAGTCGGTGCAGCTCGGTCTTGGTTCGGGTTTCAACATATTCACCAAAAATGTGATAGCCGCGTTGTATGCATATAATCTGGGTCAAGCGAGCTGCATACATGGCATTTTATGCAGGGGTATCAAACATTTTGCCACCAGACTGTATATTGCTCAATAATCAATTACATACATATGCTTGACACACTCTATCCTGCTATAAACCTCTATTTACGTGCTCCTATAGCTCTGATGCCTATACTCTATGTCGTCGTAGGTTTCTCAAGTTGTGGTTACGCTTCAGGGTAAGCTTCACTCCCTATGTGCTCTGAGGTGGGCTTCGCTTCGGTTCTGCTCCTGCAGTCTTCAATAGTGGTACTGTAGGTCTTTTCTCACGATCCCTTTTATAGGCTCTGGGTATATCTGTAGTTACCTATTATATGGGTTAATTCATTAGGGCGTAGTTGCAGACTGTTTGTTGTGGTGAAAGGCAATGCATAATAGACCGATATATAATATGTTCTGGGCCGCTTCGGGGTTAAAATTGGTCAATGCCACAACGACAGGGATATAATTTCTACCATAGCGACTCACCACATTATAATTACTAAATCGGAGATAACATAGGCGACCGATCCAAAAAAAATACTGAATAGAGGTATACCGATATGAAGGTTATTATGTAGCAGAACATATACCTGGTATGCATGCCGCCCACGGGCATACCAGGATAACAGAAAAGGATGCTAAATTACTGTAATTGGCGAGACGGTATCAAAATTAAGAAAATCCAGCGGGCTTCCACTGAGCGTCCTGAGGGCTACATGAGTAAGGAGTATATTTAAAAAAATGATCTATCTTTATACTGCTTTAAAATCCAACGAACAACATATCGTACTATTCCATAATATTGTGCACTGAGAATATGGAATGTCTTCTCCTGTCCACCATGTGGAATACCACAGTGGACATTTGTAATAACACCAAATAACTGCCAATTTCGCAAAACCTTCAGTTCTGCCCCTGTATCTTCATCTCGACAACATAGGCGCTCATCTTCATTCAGAAAGAACTTCTGTAAACATCGGTGTCGTGCCTTTTGATCATTCCGGCTAAGTACTTTCTGAGTCCCAGTTCTAGCTGTTGTAGGTTCATTTCTCTCATTCTTTCGTTGCTTGCGGACCTCTAGCAGCCAGATCTTATATTGGTCATACCTAGCATCACCAAATCGAAACCGATTTGATGATTCTCTTAGGTATTGATGAAATCCCTCACCTGCTGCATTGGTAAATGCCTCTACAGGTTGCAAGTCTGGAATACGAACTCTACTGGACACTGCCTCAGTTGCGGAATGCAAAAAAAAATAGATAGATAGATAGATAGATCGAGATTGATAGGTATGTGGGTTGAGCGTAGGAATGATGTTTTTGTAGTTATTCCGGGGAATTCAGGAGCTATTATATACCTAGATCCCTTGACCTATTTTTTTCTTTACACCAGCGACTTTACCTTTTTTATTTATATACATAACGGCCTGATCGATCGACCTGTTCCCACTTATCATGATACTTCCGCCCAGTGTTGGCAAACCTCATGTCAGGATCTTACAATAATCAATACTCTAATCTCACGTTGGAATGCTAGCTCTAACCCCAGTAGATAGTCATGGGTTTATCCCGGAGTACCATGCTTGCCCGTGAGCGGCATACCAGGTATCTATGCCCCCCACGGGCATTTCATATGTGCCCGCGAGGGGAATAGCAACCAGGCCGCGAACGGCCCAGAACATATACTATACTGTAAAAAAATTATAGGGAATTACTTCTCTAAGGTCAATCGAGATTTATTGGTTCTTGTATGTAAATAGGCATCGTGGAGTAAGGTAAGTGCAAGTTAAACTTCTCGTGTGTAATGCAACATGATTGTAGTGCGAGAAATGATCTTTTAAGCTACTTATTGTATATGTTCTGGGCCGCTCGCGGGCATCGGCCGCCCGCGGGCGGCATACCCACTGTGCCGCTCACGGGCAATTTAAATAATTCCTCGATTTGGTGTATAACGTACTTGAATTGATAAAGGTTTACGAGTACTGATTTACAAATTATGAAAAAGAATTAATAAGGGTATACCTAACTGGAGCTCGGCAATAGATCGTATTTCCAAGTCAATTTCTCCTCTAACAGCTAGAACTAAGAGGTTACCACCGACATGATCCGTTGACACCTTCGCATTCAATAATAAATTATGCTTACAGCATCGGCAGAAACAAGAGTAGTTGTAGGTGGCAAGCAGCATTGCTAATGTAATTGTGGTTTGCCTAACAGTCGGAGTATCTGGAATGTCATTCTCCAGGCCCATAAGCCCACTGACAATTTAAATAATTCCTCGATTTGGTGTATAACGCACTTGAATTGATAAAGGTTTACAAGTACTGGTTTACCAACAAAAAAAAAAAATTAATAACAGTATACCTATCCCAGCGAATGCAATAGGTTCATCTATTTACAAGCCGATCGGATTCTGCTCTAGCAGTCCAATTTGTGTTCGCTCAGCTAGAGCTCACAGGCATAGTCTATTGATACTTTCATATATAAATATATTCAGCATCGGCAGCAATGATTAGGGTAGAATTTTTTCAACTGGGAACTCGAGTAGTTGTAGATGCAGCATTGGCTAATCTAATTGTAGTTTACCAAGCAGTCAGAAGATCTGGAATATTATTCTCCAGGCACATAAGGTTGGCAGCTGGCTAGAAGCTTTTAGTTGGGTAAAGGTTAGCAAATACGCCATACTTGGTTAACTATTGATGGCGTTCAGGCTGTGATTTGCAATAGCGTTTGCATATAGCCATTTTTTATTGGGTTTGGCTAAAAAATATGACGTCTGTTGTAGCATTGTACCATCCCACCTGCTGACAGCAATGTAAAACAATATCTACCTATTGTATAAGTCAAGAGCCTGCTTTAATTTAGTTTAAAATCGAGGAATTGAAGGTATGGCAGGAATCCGCATATAAGAAAGTACCTGCGATTAAGAAATCACCGCCTTGCGCCTTACCCAGATCCTTTGATTACAGTAAAAAACAATGAGGATTTTCTAGTGTAAAAAGGAATCATGTGACAGGATGTAGACAAAAGATGTTATGATTGTTCCAAGCTTCACTGACTTCAATTTCCATAAAGCGCATCAAGATCTCCCACTGACCAAAAGGAAGGGTACGTGATGTGGATAGGGTCGGTCAAAAACAATATCATAGGGAGTTATGAGTGTAGCAGAACGTTTTGGTCAATTGACATTTACTAAATTGAGTATTTATATTAATTGCCCGCGACCGGCATAGGGGGTATGCCGCCCGCCAGCGGCCCAGAACAAACTCCGGAAAAGTGCACCAAGTCTCCATGAACTCTCTGCTCTACGCTAACGGCCTTATAACTTCCACCCAACTTATAATGCATCCATAGGCACTAGAACAGATCATTCAACTCTCAATTGATATATATCCTCAAGACATGACCACTGCTGAGAGCCAGTTGCTTGTCGCTTCTATGCCCCTTTCCACTCAATGCCACACAATGGCCGCCCCATAAATTGCCGTTAGGCATCCCTGCCGCATTCCCACCCCATGACAATGAATCTCTGCATCTCCAGGATGCTTATATATTTTGCTGGATATGATTCCGTTGTCTTTACATCCCACTGACCCGCCAAGAAGAGTCCGACAGGGATTGCGTGGGGGCTGATGCACATCCCGGTGATGATGCATTACCCGGTGATGGATGGTAGTCCCCCTTGCGCCGACGCCACTCCCGTGACCCCCTCTATCCTGCTCCCATCCGTGTAGCCCACATCCGGGTCGTCCGACCACTCCCTGAGTGCTACCTCGCCTCCTGGTTTGTGCGATGCCGACACCCATCGCAGCTCTACCTTTGGGCCCAACCCTTGCCTCAGTATCATCCGAGCCCTGGAACGCGGCTGCGGTTCGTTTCTGCCGTTTACACTGGCCGCCCACCGGATCAGTTTCTTCCGCATGAGCATTTCCAGCCTCTCGATCCCTACCACCTCATTGTCCTTCCGATCGCTGCTGCCTCGGTAGCCCATCCTTACCCACCTCGAAATCTGCGCTGCTAGTCTCACTCCTTCCTCCGACGGGGTTGTGTGAAGTTCGCAGCCGTATGGTAGGGTCGGGAGCAGCTGACCAATCGCGATAGTTCGTTTTGCTGAGGGGGGTAGTCTGGTTAGCTTTTTTAGTTTTGTCGCTTTAAGGCCAGCTCCCTGCCAAAACGCAAAACTCGGCCTACAGGCAGGCCATATAAAACCTGGAGGCACTAAAGTTGGCAGAAGAGCAGCATAGAGCATAGTCTGGTTCATAGAGCACCGTGGCTAGAGCTCTTTACCTGTGCAGCCGGGCAAATGTACTATGAGAAAAGGTTGCGCACCGCAACCTTATGTAAGCACAAGCACACATAGGGGCGCCAGCCCACGGAGGGCCAATCTAGAGCGTATACGCTTTGCAGACCCAGCCCGCACGTGGGCAAATGGCGTGCTGGTAGGAGAAATATACAGTCAGGTAAGTGAGAGTCAGTACGTGTTAGCAGAAACAATATACGGTTAAATACGTAAGAATCCGTACGTGCGTACAGAATGCATATACATACAACTAAATATGTGAGATTCCTTACGTATATACCGTAGGAACTTGCGGTTAAGGAAGTAATAATGTATAAGTAACCGCGAATAAGACACCGAGCAACGGATTTGGCATGTCAATGTACAGTGATGTCTCGATATAAGAAACTCCCCGCTGATCCGAGGTTTCTTATATCAAGATATATACAGGGGAAAAAAAGGGGATCGGTGTTTAGTGATGAGTTCTTTGAGCCATTCCTTGTGGACTCGCAATATCCCGCTTTTCTCCATAAAGAAGTATCTATATGCAGCGATTGAGCAACAATCCACACGGTGTAACCACAACTTCGATATATGAAACTTGCATTTTTGTATGTATTACTAAGCGTATACTTAAGAAACCTGCTTATATCGAGGGTTTCTTATTTTCCCATACAAATTCTGTCGGGGCCGGGTCTCCGTTGCTTATATCGAGACCCCACTGTACCGTGAACACGTTAAAGTAAGCAATAACTAGAATGTTCCATAGGTGCTAGCAGTAGCAAACGCTCTATCCCTTCCAAGTACACAAACTTCACCATTACAGACACATACACACATCGCCAGTACACTTGACCATCATGCCACCAAAAAACCAGGTCCTATACCAGAAAACACAGCTAAACGCTCATCCAATTCATAGCTTTTACAAATATATTCGGCAATATGCAGATCCTCAAACATATCCTGCACCACCATTTGAGGTCCAATACAGCTTGAGGTTGCAATAGTAGGGGGCTTTCGTTTAGGTAATATAGCCAATATGGCTCAGGTTCCTTTGGAGTTTCAGTTCTTATCTTCTTATCTGGCTCTACCTATGATGCCACTGGAACCAAAACAGTTTGGGGACATTCACAAGGTTCCGGTTTGGATAAACGACAAGCAACAGTACAGCTTACATTACATGCAGATGGGGTTCCGCGAACTAAGCCTTTGCTGATATTCCGTGGTAAAGGAACAAGAATAACTGGTATCGGGAAAAATGCATGGGACAACCGAGTTTGTGTTCAATTCCAATTAAATGTCTGGGTTGATGAGCAAGTTATGCTACAGTGGTTAAACCATCAATGGAAAGCAAGTGTTTATGTTCTATCTAGCCAACAACATAAACAAACTATCCTCAACAACACCGTACCCTGGATGCTTGTGCTTGATGTCCATAGAGCACAAAAGACTGATTGTATTACAGCTGTCTTCAAGTTCCTTCAAACTACCATGGCAATGGTACCAAGTGGCTGCTCGATGCCTGTATCAGCAAACTATTCAAGGACTGAGTTAAGGCAGCGGCTGACAACCATTACCAACCAGATCTTGCTAATGGACTGAAGGTATACGTTCTAAATATTATTGTTATTCTTCTACTAGTACTGGCTGTACGGGTCGTTTCACTGCTTTTGAGTGCAGAATTCTACTTATTCAGTGGCGAATTTTCCTTCTTCGATTTAACTTTCATAGAAGCCGGTTAGTCACGTGGAGCTCGTTCCCAGGCCTAATCAGCAACTATAAAAAAGACATATAGTCAAACGTCCAAAACTGCATCCTCTATATCTGCCCTAACAGGGGGGTTACCCTCATAAAGCTGCCTCAGTATCACTATAACCTCTCTATTTACATGTAACACTGTGGTGCAGATCCTATGCAAGAAGGCAGTTCGGCTGTACAGTATGTCCCGTCCTTCCGCCCAATATCATTGCTGTGATCTCAATTAATTTGCTTATATATCTACCGAAATGAGACATATACATATGCCAAGTATACCTCCAGGATCCCCATCTCGGAAGGAACCCAGTGTCCTTTGTTACAAATGTAAGAGTTTATATGCATTGGAGCATGCTATACCAGGAGTGGGAGTCTGCAAGTAGGATGAATTTCAATCATGATAAAGGTAGTGAGTTGCCTTTATTGTATCCTTTTGTTAATGCATTGGCAGTCGTAGTAGCAGGCTTCAACCTATCCATATTGATGAAATTCATAGCACCAGACAGTTACATAGACAAGTTAATTATGAAAACGAATTACACACAAACATTCTCTAGCTACATAAAGGATTTTTGCACTATTCGATAAGCGAGGGGTAGTAGCGGGCTGAAACCCGATGTATCCTGGGGGTCCCAAAAATTTCGTCATGATATACTGTACCTTGGTTCCAGGAAAAAGGGACCTACAGGCAGCCTGCTCCTACCTCTCTTTTTCCTCCTTTGTAACTTATTACTCGTTTAGCTTTTAAAACAAGGCATTGCACATCAAATACATAGTCAAAGTAAGAGGTACTAGTACTAGTAGCTGCTGGTAGTCTGGGCTAAAAGGGCTGGTGGTGGGGGGTTAGAAGTCTATCACCTCTGAGTTCATATTAACAATAGATAGAGCACGCAGTTCCCTGTATTAACTATACTACAAAAAAGACCTAGGGAAAGATGATTGAAGAGATTGCTTATTTTTCAGCATCTCTCCGTGAGCAGTGGGTATCTCCTGTTAGCTCAACAACCCAGGGGCAGTATCTAGCACCCCACCAAGCAAATATATTCCAGATACAACCAGTTTTGGCTTCAAAAGTAATAATTAAGGTGACTGACCCCCCCATAAGCCTCTTACACAGTGTACGTAAGTAAACTTCGAACCAACCCACCTACCTGCACCGTGATGCCCCCCCTTGCACAGTGTAATGAATGATAACCTAGCGGACTATCGTGCCACAATACCCCACCCCGATAGCCGAGTTTAGTGTACAGTGCACACCATGAATGCCGCCATCTTTCCAGCAAGCGGCGCAGTTTCTAGCTGTCGCAATCCAGCCCCGCCGCCGCCAAACGTATGAAGCCAGCTGTAGTTCCGAACAAGGCGAACTCCCCTAGGTTCAGTTTCATTGTGCTGTAGACCGCATTGTCAGTTAATCCCATAGATAGGGCTTTGCTCGTTGATCTTAATCGAAGCGTGGAAACAACCTCAGTACTATATATAGTAACAGATATTTTCATCTCCGTTAAACCCAAAGTATGCCTACCTACCTACCCTTTATACCAACACCAAGCTACATATCCGTACCCATATCCACCCAAACAAACGATCGCGAGTAACGAGAAAATCCCCCAACCAAACCCACTCTTTTTAATTTCTAGGACCAAAAAAAAAACCCCCCCAGCTCAATTCCCCAGCTTCTCCGGAAGTCTCTGGAATTATTCAACATTCGTGCCTTGGCAATGTTACCAAAAAAAAATCCATCAAATCTGTAAACTGTTTTTTAATTAAAAATGTGATTGTAATTGTTCAGTGTTGTGCCCAAGGGTCCCCCAGTAGATTGTTCGAGTGTCTCTGAGTAACCATGGCATGGTCGATACGTGTCACATAATATGTGTTGGGGTCATGGAGATTAACTGATCGATTGTGGCCGGTTCCCTTTAGGAAAACAGAGTTGAGTCCGTGAATAGGCCATGCCTTGGTAGTATTCTTGATTTGGCCGGTCGAGCCATGGGCAAAGAAAGGAATGGGGGGGTCAGTCCGTTCAAGCACAAATGCACATATGATTAGTCAACTGTGAGTGGAGGGGTTGAAACAAAAAATACATATAATTATGTCCATTGGGCTTGTTGACGAACTCAAATATGCTCTCTACAGTATATCGGAATCCTCTTACAACCTCCGCCGCCTCATCCTACTCAAGCTAGTTGTACACTATAATTTCGAACTACTGTAATCTGACCGCAAGGAGAGAATAGAGATGTCTTTGAATTGACTGCAAACAAACAAAACCCTATCGGATTAGAGTAGGTATTACAACTTGAATGTACAGATAGCAAGATACTGGTATCAGTTGCCGTCACGATATCATATCGATACATTTTTATCCTCCGGGATTTTTCCAATCTTTCAAACAGCAACCTCAACGTTTGTTTCAACCAGACTGTTAACACTTCTCCTGTCCAACTCCGACCCAACAACCAATCCTTCTGACCTACTTTCCCTGCCTTCCCCTCCCAACCCCAATGCAGCCTGCAACTCTCTCTCCCAAGGCTCCATACCATCCTCACCCCCTTCCTCTGAATCGGTAGAGTAAGGCACCTGCCCGTCAAGCCAGACCAATGCACAAAAGATTTCTGGTGGGCATGTCACTCGTCTTGTTTTCGATCTTTTACTCGAGCCTCTAATGCTTTTACATCTTTTTTCAGAAGGAGTACTCTGCCTACTAGTACTTGCTTGGCCGTCATCTTTATCAACCGGTGTTCCATCTAGATTCTGTGTCTTTCCTTTCACACTCGCCCCCAAGCCTACAAGGTCTGAACTCGTCGCCTTCCCTTTCCCTTTATCGGCCTTCTCTTTAGGTGAACACTTTTGTCGATGTTTTCGGTGCCGATGTCGTTTATGCCTTTCAGTAACACTGGAGTCTGGATCAGGAATCCCCTGGAAAGACGTATATCGATAACCCGCTCTATCCCTCGGTGCCATAACCGCCTTCGAGCTGTAGCCGTTTGCCTGGTTCTGCTCAAGTTCCCTGCGCGGTGAAACCCTATCAAGGCTTATGGATGCAGAGCTACACTCCGCACTCCCTGTGGCTGTTGTCGCGGCACTACCTTCCGCTGTGTTTGTTGTATTTGTAGACATTGTTGAGTAAGGGGTGATCCCAGGCTCTCTTCCCATGCCATACGGGAGATAAGGATTACCAATGGGTGACACTGAAAGCCCTGCAGGCGAAGCACAAGTGAATGTTCCTGCAGTTATCTTCGCACGAGCACGGAGGGTGGATATCTGATGTCTGAGGGAGAGTTCCTCGAGGGGATGATCGACTACTGGTTCTGTTTGGGGTGGCTCTGTGGGCGGATGGTCGACTACTGGTTCTGTTTGGGATGGCTCCGTTAGGGGGCAAGCTGCGTATGCTGGGTTGCCAACGGGAATAGAGTCCAACTTCGGTCGAGCACCAGGTTCGAGACTACATTTACCTAATGAACTGCTTCTCTTTGGTACTGCAACAGGAGGCCTTGTAGGCCCGAGTGTATTGGTGCTTCCTGCCCGACTCTTCTTGTCCTTTGTGACTTCGGTTGTCGCTTGGGCACTTCCATCTGCTGCTACAGCGAGAGGTGCTGGGTTTGCAGGCGGTGTTGTTCCACCATTACCTCGTTCACCATACGTGACTAGTCGAACAATTTCCGGACGTTTCCGGGGCGAGAGGCGTAGGATTTTCTTCAACTTTAGGCTTATGCTTTTTTTCGGATAGTTGACAGCCGTCTCGTTTGAGGTCCCCCCTGGTACCAAACTCTCCGCAAAAGCGTCCGCCCAAACCCCTGGTGGGCCTTCACTTTCACACTCCAAGCCCTGAGAGCCCTTCCCTGCTGCTGCGGTACGATGCTTTCCTGCAGGACTCGGTGTTTGTGTTCTCCAGACATTGCGTGATGATCTGGCCCCCATCTTCTCATACAGGAATTCGAAACCCGCGCCGTGGTAGTAGGTATGCCAAGGAATGCTGTTCGGGTTTTTGCACAAAGATACGTATTCGGATTTGGTCGAACGAGGTGGGTTTGTGAAGAATGCGCTATGAGCAATGACTGGGGTCGGGCGATGGAGGGTCGGATTATGTGAGTGGCCTGACACTTGGTAGAGCGGTGGTCCGAAAGAAATGCGTTGTCTGCCAATTGTGCCACCGCGTCGAGGCTGTAAAGTTTCTGCAGGCCTTTGGCGTTATGATCCTCTCTGCTCCTGAATTCTCGCTCAGGATGGTCTGATACCCGGATGCCACGTCTCAGGCCCTTCGTGGAAGCTCGAATACACGTGTTTGCATGCTGTATATGTAGGTATCCGTGGCCACCTGTACCTGCACCTGTACTGCCTACGGGAATGCCTCCAAGCCAACAGGTGCCTATTGTATCGGATATTGGATGAACGAGTGACAAAAACCAAATCCAGACGTGAGAAGGGTTTTGGATGTTGGAAAGGGTGATTTACCGGAGAAGTCTAAACGAATGTAAGGTGTATTACACCGTGTCAAACTTGTCGCTCGTCGTTTGCTCCCTTCCCCACCTGTCAAAACGGTGCCGACAAACAAGCCGAACGGGTGATTGGGTAAGTACTGGGTGCCGCCTTCCTGAGTTTCGGGCGTACGTATTTGGCGAACAGAAGTTGCAAGACGCTGCCGAGCAAAAGAAATTCGAAGCAAGTCTGGTATCTACTTTGCTGTATATGTACGTATACAAGGTTTGAGCTCGGGTGAGGGTTTGGGGGGGACGGTGGGTCGGAATGTCATACTTTTAGGCGGCGGCGCAAGATATGTATCTACTTGTACAGAAAAAGTACCAAATAACCTATGTAGGCACTTTTATCCAGTCTCGTGCCCCCGCACCGAATCAGACTATGTAGGTGCTACTTCAAAGTTATTTTGTACAACACCGACACTGATTCTCGTAGTCTGGTTACACTACATACCGGTACCGCGGTATATCCCTGGGAGCCTAATTAATATATGTTGTCAGTCTCGGTCCGATATCTAAAGGTTGCCTCTGGTCGCCGACTCGGAGTTTCGAACATTCAAGTTAACGCGCATTGAAAAACACCCATCAAGTACACGAGGCTAGATGCATATAAGATGCAGATATTGTAATCGTTTGATATTTCCAAGCCGGGGGCGGGGAGGGGGGAGAGGGGAGATATGGCTTCACGAGGCCTGACCTATTAATTTGACTCCGATATATTACAGTAGTCTGGTCGCCCGAAATCTATTACGGCTGTGACGAGTATACAATGTATTTTTATTGCATGCTGCTGCGATTCAATCGATTACAACTACGAAAACCAAGAACCGCTGTACTTTACTTCATGCAGTTCAAGCAGCATGTCTTCAATCCCGAGTCCGGGGAGATATTTTTAAGTGCAGATATCCCTTGGTCTCTCCCAATCCTCAAATTCCTCAAATTCTTTTCTATCGCTGGGCCTCTATTTAATGACAGGGCTTAGTCCGAGAACTCTAGGTATCGAGGCTGTATAAGTAGATACTAATCCTCCAAGTACTTACTCTTCAATTTAAATTCAAAGCCTCCTATAGCATATATATTGTCAAGATGTCAGGCTGACGGTCCCCCCCGAGACTACATACATATATACCTACCTATAGTAATAATAATAATAATAATAATACGTCAGGGCCTAAGAGATTTCCGCATTGGCAGTTAAGGCTGGCGTAAGCAAGTCGGTTCCTCCCCAAGCTGAGAGATGCATACAACGTGTAGTTTATTACTGTAGATCTTAATTAAGTATTTTTAATTTTGAATAAAATATGTCCATGTCGATATCGGCATGTGCAGTTCAGGATTGTCATCCTGGCTCCAAGGGTAAAAACAGAACATTTATAATTCACCGATATGAAATGAATACACAAGTCAAAGTCAAGTTCTGTAGATCGTATTGAATCTTGGGGGGGTGATATCTTTGTTAGATTGAAAGCTGGGCATTCATTACGAGGTAATATGGGGAGGTACATATCACGTCATTCATTATACAAATTGTTTTTTTTTGCAAAGCAAGCAGTAAGCCTAGGTATTCCCAAACTATACATATTAAAAAGTGCATAGAGGGAACATTGAATGAAAGCTTCCCCTTGCATTCATTGCCTGCCTGTATGAAACCGTCTGTTCAGTGCCGGCAACGGGGGGAAGAGATTGCAAAATACATGTCATGATAATGGACAAGCTCCATTGGCAACATAATGGGATGCATCTACTGTATGACTGTGTCTGGTTTGCAAATGCTCCGAGTCTACCCGAGCGGCGATAAGCTTGGTATATTAATTCGGCAGATAGTGCGAATATTCGAAATAGAATGCATAATCCTGGATG
>Ga0307511_10003151_pt1 | contig 16989 bp, 10 predicted proteins | sample 13_EM_MG_FD_200266 | JGI IMG/M metagenome (GOLD analysis project Ga0307511, IMG submission 200266) | Populus trichocarpa ectomycorrhiza microbial communities from riparian zone in the Pacific Northwest, United States - 13_EM | ecosystem: Host-associated > Plants > Roots > Unclassified | place... | reverse complement strand
TCTCTACAGGTTTTTTTTGGGGGGGGGTTCATTCTGGTGGCTGGGTCGGGGTGAGGGAGGTTGAGAGATAGAAAGGCACGGATATCTAATGACAGCCAAGAGTGAAGTCCAAGTGCTAGGTAGGTACGTATTGGGCCAGTACATCCAAAGAGAACCAACCAATGGAGCGTTTGGAGACAATCTAGTAGGAACATTATTACTGATACTGATCTAGAATTAGCAAGCTACAGGTATCGATATTTGGTAAGAGACTATACTTCTTATGGGGCACAAGACTATCTTTTGGTAGTTTGGCTTTCTTTTAGAACTAGTTCACCTTAATAGGCCAAGGAGCACGGATTTGTCAATGGAGGTTTCCCGTGCTGAGTTTGGAGGGTATTGTACCAACCAGACTAGTCCCAAATAGGCCTTTGTTTTAGCTGCGGCCAGGACTATTGTGTTAGTATCAGCAACCAAACTAGGTTATCAGTGAGTATCGTAGCTTAATAAATCCCAAACAAGGGGTTAAGTGTTTGTTTCGAGGGCGGGTTACCTGAACAAAATATGAAAGTGCCACATTATTACCCTGAACAGAGGCAAGTCAAGTAAGTAATCCAACTCCATGAGAAAGAGTTCGGGGTTCCACAACATCATTTATTAGATTACAGTACAGTACTTCAACATGTCGTTCCATTATACTAATATACATATAAAATACAATAGAAATGAAAGGCGGAGTAGAGATGTTAGTACAAAGATTATGGGTGGGAACCCATAGATAGAATGACACCAAAATATAACTTACAACTTGAGCTGCACAAGTCTGAAATCAACAGCACCCTCCCTCCTTGTGTAGATGGTGTCAACATCAGGACGGAGAATCTCGACCCTCAATTCAAATCTTTTACTCCGTTTTACCCACAATCTCACCATCGCCCAATACTTCCCCACCCCCGGGAGTTACTTCATGATTCGCCTCCACCTCCAATCCCTGACTATCTTCTGCTATTTTAGCCTTCGCAGCCTCCCCATTTCGTATTTCTCCTCTGATAATCCTCATAGCCAGCGGATTCAACAACGACTTGCTGATTAACCTCTGCAATGGTCTAGCCCCATATCTTGGATCATATCCATTTACAGCCAACCACATCCTCGCCTCTTCCGGGACTAGGAGCATGATTCTCCTATCAGCTAACTTCTCTTGGATTTCCTTTAGCCTGATGTCAACGATATCCCTGATCGCAAACTTGCTAAGTCTCTGGAAAATAATGAATTCATCGATACGATTGAGGAACTCCGGGGGATATGCCTTCTGGACAATTTCCATGACTGCTGCTTTAGTCTCGGGACTAATGGTACCCTCTACATCTACATTGTCCTCACTAATAAGTATGTCCTGACCAAGATTGGATGTCAGCACTATTAGGGTGCTGCGGAAATCGACTTTGCGTCCTTGAGCGTCCGTAAGGAAACCCTCATCAAGTACTTGTAGAAGTAAGGAGGAAATATCTCTGTGTGATTTCTCAAACTCGTCAAAAAGAAGGACAGCATATGGTTTGCGGCGGACGGCTTCGGTGAGTTGCCCTGCATCTTCGTAACCAATATAGCCGGCGGGAGCACCGATAAGGCGGGAGATGGTATGTTTCTCTTGAAACTCGGACATGTCAAAGCGGATTACAGCAGATTCGTTGGAGAAGAGGAAAGACGCAAGTTGTTTACAAAGCTCGGTTTTTCCGACTCCAGTAGGTCCCAGGAACATGAAGCTGGCCATAGGCCTTGTCGATGAAGTGAGCCCGGCTCGCTGTAGCCTGACTGCGTCCGAGACTGCTTTGATAGCTTCATCCTGACCACGGACATGCTTACGTATCTCGTCTTCCATATGTATCAATTTCTCCACCTCGCCAGTCATCAACTTGTTCACCGGAATACCCGTAGATCTAGACACCACCCGTGCGATATCCTCGGAATCGACAGCATCATGGAGTAACATTCCCTTAGCCTTAGGTTCTCCGTCTTTCGGCAGTTTAGCTTCCAGTGCAGGGATTGCCGAGTATTGGAGTCTGCCAGCCTTTTCGAAATCGCCTGTGCGGCGAGCCAGTTCTAGCTCGTAGCGAGCTAAATCAAGTTCTTTCTTTGTATTCTTGATTTCATCGATCTGAGCACGTTCATTTCCCCATATTTTGCTTAGTTTGGTAACCTCTGCTTGCTTCTCCTTGAGGACTTCCTCGAGCTCCTCCCGGCGCTCTTGGGAGGCTGCATCTGTTTCCTTCCTAAGCGATTCAAGCTCAATTTGGATTGTAATCATATCTCTGTCGAGTGACTGAATAGCATCTGGTTTTGATTCCTGCTGCAGACGGAGTGCAGAGGCAGCTTCGTCCACCAAGTCGATTGCCTTATCTGGGAGGAATCGGTCGGTGATGTATCTATTGCTGTAGATAGCAGCCGATACGAGTGCACTATCTTTGATTCGGACACCGTGGTGAACTTCATATTTGTCGCGGATACCTCGTAGTATGCTTATCGTATCTTGAACGGTTGGCTCTGAGACAGTAATTGGTTGGAACCTTCGCGCGAGAGCAACGTCTTTTTCAATCTGCCGGTATTCATTTAATGTGGTTGCTCCACAACATTGGAGCTCCCCACGGCTTAATGCTGGTTTGAGCAGGTTGGATGCGTCTATGGAACCTTGGCCTCCGCCTAAACCAAGGAGGGTGTGTAGCTCGTCGATGAATAGTATAATCTCGCCGTGTGCCTCTTCTACTTCTTTGAGGATAGACTAAATGCAGATTTCCAATGTCAGTGACCCCAGAGACCGAGTTTTGCAAAGGTTTATTCGTAGATGCAGATAGAGAGCAATCGTGCAGATACCTACCTTCAACCGCTCTTCGAAGTCACCACGGTATTTAGCACCTGCAATTAGGGTGCCTAGGTCCAGCGCTATTACCCTCTTCTTCTTCACAGACTCCGGTACATCCCCTGCCACGATTCTCTGGGCAATTCCTTCCAAGATAGCAGTTTTACCAGTACCTGCACTTCCAATTAAGACAGGATTGTTCTTAGTGCGTCGGGATAATATTTGGATCGTGCGCTTGATCTCTTCATTGCGACCAATAACTGGGTCAAGCTTCCCTTCTCTTGCCTTTGCAGTGAGATCCGTTCCGTATTGTTCTAGAGCAGATTGTTGCTCCCCACCTACATAAGGAAGTTAGCCAACACATCCAAGTATCATATAGCCTACACCGCCTTGGTTGCCATATATACACCACCCAACATAGTGGAAAGTCGTCTACTCACCTGACATATCCATTCTATGTGTCCCACCTGGGGGGAACGGTCCTTGCGGTCCACCTGGCCCCCGTTCCCCACCAGGAGGCCCATATTGGGAATAATGCCGTGACGGGGCGGTGCCTGGGGTTGAACTCGCAACCGACAATGCAGGAGCACGCCACAGGCATACTGCTCTCGCAGGATTATATACAGTCCGGCGCCTGTAAGCTTGGCTCAAAGAATAGAGCTGCTTGGGCAATGGCGTTCGTGCTTGTGACCGAGTAATTGCAGAATGCAACATTCTGGATACCGAACAGGTGGATCTGGACTTTGTAATCGGTGATAATTACAACGGTGTTTGATTCTAGTAACAATCTTTCAGCCGTGTATGACCCTCTGTCACTCCTCTGGGATTATATCCTCGTGCTGACTCCAATGTTTGTCATAGTGGAGCATATACGTATGAGTGACATCTCTAGAAGGTACTCTGCCAAGAACCTTAGAATGCGCATCGTCAGTACCCTATTCTGGCGAAAGTGGCCGGTGGCAAACGGCAGTTGAATATTTCCAAGCCAAAGTTACTTTTGATTGGAACCCCTCGCCACCAGCCAGTCAATACGGTATATATATTCCCACAAAACAGCCCTGTAAATGCTTTCGTTCGCTTGATGCTTGACATGGTGGTGCCATCTCGATTACGCAATTGAGGTGCACTAAGCCCCACTATAGCTGGCCTTTGGGCAAGGGGGCGGCGGGTGTGATATATCATCTGACGATGGCAAGATACTTACTTGGTGTCGTACCTAGGCATTCAGATACTGCCGTTCCCGCTTTGGAGCTCCTGTAGGAGGAGCTCGTTGTCAATGCCATCATCAGCTCCCTTACTGCCATCTTCAACTGTTGCAATGACAGAGTCCAACCTTATGGCCCGATTCATATTCTTATTGTTGAGCGAAATATGCCAGGTCATCCAACCCCTGCCAAATATACAGGCATTGCTCGGAAACGAGGAATTTTCAGTTTCACAAATGAAAGATATGGTGCTACAAAAGCAGATGTCAATGCTAGCTTCATGCTGCAGGACTTTAGAACGAACTAACAAACAGAAATACAATATATAAATGGATATGCTGTAAGAAAAGTTGCAAAGGTTGGAGTTGTTTGCGGAATAAACCAGAGTAATTCGGGTTATTAAAGAGAGACAGCAAATCCCCTAGGGGAGTTATTGAGGACATTTCTATAGCTGAGGTTGTGCGATTAAAGAGTGGATGAGAGAATTTGAGATATAGGAGTGTGAGGTGGAAAGTCTCTTAAATTAGCATATTCACTTAGTACCTGAGAATCTGAAACAGATACACCCTGGTTGCGAATATCACAAAAACAGTGCAGTTTACAATAGATCAAATATGCCTGATCTCGAATCGAAATGCCGGTGAACCATATATTCGAAACTACATTGTGTGAAGGTACCGGAGCCAGTATTACATTAACTGTAAACAAAATCTGCGTATATGGTTCCCCTTCCTCAGGCTCGTACGGATCGATGCCTGCGAGGAGACAGGCTTTATTAAAGTAAGTTGTAGTAGATATGTAGCACACCTTATGCAAGCTTCGACGTCGACGATCATACAATTCCCTGAGAGGTGAGTTTGATTTTTATTTAGTCCACTACTTGTTTTTATTCTTTATTTAAATGTCCATCTTATACTGTTCTAAGAGCTTACGCAAACCCGAATTGGTTTCAAATAATATATATACCGTCACATGGAGGATGGTTGTTGGAGTTGGAGTGGACTTGGGCTTGGGCTGGATTCCCGGTGGGAAGCGAGAGTTAATAAAGTGGGGACTCAAATCAGGGCTGGGTGTGAACTTGCTGGGACTAGGTAGAGAGTAATATATTATAAAGTTCATGCATGTCAGCTGCCATCCTGTGTCCGTGAAGACAGCAATCGGCTCTTTGGGACTCTCTGCTGGCAGCTGTAAGGTCACCGGTCCGAGCCGAGACAGACTTCACTACCGACATTACTAGCGAACAAGACCCTGGTCACTCCCATCGTAGCAATAAAGCCAGTAGGTGCATGTACATACATATAAGGAGGACTGCGGGAGTGAGATTGAGTCTCTTCTGCAGATAGAACAAGACATACATATTAAGCGCTCCCTGATCATTATATACCCTACTCATTAGAGTACTGACTAGCTTATATGAATTGATCCATAGGGAAATCAATCCATGCATCCTTGTATTTTCTACCTCGAGAGCCACAGTCAAAACACTTGGAAAGTATAGACAATAGAAGCATATAATTTTCACGATAGCCCCAGATACGAGCAAAGAAGGGGACCAGAAAGTACGATATTTATTGCAGGCTATTTCAGGATGAAGCATTGGCTAGCAGAATTGAGAGACTGTCCCTCGGTCCGATGGTACATCATATCGATCTCCCACTGGGGAAGCTAGAGTTTTGCGTAGAATGAAACTGCTCAATGGTCTCTTGTGTCAAAGGTGTAATCCCTGACCGAGCTGAGAGTTGTTGTCACCCCCCCACACTAAGTAAGTATGTAACCCTTAGTACAAAGCCAAAACGTTTGGAAAAAAATAGCCGCTTCCTAGTAGATCGACGGTCTAACTATCTTTAGAGTAGGTAATCCTTTATCGCATACCTAAGTGACTGACTACATGATTCGGAATGTGGATTTCTGGTCGACAGTGGTTCCTCTCTCATTATAAGGAGGTTAGGCGAAGTAATCTGTCTTGAGCTTCCTACATACTGACGGTCGTAAACTAATATTTGAATTCAACCTGCTGCACAAGATCGACGCAGGTCAGGTTGATCGTCAGATGCCTGCGCTGCCCGTCGCTTGTTTGCACCTTGCGGCATATGCAACATTAATGTCTGGGATAACCCTTAAGCTTTGCTGTTACTCGCGTGGTACTGCATGTCAGCCACTTTTCATACGCACGGCTGTCTTGTAATCGAAGCTAATGGCAGCACATAAATGACACACTATTGTTTTACGTTGGGGCGAGGTTGGAGAAGCCTTGTAAGGGGAACGGATATGGGCTGCGGCTGCCCATTGAGTCACGGTATCGTTGGCTGTTTTCCTGTGGGAATAATTGACTTCCTCTAGATGTTCAGTCACTTCCAAAATATTTTGCACACCCGGTATGCATGGCTGTGGATCCCCCCCGGTGCTCACTGAGTGAACAACGTGAGCTCCTATGGATGCACGAATCAAGGCACCCTGGGATATGATCCAGTACCCTTCAACCCATCACTGCTCTTTGCTCGACCCTGGTCATATGAAGCGGTTTAAATTTTTGGGGGCCAAGCGCTCTGTCTGAGAGGTCTTGAGGTTATGGCACCCTTGAAGGGCCCCGCCTCTCATAGTTCCTTAAGAGTCGAGGGTTGCCCACGTCATAGGGAGTATAGAACTATACCCATTCGACTTCTACGACTCCACTCACCCCACTTTCGTTAATTACCTTTCGTATTGGGTCCCAATACTACTGTTATTCATAGCTTTACTTCACCAGCCATGAGCCGAATTAGCAAACTGTATCATACCACACAAGATAGTCTGATACCCGTTGCGCCAACTATATTCATGACTATGGAGCCGACAGTTAAAATGCATGCTGCTTGTGAAGAGTGCAGTGAGTGGCTTTTCCTCAATGTTTAACATAGTAAACTGACGAATTGCGATGGATAGGAGGAAGAAAACTAAGATGCTCAGGCCACCGACCACAATGTGACCGTTGCAAGAAAGACCAGGTGACATGCACATATTCCCCACAAAAGCGTATGGGACGACCACGGAAATTGAAGCCACGGAGTACAAAACTACCGGAACGACATTCGACACGTTTGGGACATCCGTATATTACCCCTGAGCCTGTACCTCACCTTAGGGCAATGCACTATCATCAATCCGAAGAGCAGGGCCTGGGGTCAGAATGGGCACAGTTGTAAGTCGACCTGTGCTGGATGAAGTCGCACAGATCAACTGACAAAGTGGCACCAGATTTTCGGAGTTCGAAATACCAATGCACAACCTGAACTCTCCAGTGTATGATCTCAATTGGTTAACTGGAGAGAGTATTGCAAACAACTGCTCCCTGGATCGTCACGCGTATGATTTCGGGAACATTCATGCCCCAGTTCCAGTTGTGCCTATGCCAAATCAACTGTTTGCACCGCATACACCCGAAATTCATCCTCAGCATATACACGTTCCAAGGTTACATACCCCCAGCTCCCTAGATGGATCCGTCAGCTTCGACTATCCCTCGCCTGAGTTTCCCGGCCCTAGTCACATTCTAGGATATTCCCCGCCTCTACCTCCAGCATCACCTGTTTCTAGAGCAGGCGGTTCACTCAAAGTGATGAACTTGAATGATGCGCCGGTGGACATACACACACTGCCACTTTGCGACTGTATCTATAACTTTCTGATATCCGTAACATCGCTCAAAGCGCACCTCACCAAGTCACCCATTCCTTTTCAGATCGCAATCTCCACGTCTCGATCTGCGATTGCCACTGCAACGTATTCTTTATCCTGCCAAACGTGCCAGAGTGATTGCGCAAGAAACATCTTCAGTAATGATGTGGAATGCATTTCCGATATGTTTCTCGGTGCACTTCTTCCCATGCTTTGCATATTTTACACTAAGGCACTTGAATCTATCGAAAAGATGGCCGGAAGTCCAAAAGTCAGGGTTGAAGGTCAAGAGGTGGGCATTGCTCTCGAAACATGGAAAGAAATGGCTCGACTTGCAATAGTGAAGGAAGCCTCCAGGATCAATAAGCTTGTGGACGAAATGGGCAAACTCAGTTTGAAGAATAATAGTATGATTGAAAGAGCATCTTGCTACTCAGCTGATGTTCTATGGGAGCCGCTGTTCTTCAAGCTTTCCGGAATGCCAGCCCACACACCAGGGGAATGGTGTTGACTGAAAATGGTGGAATTAATCACCTTGATATCAACATTGAGTTTCGTCCTTGGCTTGATACAGATGGGATATCTGTGATAGGCCCTATTCTTTTTCGCTTCCTTGACTATTTCTTTCTATATCGTGCATTACAGCGGGTCTTTAGATCTCCCTCAGACATTATTTCCTAAATAGTTAGGCACATAGAAAGGCGGAAGATCCCTGGCCAGGATTGACTGAGATTAAACCATGGGGCTAGACATCATATGGACCAAGTTTTTGGTTGCAATTCGTTTACAGAAGGGGGGAACAGCATTGAGATCAACGGATTTTGATTTCACACGAATGCCATATAATCATGATCTCCTTTGTTTATTCCACAACCTGGTGTTACAATGTCTCCCTTCTCCTTTTCTTCCTTTGGACCCATGTTGGATGGATGAATGGCGTTTTGGGGGGGGTTCTAATGGGACGATTATGACCCGATGCCGCCCTATCCACCGAGCCTCAGTTAGCCTCGCCAGAATACAGTTGGCTTTAGGTTTTGGATTTTGGGGTTCTATAGTTAGGGGGTGACTTACTAGAGCTGCAAAATGCAGCTGCAGGGTGATTACTAAAAACCCATACAGACCAGAGGAATTTTATCAATTGAGCATTGGGATAAACAGGGGTTGTTCAGCTACCTACGTAGAGTAACATTGATCGAACCCTGTCCTTCTACCAGTAAGGAGGCAGGGGATCTGTGATGGTTGCAACTCAGACATATAGACCCAGGCCCCTCACAAAATATAACGCGATAGTTTGATAGTTTGGGATTATGACTATAGCGAGGCTCCAGGGGTCTCCACAACCACCTTGACTTCAAAAGTTCAATTGATATAAGTAAGGGAGCTAAGGTATAGGAGAGTCGATTCCGCATCCTAATTTGTATACCAATCTCTAGCATCAATGACAGTCTGAACTCGCTTGGGTATCTCCCAAGTGCTGCTAGTAGTGGCCTTTCATTAAACATTAGCATCTAGCGACTGAAACAACTCTCAATCTAGCCATAACCTCCATCTCCATCCTCTCTTTCCCATATGGTTCCTTTCTGATCTCCGGACCCATGTCTTATCCTGTAAAGTCATGCCGTACAGGGCCCAGCAGTGCTGTTGCTGCTTTTGAGGATATTAATTAAAGGGTGGGTTTGGGAGTTTGGGTAGTGTAAGCTAGGTTCGGTGAGTGTGATCCCTAAATCCACCCGGGATTCCGGGAGGCTCGTCATACGTCCCCTACGGATGTGTATACGAGTACTGAATTTCTAAGTTCTAATTTATGTATCTCAGTCGCTTAGTCATGCTACCAAATACACAGCTATACTATGTATGTAACAGAAAGTTAAGCAATCATGTAAGCACCATGTGGCGTTTCGTAGAGCTTGTGGTGTATACCAACTATATGTGAAGGTCTTCACCCTAGCAACATGGTAGAGTATAGATACACATATGCATGCAAGTAAAATCGAAAGCTAACTGCATGAATGAGACTATTTATGTGTAGATCTTGGAATCATAATATACCAAGTCTATGATACATGATATCGATTCACTGGGGGGACGTTCGCCGAGCAGCCCATGATCATAAAACCCCAATATCCTGGTTCATTCCCGCTTCTGGTCCCGTAATCCAACTGCTTACTCGTACCATAATCGTCCACACTTCGCGAATTCATGCAGCTATACAGGTCATGTCGTACCACGATCCCTACAGCCACCTATAAAAATTAATTATCCCCAACCTCTAGACCTGACAGCATACGTATAAATAAATATAAATTGGGCAACTGGTCATATATAACCCTTAACTCCGGCCGATCCGGATAGATCCGGATACTGCCGACTAGTGTATGTTGAGCCTGCCTGAGCCTCGGTTAGAACCAATCGCAGCAGCTACGTATGCGTCAAGAAGGTACCGCAGGTGTAAAGTTAACAGGTAATGAACTAGTTTTCTGATAACGCACAAACAGTTGACGGCTTCAGATGTCGACGTCTTTACCAAGTACCAGACACAGCTAGAACCTGAAGCTTAATTACCTGATTCCAGGTTTTCAACCGAATTCATGCGTGCGCATATGCATGAACCCCAAGATTCTGTAGCCTTACGGCACAGCGATATACATCCTAACCATGATCCAGCTGTTCACCATGCTGGTAAATTGCACCTACCAAGACAAGAAACCCCCCCCTCATTGTATACCCATGCACGGTACCTCTTATATCTACGAACCCTCTAATAAGTTAATGAACCACGTTACCGGGCTGTTGCATATACTTTTTAATTCCACAAACCAACATGCATGGTACATTAATACAAGATTCGCCTCGGGCAGTGCAAGTGTAAGTACAGTGTTTTTCCACAATCTTAAGCTTAGCAAAGCTTATACACCAGCCACCTGTATAACGTTGGGTTTGCCATTGTAGCCGCAGTGGAGTTCTGGTCACCATGGCCCAATCATTCATTGCTGCTGCAGGATTTGATGTTTAGTCGACAATCTACGTCCAATGATTGTGATTGGTTTTAGGCTTCAGGTACCCGATTAGGAAGTATCCTGGATTACTCTAACTACTTCTGGTAGTCGCTTCACCGAACTACAGATCAACAACCGCTTCACGATACACTGACGAAACACACTTGGGCATCACATTGCAAGACCAATGCCTTTAAAACAGTCTAGTGGGTATTTCTGCACATGATATTCCGAGATTTTAGGAAAGGATAATCAACAGCCACAATTGATCATGCTTCAAATCAGCATTAACGAATGCGCAGGTTCTCTTCCTCAATGGTCGATGGGCCACGGGCTTAGAATTGGGATATTAAATGCAGTTCCGATTACGTATATATGCCAACTAATACTCTATGGGGCTGGTGAGCGATAGCTATAGGTGGCTGCGGAGAAACCAAAACTATCACGACCTTGGTCATGTAACTATACTCTGTGCAGTATCGATGCTTGTGGCTAGAGGATTTTAAGCTCGCAGTTTCGCACATGTATGTACAACGCAGATCGAACCTGAGCCCCAGCCACAGTCAGCCATGTACATACATCGATTTGGAGTGATCATATATTATGTATTACCGGGCACCCACTTCCGCATTCAGTATAGTCTTTATGGCCATTCTATGCATATATACATAGGTTAAGTTGACTCCGTGGCTCTAATGCAACCTCACGGTCATTATTGGCTAATGCAGATCATGTCTCATCTTCAACTGGAAAAACATGAACAGTATGTACCGAGGCTCGTTTAAATTCCACCAATGGTGCGACTAGCTACAGTGTAACCATGAGGCTTTTTACAAGGTAACAACACGCAATATTCCATAGCTGAAGATTTGAAATGGGTCGGCTAACTAAGAAAATCCTATGCATAGCGGAGATTTGCCCGTGGGGCCAAGCAGTAGTATTGTACGGTGGATGAGCACTGGCTACATAGTATACTATTCAAGAGTCTGTAAAAGCCAATGGTGAAACGCTGGAGGCAGCCTGGCCTATGTATTTGGCCATATTGCCGCTAGATTCCGCTCTGTATTGGCTCTGGCATGCGGGGCAGTCAAAGAGCCGCAATGTAGCAGGGATACTTGGAACCCCCAGCATCTAGCATGGCTCAGCCCTAACTTTATTTCACCAGAAACGTTGTGTTGGTTCCGCAGCCCTACTGGTGGGGATACCATACGTGGATCCTGAGGAGTATCCCAGCCGACTGCAATTACCGGTAAGTAAGTGCAGTTAATCATGATCCCTTGTCTGGTTGCAATGATCCATGTAGTCATCCTTGTATCTTTCAAATCTGTAGCTTTCGGTGGATTAATAAGTGTAAATAGAGAATGCTTTAGAGTAGGGAATAGGTACCATAGGTACTGTACATACTAAGTGCAGGCAAAAGTCTGATACATACAGCTGGTAAATTTGAATGTAGAGTATATCTAGATCGTTGCAGTGTCTTACTTGGGCGCATATGCAGGTACCAAGCCGAGTCGTTGACGATTGCAATTAAGCAGGGTGGCCATCGTGGGGCGGAGCAATAAACATCGCTTTTGTTCATGGGGCTCGGGTTAATGTACTTATAAATCGTGCGTGCACCAAATAGGCTTTTACATCACCTTGCAGCTATGGAAGCTTTCCGGTTCCTCTTTACCGAGGTATGCCCTGCTGTTTGTATCAGCTGAAAAAAAAGGGTCTAATACTAAGCAAAGTATTTATCTCCATGTACACTAAGCTGAATTAAATCCTAGAAGGGAATAAAATGCTCACTATAGTTCGTATCAAAGATTCCCACCTATCAAAGCTCTAGAACCACGCCCTACGATATCAAGTTCATCTCGAACACACATACACACACACATACATAGGTGTGTATGACACTACAATCTCCAACCCATATTGCGTGAATATGCTATCTTTAGAGCTAGCTGGCAGCAAGAGTGTTTTATAATAGGGGTAGAATTCTGAGAAGTTAAAGGGATAAGTGGAATATAACCTAAATAGGATACCATGACTTCAGGGTGGTCTAGGCCCAGTGTCATGGGTACCGTCTATGCCAATATCACGGGAATTTGAATTCCTCATACATCTATATAAGTATCAGTACGATTGCAATTGCTCTTGCATCGTAATGACATTATAAAGATTTAGAACATGCTGAGCACGGGCCCAAATTTGAGACATACCGAGTACTGTGGCTCGACTCCGAAACTACACAGATATGGCATAGCTCTTGTTGAATCTGAGACCAGCGGAATTCGGAGTTAAATACTGGCCTGTGCTGATAAAGTTAATACCGACGGAATCTATCTACCAATACTAACGACCGGCCGTGAGTTTCATACTCCAGGAAGTGCTAACCCCAAGAAGTGCTAACTGCATAATTCTCAAGTTAGGTACTGAAGTAGGGAACTGCAATTAAACTGATTTAATTTACCATAAACTGAAAAGATGGCGCATATTACTGAAGAACGTTCAAATTCCTAAGACAATTCCCCAAGATTTGTTACTGGAAGATGTTCAGCTGGAGTGGTCCCCAACGGGGGTTGCTCAAGACAATCCACAAGTCCGACACTGCCAGCTGCCCCCATTGCCACCACCCCCAAGAGGAGGATGGATACTATTGAGACGTAGTGGCAGAATTTTTAAGCTATCTACACAATCATCTCACTTCACGCTCGATATATATTTTCACACAAGCTGGATCCTCGGGCTCTTGTTGGGTTTTACATTCATTTTACTCAGTCATCGCAATTTACGCTGTTTTTTTTTTTCACACTGACGGGATCCTCGGACTCTTGGGGGCTTCTCAGATTCTCTTCTTCAGATATTTCATTCCTATCATCTCGTACATAATCGCTAGCACAGACAGACTAACTTGTCCGCCGCTTGAATCTAGCCGGGTTTCCGGCTGGCTCGTGATGGTCTAGATTGGACCGAACCAAGTATTAGTTTTAAAAAAAAACAAAAAAATCAGCTGGAGTGGGGCTTCAGGGTAACTCTTCTATAGTACTCGCGAAAGTAACCCTAGTAACACTTGAGAAAGGCGATATGTTCTGTTTTAATCTAAGGAAGGAAATAGACCTACACCCTTGATACATCCACGAGGTTTAAATCTGTAGCTAAATTGATAGCTACTTCAAGTTAGAACATTGAAACAGGAGCACAGAATATTGGATCCTCTCCTTTTTCACTATGCTTATTTCAATTCCTCCTCTCCCATGTGCTTCTTCTCTTCCGTATCGGTGATAGCCAATTCTGCCATTGTCATTAACTCGCAAAGTTTGCTCCATTAGTCATTTTTTAGTCTTGCCTCTATTAATATGAGATGAATTGTGGGTATAATTGTTACATGGCTTTGACTTGTTTTGCGTCCGTCTCCCTTGCTACGGTACCAACCCTCCCAACTGACTTAGCATTTCCCTCGAACTTTTTTCACTGAGTAACTAATTCATACCTTATCGGTGGGTCTGTGCTGATGTACTGAAAGCATCAAGCTCCTTGATCATCGGATCTAGCTGAATCGGCCTTGTGAACATGAAAAGTGCACTTTTGTATTATGCATAGGATGCAGCATGCAATTGACTGGATCGGGAATGTTCAAACAAGTGGGGATATCTAGCGGGGGGAGGGCAAACTATCTGTGTATTAACTGTTGGAGTACTTACTTCCACCTACCAACTATACATCTCACATCTCCATGCATATCAGTCATCTGCCTTAGTGAGGAGTCTGAAGCACATACACCCCCATAAAGCCAATGTGAGTCTCTGGGCCAGGTAAGTGATTTGTCGCTGCAAGGCGTGTAGCTTCAGACCTTTTTGGGGAGCTGGAATGTGTCTAATTTGGAAAGATACATTAGTACGAGGTGACATCGGATAAGAGGCTTGGCTATATTGGTAGTATGTTCAATGTCTGTGCTCTGAAACATCCTTAGGGAGTTGGAAGAAATGTAAGGGGAGTAAGACAAAAATAAAAGAACCGCCAAGGACATGTCACACTGATAATTGTTAGCCACCAAATCTGGAAGTAGACAAGGTTTGACTTCAGGGTAACCTAGTCTCTCAGGGTAACCTAGTCTTTCAGGGTAACCAAACCACATTCATACTAAGTAGTAATTATTATTTGACAGCAATACTGGTCAACATCTCGGCACTCTTTAGGAGCATTGTACCGACTTAGCACAAAGTAACTTTAAGTACTCGTGGTTTGAGACCAAGTACTCTGAGACGACTATGTGCTTGGTAGTATTGATGCCGTAGCTTGACTAGAAGATAAAAGATTCATTACATGTGTTTCAAAATTATGCATAAAAGCCTTATAGTGTTTGTAAACACAGCACGACACTAGCCATTAGGTGTCACAGACTTATGTTTCTCATGGTACCACACGGTACGTTTATGATGTGTGCTAGTGATACTGGTAAGCAAACACGCGATCAAACAAAGGGTCGGACTTATTTTCAGCGCCAAAGGCACATGTATCCCCGTGCATAGTCCCACAATCTCAAAGGGGCACTGCACAGATAATCTCCCATGTGTTTTCTGCAAACAGCCAAGGAGCAGAGCACCCACCAAGGACGATATCTATCAAGTATTTTTGTAATGAAAGGTATAAAAAATCCGAAAATAGGTTAGGAGGAACGTAGTCTCGTATTCCCGAAAGGAAAAGGGCCTTAATCTTAGGAGTAAGTATGATAGGAGAGCATCCAAAGGAGTAGTATATTCTCCACACTTTGCATATATGTTTGCTTAAAGGTCATGTACTGACGACACAGCTTCAACGCACATAACTGCCATCAATCATGCCGCCAGAATTTCAACTCCCAAGTTTCTTCCCATCTAATCAATAGCCTATCGAAGCTGTGGTACTATTTGCCACTGTAGCGATGTTCCACGGCGAGAGATAAACACAAGACCCATATGATTCCCCAGAGGCTCACAAATGGGGAAAAAGCGCGTTGCAACTTGAGCAAATCCGGCTCGCTGTAAACCTTTGTCCACCATCGTGCTCTCATTCTTCCCTTCCCACCCAACCCCACGCCTACGAGAAATTCACTCACAAGCCGCCCTGCCGCAAAACGTGGCAGGCATAACATGGTAGACACAACATGGAAAAGCAGTTTTCCAAGGACTCGCAATAAACCTGATGACATCCTCAGAATTGGCCACCTGTAACACTAGCTTACGCGGCGGATGTATGGTATCAGCCGGGCAAACTTGGGCTGTGGTAGCGCCTTTGTTACCTACATAGCAGAAACGCAGATTAAAAAGAGAGTTGGGAGTAGGTATGGGAAGGGGAGTAATTAAGTTCTGTACAACATCTATATCCACGTCATCCAGGGACAGGGGAGGGTCAGAGCCGCCGGAAATTCGCGGAATTATTAGGAGGGTATCCGTGAGGTCAGGAAGTCACAACCAAGGCAAACCCTCGTGTATCAATCTCTTCTGTCTCGTGATACACACTGCAAGCAGAGAGTGTTTAATATGGTTCGTCTTCATGGTGCTGAGTCGCCTCTCCGCGCCGTGAGCCGGATGGAGGATTATTTATCCCATTTCAGTTATAAATCTGTCTCAGAGGCATGCCAATCGTATGTCGTGGCTTCCAATACGCAGCCGGTTTCTTGGTGGTGCCATAACAATTGGACTGAGGCAAGCCCTACAGTGGTGGGCTCATGAGGCGGTGCCTCTTCTTCCTGAACATAAGACCTCCCACTGTTATTAGAGTGAAATGCCTCATGAGACTTAAAATGCCTACCATGCGATTGTTTCCGATCCCCATGCCCTTGCTCACAAGCATGGGAATCATGCGGGGGGGGATTTAGCCTCCCCCAAGTTGTATGTAAACGAAAACCAGACGTAGTACTTCTGTATACCAGACGCACTTCTCCACCGTCAACTAGACCATCTTTGCCTCAGAAACCACCCCTTTCAGTGCATGGGGGTGCTCCTCCCGGCTCTCCTCCTCCAGCTTTTCCTTATCCATCCCCCGTTGTACATTGGGTGGCTGGGGGTTATAAAAGCAATCAACTAGAATAGTTATTTGGATATCAGCGAGATGCACGAAAAAGTTGGAAACTGGGAATAAGTTCATCTGGTAGTATTTGCAGCGTAACTGAGTTACGGCTAACGTTGAGTTCATGTAGTAGTGAGCGTCATCGTGCTTCATTAGGGAGATATGCATCGGCCCTGTTGCGTTTAATTCTCGATCTCGGGTGTGCAAACCTTTTCTAGCACGTGCTGCATTAATATCTCCGACGATTCCCCTGACCACCGTGATTCCC
>Ga0307511_10003150_pt1 | contig 16990 bp, 12 predicted proteins | sample 13_EM_MG_FD_200266 | JGI IMG/M metagenome (GOLD analysis project Ga0307511, IMG submission 200266) | Populus trichocarpa ectomycorrhiza microbial communities from riparian zone in the Pacific Northwest, United States - 13_EM | ecosystem: Host-associated > Plants > Roots > Unclassified | place... | reverse complement strand
CCGCAAACATTTTTTCTTTTTTTCTTTTTTTTTTTTAAAAAAAATACTCATTACTCATATGCGGTCCCGTTAGGGGGACCATGATGAGTCAGAGCCGCAAATAAATAAATCGGTCTGGGCACGAGAACAAAGGCCTCCCACTTCGGGGCGATGGGGCTTAAAAACGAGCCTAGAAGATAGCAACAGCAAGTAAGAATCACAAATCATGCCACATACCTTGATCTTAGCCACTGGCTCCCTGATGATGTTCTTCATTTGCCCATCTTTCGACATATAATTGCAGGTTCCTTTCGCAAGCCTGCATAGTTCCTTGACAGCATCTACTCTTGCGGCAAACTTCATGCCCATCACTTCCTCAGAAAACATATGAAACTTGTGGATTTTGGCGACAACTCGCCATGCGACCTTGCGATACGCCTCTGGCCCAGTTCTTCTCTGGTCTTTCCACGAGTTGAAGACCCTCGTATCGTCAGCATCTAGGACCTGTCCTTCTTCACATAATAGCATGGCCACGTAGAGTTCTTCCGCGAGTGCGTCACGGTACACTTTACAAGAAGTGGGTGGGATCCACCCAGTTAGTGTCATCAAACTCCCCCGGCAGTCCGCTAGAGAGCGGTATCTCCACTTGTGGCACCCCGCAATTGGATGCTCAAAGCTAGGGTGGTTGCTAAGGCGTAGGACATGCTGCTGGATGTCTGCCGCCTCTGGCCCAGGGACGGGGTAAGAGTAGTATGTCGCTGCTGACCATTCGACGGCCGGAGGATTTAGTGGCCCCCTTTCAACGGCCAATGGGGTTTGGCCTTGAGTTCCAACACCTGAGTCTATGGAGGCCCGTGCTAAGTTATGGTGGCAGCTACCGCACTTGCCCGCCGGTGGTAAGAATTGGTACTTGACTCCTACCTGAAGCGTGTGATCGTAGAGGTCAAGCAGCCTCTGCATCACGTGATCAGCTTTACCCTTCTAGACAGCCTTTGAGCATATGTTTACTTACCCCGCCAAGATACCTGGCCCGTTGCTGATCCGTATTGACTAACTCCCCCTCCTCTGCTTCATCCTCGGCCTCGGCATCCCTCGAGTCTTCTGGCACATCCTTGATCGACTCTACGTGTGCGCTGCAGAAATCGGCAATAGATGAATCGAAGTACTGTGAAGGTACCGTTTGGCGGGGGCCGCCATGAGCTTGCAGAAGATGTGCAAGAAATGGGCGGTAGAGCATGTCCGTCGAGGGGCTTGGAACCTCTAGTTGGCTTGCACCACTCCTCGGGGACAATTGGGGTTCATCTTGGGTTGGCGGTGAGAGGGGCTGGTGGCCAAAGTTGCTGCTTCCTGGCTGAGCCGCTGGTGCTTCAGTTCCGTTCAAGACCAGCAGCTGCTGGAGCAACCCTTCCTCCAGGCCAAAGCCAAAGCTGATAGACGTGCCTTCCATTATGTGGTTGTAAGGAGCTGTTGGATTGGGAAATCTCAAGGGTTGCTAAGTCAAGCAAAGTGGTTTATATTAGCAACAAGGTAGAGCAGACAACTGTTAATCGAACAGCCTAAAAGGAAGGATTCATACCAGCACTAGGCACAATACTGATACCCGAGGGAGGGACTGAGGTCGTAGCTTAGGCAAATTTGAAGCAATGTGGAGGACGCAATCGATGTTGGGAACTGAATTTGTGGATTGAAGCGCCGTCGTAAGTAGCCAGTGCTGCTGTCTTCCTCAGGATTGTTTCCCAAACCCTAGGGAACCCCACCTTCACTTTATACCTATATATGACCACTAGTGATCGGGATATGATCTACTGCCAGCCTTGCTGCTCAGCAAACCCACGCTGCTATAAGACCATCGCTATCTGGTGCTTGGCATGCTGCCGCTAGAAGCCTCGCTTAGCTGTGACCAAGTCGCTCTCGTTGCTCTCCTCATCAGGCCTAGGAGCTGATTGCTTGAGATGGTGGTGTAATAGCAAATTGTTTTAGGGTTGATATGTAGGTTGATATGCTCTTATACCAAATGCTGAAAGAAGGATAGCCATGGGGGAAGCTCAGTCCTCGGCCACTGTCAGAGAAATGGCGTTCTAGCTATAGAACTCTTGTAGGGTGTCGGGACAGCAGTTTGGTTGGCACAGACACAGGCGTCGAATTCCGTTCGAAGGGCTTCTACGGGTGGACCCGCAACACACCACCTCCATCAAAGGCTGGTTTTCGGTCATGCACGAGAGGTTGGAGATCTAGTGTACCGTCACAGCCTTCCGCCCGTAATCTCTGCTTGGATGGCCACCGAGAGGTGTGCAACCAGACTAGAGGTATGATTTATGGAGTAGTGTTGGGCCATGGGGCGAGGTTTTTTTGTTTGTGAATCAGTACTCATTGATACTACGTATATGATGGGGAGGGGGCGAGGTTTTGGGTATGGAAATTGAGCTTTCTTCTAGGGACACTGGGGAGGAAGGTACCTACCTGCAGGAGTTGTTTTAATTTCTCCTTAATTGGTACTTCCAATTCAGAAAACTTCGCACCCTCTCAACCGTGCTATCCATAAACAAGCTAAATAATACGAGTTCCCTTCATGCATGCATATCAGAACTTTCGAACTCGCAAGGTCGTACTACACACAAAGATCTTAGCTTGAGGTAATAGAGGGTAATGCCCCAGAGCTGTGAGCGCACTGTAAATTGAATGGAGAGGGACATTGTACATGTGGTACTTTAAAGGATGTGTCAGAGCTAGAGAGAGGTGTGTGGGTCATAAACTTGGCCCCATGTTGCAGAGGGCGTCCATGACAGGGCCGACACTCACTGGCCACCGGATCTACAGATGTGCGTATACCTAGTCTCGCGAGCTACACACATACATATATCTGTACTCCAGACAGACAGGAAGTTTAAATATAGTTATGACGCAAGCACGGCAGAGTCGGAAAGGATTGGTACATATCAAGGAGGGACCCGGGGCCCACGCCCGAGTCAAGAACAGAGCGGTGTAGCCACAAAGGAGAATCTCAATGATGGAACCACACTAGAGCAATGGAATCTCTTCACTAAGCCTCTGGAATTTAGATTCTCTAGTTACTAGAAATAGAGCTCAAGCTCCAAACCTCTCTGTCGTACCGGCTGCAGAAGCAGCACGTAGGTACCCACGTTACGAGATGTCAAAATATGAATTTCGTATTGAATTGGTACAGGATGTAACGTAGTCTCAGCACTGAGCCTCCATGTAGAGGGATGCAGTTCAAAATGTTTAATATATTGACTTGAGGTATCATGTACAGTTTTTCCTACCCTCTACCTTCTCTCGAATCTTATGCATGCGAAGGTAGCACTACATGCCTAGCTACAGCTTGGGTTTTCAGGCCTTGTTAACTGACATGGGGCTCGCAACATACTCTGAAATAGTGCCAGAGGAGGAATATAATCACCTTGAAGGTACAAAACCTTCAGCGTGCATAAACTAGGCTAAGCTATTAGAAGGAGTAGGTACGTATACTCCAGTGAAAGCCCAACAAATCCCAGATACTAGAGTAGTACATTTTATATCTTAGTATAGGTACTTCCTTCTCACTTCGTTGCCTTTTCTCCCTCATAACGGATACTGGGCCTGGTGGAACCAGACCACATGGGTGGCAAAGCTGCATCTCAATTTTGCACCTGTTTGCACCACGACACAACCAGGGCATTTGAGTGAGTGCATTCGGTCATTGGCTAGTTTTGCAAAGGTTGGTAATGACGGGGCAAAAGCACTTTGGTGTAATACTCAGCAGCGGACCCGCACCCAAGAGCGAATCTAAGGAGGAACCGTGTCTGGCCTTTGAGGATAGCTCTTCCATACAAGGCTACAGTCACACCGCAGACACTCAAAACGAAAGATCTAGAGCTCGATATCAATCACATACGTATAACCTAGAGCACCACGTTGTTCGAAATATAGAAAAAAGGGAAGCCGTTGACACGTTTTTCCAAGATCAGAAAGCAGCAGACTATTACGAAACTGAATCTACATTAACTTATATAAATCATAGGCTGGGGTTTGCCCCGCACGTTCCCAACTTTCCACCTCCCTACCTTCCTATATTCCGAGTCCCATAGGTCGAATCTTGACAACTCGACCTTCTGTTTGCGGTTTATTTGATTGGGTGGGAGCGAGGGATCGAGTGTAAATGCCATCGGCAGGGCGATACGTCAAAGCCTTACGATCTCAAGAGGATTACGCAAAGAAGTTTAACCAACGCTTCAGCCAGCCACACTTGCGTGCTGGAGTATGCTTGCTCATGGCAGCAATTCCTGGCCTGTGCTCTCCGGTTTTCTCTTATGATGGGGACTCGAATCCCTGCACCAGTTTGCATGCGGTCACAAGCTTCTGGAAGCCTCGATGTGTAGCCAATAGGATAGTTTTCTAGCAAATATTTACGTATCGAAGGTAGGTACTCGGCGGAAGGCACGTTTGCATTGCTGTGCTGGCATAGCACGTACATGTTTATGCCAGGGAACGGCCACACTCGCATGAGGTCTAGTAAACGAGATGCAGTGGCATTGCGCATGTAGGTGGGTCAGCATTCCGTGGGCACGAATGGAACGAGATTCCTTTTATTGTCAGGGTCGCGTGTATCATGACCACATATTGATCATTCATGCCCTCCTTCGGTTGATTCATTTATGGCTTGACTAGGGGAGGGCGGGAAGGAATACTCCCCTAATTGCTTGCCTTGGCAGGGACACATCTGGATATCCCCCATAGCTGAAATGACCTGTTTACAAACGGGATATTGAAGTTAACATACTCGAACGCAAGTGTATGTGAAGGTAACGGATCGGGTGCAACCAGATTTGCAGACTACGGAGGAAGCAAGGCATGCAGCTACTTCGTGAACATCTGCTGTCAGCCGTTGCCTGTGCTTCGTACTGAGCTAGTTAGCCGCCTTCACAGAACGACAGCTTTCACATTGCTTGCTGAATGTTGAATCAGTCATGTCTCGGAACGCCATTAGATATCTTTCGACGTCCAGTCAGCCTAAATCTACACGGAAATGGGCCCAGGGCTGGGTCAGAGGCCAAAAAGACGGAATGAACAGAGACTAGCACACCAACTGCAAACACCCGCACTAGCAGTAAAACTGGAGCAACGGCGCGGACCGGAGCCTTCCTGAATGATCGTCCAAAGTACCTAGGTAGTAACAGTATATTAATAGCTATCCATGAGGGGCTATACCTGATACAGGGAGGTTCTGACAGACATGTCTATCGGTAATATAGGGAAACCCACTTCCCCTTTGGCGGTATTTGTGAGGTCTAGTTAGCCATATAGTCTACAACTGACTGCTCTAGGTAAGCTTCGAGACGACCGGTAACTAACAGTACTAATATATACATCTTATGTTCCTCTGATTGGCCCAGGCTCTTAACCTATATTCCCTCTACCTACATGTGCAATATTAATGCCCTGTATTCATGCGGTTGGCCGCCGCACAATTCTATTTCAAGAATTGTACATATGGCACTCGGAAGATCACAATGCGATGGAGTTTCGACAATCATAGAGTCGACTCCGTAGCTGTAACTAGTAGTGATAGCTCGTTAGCATTTATTGAGACTAGGTACGTATACAGCTGTGAAACGAACTACTCACAGTATAAACATGAGAAGTCATTTCGAAACGGTCAACAATGGCATATTTTATGGTTGGTCATACCTTCGTGGGTTTGTTTTGGCGCTTGTTATTTGGTTTTTCCCGCCCAACGTTCCACTACCAAAAACCGTGGTCTCTCGGATGCCTGCCCATCAACCAGCTCACACGCCAAAGGATCACCTACGATATTCGACGAATCAGGGCTCAGGATGCACAAATAAAGCATGCATTGGATGCTGCATGCATGTTCCAAATGTTTATGTACATTCATATATGTGCAGCTGCAAGTCATTTAAGTAGAGTATATCTCATCCAGTTGGCGCCAACGACGGCTCGCTTAAGCCTCTAGCGAATGTGGCTGCGTACATACGTGTCGATGCCTCATCATGTGCATGCAAGTAGGTCTGCAGGTGCAATATCTGCTTCAGGACAGTGACTAGAAGCGAAATGGAAATCTACACTAAATGGATTCAAAGCATACTTCTGGGTAACTCAAGGCATTATTACATGTCTAGGTAGATCGCTAGAGATCTCAAGACTGCCACAACCGCCGGGCTAATACTTCCGGATCCAGAGCTGCCTAGGGCGATAACCACGTAGTCATAAAAGCATCAAGAGTCCGATGTCGTTAACCTTCAGGTTATTGCCCCACAATGCATATGGCCGAAGCGAGTCGGCGGTTACCCACTGGGAAAATTAGTCACGAGCTTTAGCTCAGCTGAAAACGTTTGGAAAGGGACTTCCATAGATGCTAAATTGTTTCTTCCATCACCTCGGATCCACTCTATGGGGCCTCCGCAGAATCCCGGACCAATGCCCTGGTTCCCCTGCTGGGGTCAGCTATTGCTAGCTATACATCCAAGTGGACCCGCTCGAAAGAACATATTGGATTATTCCATGCCAGCAGGCATAACCGGGTCAGTCCGATTTCTGCTTTGAGTTCCGCTCCGAAGGGTAGGCACTGATACTTTTCCGAAACCCCGTGACTGTCTTCACTATAGCTATCGTCAAGAATATCAAATGAACGACAACTGGATGGTTAACTTGGAAAAATATTAGTACTTGGGGTGCAGGGGAATAATCGATTTTCCATCGGACTCTGTGGGCGTAGTTCTTGTCTGCGGGCTGTATTGTCCAATACCAACGTCGACTGATTTCACGGAATTTAGAGACTTACCTAAGCTAGTTGGGCCTCCTCTCATGTGACTGCCTTGGCTTCACTTTTCCTCCCGTCACACCATATCCATTTTCCTTTAGCCTATATTTTGCTAGTTCATTTATTAATATTCACCTATTGATGTGATGGACGTCATATCATGCTAGCTATTGTACGGTCGTGAAACTGTGATCACATTTTGTCTGAGCCTCCACCACACCCAATGTTGCGCGCTACAGGAAGTATATTTGCATTCGCTTGAGTTTAATTTGGAGTGCAACGTCTCACCGTACTAGTTGCCGTGTTTGATGACTCTTTGGAGTTACTCGAGGCGGGGAACTAAATTACATGAATCCATATTGTGCTTTTTTTAGCTGTTGGATCGATATATTTCTGGTCTTAATATCATGCAACTATCTCAAGATCGACAGCAACACAGGGCGCATCCCGGAATGGGGCCATTAGTTCAGGGTAAAGCAGTCAACTCTATAGTCGCCGGCAAGCTTCCTCCTTCCGATGGGCTGCCATTCATTTAATTTCCTTCCATCCCCATCCAATTACTCCACATTTCCTCGGCGTAGACTAAGTACCTTCTTCCACCTCCCACCCATGGAATGGGCCTGCGCCCTTCACATATCACCACTCTCATGCTCATCTGATAACCAAAGCTAATTTAATCTATGTAATGCAATGCGATCACCCGTTGTGACACATGGAGTGGGCCATTGCCCGTCGGCAGTTATGGCCCAGCACAGAGAGAACCAAACATTTTAATATTGCAACGTTAATGGCAAACAGAATGCTTGGCACAACAAAGTGGTCCAATCGATGTTCAGGACTGGGTACCTTCAAACTTTCAATGTACTGTACTGTCCAATCAGATTGCCCCGAGGTCATGTTTCCTGTTTGGACAATGGTCATGAGTGTACTTCAGCGGAACTTAGAGCCCACGAGCGCGAAGGAAGCTATTGATATCGAACCAACCAGGCGCGGGAATACCGTCAAAGATGGGTGGATGGTCGGCTCCGACTAGCAATTTTGTGGCAGCGGGTACTCTTATCAATGTAACCCAATTTAGCAAATTCACAGACACAATCCCACAGAATATATACTAACCAAGCTTAAATGTATCAAAAGAAATATTCCACACCTCCACCAACTAAGCCTTAATCATAAAATCCCACCTCGAGCTCTATTAATATCTCTACCCTATTTGTAGGGCCATTTATCCAAACCGAGTTTCAAAATCCCCCCATAGGCAATCAATAGTGGGGGGTCGTTAGGCATATGCATGTTCAGCGGAGGGTAAATCACGCTCGAGCTCTACGAACTAATATACTGAGTTTGTGCACCCTGCATGATTACGGATATCCGGCGGCGTACGTACGTACGTACCTGGTGCGTGGGCGGTTGCAAGATGTAGAAAGCCGGGTGGGGCACGATAAGCTGATAGATGAGTAGCTGTTTGGTAAGGAACACGTCAGTGGGGTGCGGGGCATAGCGAGCACGTGTTTGGTTTCCCATTTCTGAGTACAGCCTCGCTGCACGAAACAGTTCTCTCTCCCGATGTCATTGTGGAAACTTGTCGTGTGTTGGAACAGGGGTGCAGTTGAGGGAACACGTGAGCCTCGGGAGGATCAGCTTTCTCTGGTTAGGGTTGGGGTCTACATATCCCAGAAGATAGTATACGAGATTGGATACATATAGAACACTAACGTGAAACCGGCAATGACTGCAGAATCGAAACACCTTTTCACAGGGTACTCCTAGCAAAGATATTTGATAACGATTAACAATCTTACTGGGTGTATCACATCATGGTCACGGCATTGGATGACTTCAATATCTGCAAACCAAAACTTCTCCCGTTTGTCCTCTAATACAGTGTTTTCATTCTTATTTTCCGGGCCCCGCTCAAGGACTAGCCTCAATTCTAGTATCAGCAATGTATGATCCTGGAAGTCAGGGCACTCATAGGATGCGTGTCCCAGCTATAGAGGATGTTTTCTAGATTATTTGGAGTGTTGCTTAGTAATCGTATGTGGTATGCGGGAAACTTAACGAGGGAAAACCGCTGCGAGTGAAGGAATAGACGAGCATTTATTTGTATGTGGAACAAGAAACGCTGCGTTTGCTGAAGCAGGTGGTTTTGCGATTGGTTGGTTGTATGTAGCCTGCGTACTATACCCATGCAGCCGAATGATCAACTCCCTAGTCGACGAAAATACCAGATCCGATCAGCATAACAGAGAAATCCATTTGACCCTCTGTTGAAGAAAATAAGAACCCTAAAGAAATAGGCTGGGGCCATCCAGAACCCCGATTCAGGGAATATGTAATTTACTAATAAGTTTTGCGAATTCAGGGTAATTTCGGTTTCGCCCCAGTTTTACAGTTTTATTATTTTTATTTTTATTTTATAAACTAATACCCGGGCCCGATCCAATGTGGACCATCACCGAAAATCCGGATAGATTCAAGCGGCGGGCAAGCCGGTTTTACTATAGTTTAATGCCGAACATTAACCGATTCAACCTGCTCTACTTGCGTACTTAAATTCTATCTATGGGTGTGGGGAGATCTCGTTGCGCAGTTCCTGAATTATTGTCAGGGCCACTCGCAAACTCATAACATTTCCGAACCCCGCACCTAGGTCACTACCATCCACAGCCATATTCAGTTTCGTGATGATTTCTAGGTGATTTGCAACCAATCAAGTCAAGGAGCCCCAAGTCTCACCACACCAAGGCTTGCAAGCTTACGGCGTGAAGGGATTTATATATCTCAACAACACCCTTGATAATACCCTACTTCGTTATATCCGACCGAATGCTAGCTCTCGCTTCGATCACAGGCTCCCTCCAGAATCTACTATACATTGTTCGTATGTGCATAAAAAATTAAAACGAAAGAAAAAGAGTTCTCCTACGCTCTTCATAGGGCAGAACTAAGTATCTTTATTCTTGAGCTCACATTTGGCGATTCTTCACGATAGTAAAGCTTTAGGAAATACACTACACTCATATTTAACGTCGATAATCATTTCTAGAACCTCTCCTTTTGATTTGGGGCAGAAGCCTGTCTATGAACCTAATGTCTATGCATCGGCAATTGAGAGGTGGAAACATATCCCAAGAAATACATGTGTAATACGAAACCCAGCAGAATAAAGTGGTCAGAAAACTACCAGTATACTACCTACTGCAACGGAGCTGACTCGCCCCTCCCCTGGCCAGTAACAACAATAAATCTTGTCATTAACCCGAAGTGGTCGCTTACCTTAAGATACTCATCCTCCTCCTCTCCAGAAATACTCCCCTCATAGTAATTCTCTTCAGGAATACTTCCCTCCTTCAGATATTGTTCCGAGTCAATTTTTACATCAAGAAGCATGCCCAGCCGATCAACCTTTGCACCCTCCACTGGCTCCAGCCATACCTTTGCACCCTTATTCACCCGGAAAAGAATCTTATCCAACCTTCTTGGGTGAAAACTTGTTCTCCCACTCTGATACCCCCAGGTATGCCCCTTTCCCTCCCCCCAATTACCTTCTTTCCCATCATTCTCTGACGATTTTTCCTTCCGTCCAATATTCTCGCTATCTGCGGCTAGGGCAGTCTCCTTGCCGATATATTCCGCCCAGACATCTCGCAGCTGGATGTCTTCCCGTGAAGAGAGGGTAAAATCTGGTGTCTCAATGGCATTCATATCCCCTGCCACAATCCCCGCCGCAACACCTTCTTCCCGGAGGAGTTGGGATGCAAGAGCTAACTGCAGGGGGCGGGTCTTTGTGCCCATGGCTAAGGACTCTAGATGAGCATTACAGATCCTCAGGATACCACTTCCCTGGAGAATAATATCGATGCACAAGAGGTCCCGCCCCATTACGCTTGCTGGGGCAGGCACCCTGAAACACCCCCTCGGACTGTTGTTCTGTATATCTGTATCCCTCTGTGCAGGCACTGTGGCGAGGTTCTTTGAGATAAGTGTAACTGTGCCATACGTCTGCGGCATTGTAGTACTCGCAGTCAGAAAGCCTCTTCTCGCCCACTCGTCTGCTAATATTGCAGCGAGAGCACTACTATCTCTAAAGAACCCTCCTCCCACACCCAGATCGGCAACCTCCTGTAGCAGGATCACCGTACCGGTTGAAGAGCTATACGGTGGCTCCGATAAACGCTCCTGCATATGTCGCAACGCAGCTCTAGCTCTTTGTGCAGAAAACGAAGTTGCGAAGTCAATATTCCATGTTAAGAGGTTCAGGGTGTCTCCGGGCTTTAGAGGCTGCGCTGGTGTATCTGCGGCTGTGGAGGCGACCGTCCCCAAAGCAGCAAGGGGCTTGTCGGTTGCTACCCAGGAAGAAGGGGGTTCGAAGCGGAAGCGGAATGGGCCCCCGGTAGAGGCGAGGCGGGACATGGTTTCTCGGGCAAATGATAAAGGCCTGGAGGAAGGGCGACTTAAGCTTGAAGAGGAGCTTACGCTGGTTACGAGCTTTGAGATGGAGGTTGATATGTTCGCGAAGGTGACTTCCTACATAACAAGGAAAATATTGAAGGAAGCTTTGTATATTTATGAAAGGAGGTAAGTTGTCCAATTGAGTAGCAATGAAGGCTGACGTTACCTAGGGATGCGTTCCCTTGCCATATACTATATAGTATCCATGCGAGATTGAGTTGATAAAATTTTAAAAAAAGGCTGATGTTGACCCCTGCATCGCGTTGACTCACCGCGTGCGTCATCCCTTGCGCCAGAAGATCTCGGTATCTGCAGGGATCACCAATGTTAATTCCAACGTCCAGTTATGTGCATGCATGCAGGAAACATTGAGAAAAGTACCGTAAGACAGCATAACCCGACATGTGAAGTAACGGTCAATGAGCCTATATATCCAGCTGGAATAGCCGGCTAGTTGAGAGCAAGAAACCAACTAATCAAGTTGTTTTACCTACTGCTTTGCCTACCGGTCTACCTATCGCTAGATGGCCTACCTGCAACATAATAAGCCTGTCGCAGCCTATACAATAGGACAACAGGAAAATCGATTTGATTGCCTCCGCAGGGAACCCATGACTGACCTAATGGGCAATCAGATTTTAGACAAGTGATGTCGACATCGGCTTTGTTACCTAGAATTCATTGCCGATATCTAAAATGTATGGTTTTAATATGACCCTCTTTGTAATGAATATTTATGTGGTTATTACAGCCGCACAATTTCACTAGGAATGCTACAAATTTCATAGCAAGTCGCCTAATCCACGAACCAAACCCCTAATGAGAACAGGCACAATTGTCTTATCAATATTCTCTTTGTTGATCGCGCATGTGGTTGATTTCAAACGTGGCAGATATATACTCCCCCAAGACTACAATATATATACTGCATGAGGCCTATCCTCCCGCAAGGGCTTGATCAGGCTAGACAGCATCTAACTATTTACCTAAGGAATGTTTAACACATGCATATGGTGCTGTACGATCGGATCAAGCCAGACTACGATCGGATACACATTCCTATCATGAATCCGTACAAGGGCTAGAACTTTGAAGAATAGCATTTTCCCCTCTCATATAACTAGGCGGTAAATGCAATATGTGCGCTAGGTAGCATAGTCCTTAAACCACTGCGGTTACGTGGGAACAGGAATAATAACATATTACATTTGAAAAGCCAGTCTGTGCACAGTAAGGTGCTAGTTAGAACCGAAACCCAATAACCAAAGTAGACAAATAGAATTGAGATAGGAAACCCTTAACCCATTTGGTTAATCCAGAGAAACCTGATATATTTTGGAGCTTGCTTGGAGGGTTAAATTCAACGAGGAATTGAGTAAAATGTGTAGGATTAGTAATGCGGCTTTGATGGTGCGAACTTGCCGTTTTATGACACCTCTAGACGTTGACGTAGATAAGTAACTTTCTGGGTTTCAATGCGTGAACTATCCCTACCGTCATCTGTACCATGCTGCTTGGTACGTACTGCAAACGAACTAACAAAAATACACGTCTCGAATGGGTGCCTGCATTAACCAGAGGCCTTTGTAATCATGACCACCGTCGACCGGCCATGTCTACAATTTTTCTGAAACCAAAATCCATTAAACGGATGCCATTATAAATGCGGGCATATATGCCTTACTCCTTTTTCCCAGCGCTATTTCCTCCCACACCAAACGCAGAAGAATCTGGAAGCCCGAAAACATTATATATAACTAACACAGCATCCACGATGTGCTATCGTCTGTACTTTACGTGCAGTGGCTGCAGGCTCCACTGGCTCTCATTTGGTTTTCCATGCCAATATTATCCCCGCTGCCCGCAGGAAACCATCGTTGAAGAGGAATTTCGCCCAGGTCTCTCAAACTCTAAGGATACGCACCGTTGCGCCCATGTTGAAAGAGGATAGCATGGCTAGGGCGCGAGTAGCTCCAGCGAGCGATTAGAGAGGTAAGTTTCATATGGATTTGGGGGATATATCTGGGGGTCTCCCGTCGCCGAAAGAATGCAGGTCGAACATTACACGACATTTGAATCCTAAATCCCTATTCCTAAGCACAAAAAACATATGTATCACGCCTTGGGTCCGTTCGGAGCTCCGGTGGCTGTGAGCAGCTTCAACATGTGTGTGTGTGTGTAATATACGAGATTTACAGTAAGTAGGAATCCAACACTTGGAGTTACCCTGCGATACGCTATGAGAACATATATTGTAGTTAGTGATTGACAACAATACTTGGTCTGAAATCAAATTTATTCTTAGAATCCATATTGACATTGGAATTAGCGTCCGAATTCATTGCTCTTTCCACTAAGCAATATTTCTACCTATCCCATCACTATCCATGGTTGACCAGCACACCCAGTTGGCTCTTAGAAGCGCTACTTCAACATTTAAAGATCTGGCAATTGTATTTATATATCAACGTGTGCTGGAACACCATGTAGCATGGAGGGTCCGAACTCGTGTGACGCCGGCTGCACGTGTAAACCGCTTCCTATTCCTATTCCTGGCTTAGCAGAATGAGCTCCATTGTTGACTTCTAATACATATTGGGAAGGGGGACTTCATGGAATGCTTTTATGTTGGGCAGGTATAACAGGTCTGTTTTCGCGACTGGGTTGGACGAATCATTTGCATTGAGGTTGCTGTTAGGGGGGGATTCTGGAAGATTAGGAAATTTGTAGGCGCTGACTGTAGCAGTTGGTGTTTCCCAATTCAAACTACATATAAATTCAGAAATATCATCGCAGATTTAGGTACGGAGTACGGGATAGTGAAATGTGCTTCTTGAGATTAAGAGTTACCTACTTGAATACGATGATACTTTATACATACTGTACTTAGGTCGGGCATGAAAGAATCGGAAGGGCTAGGTCTAGAATCGCTAAGCGAACTTATGCAATGACTTGTATGAGAAATATCCCTGACCCCACGTAATTAGCAAATAGGCATTCATGCCTAGGCCTGACTCGAGTACATACAGTGCCCAAGTGCATAGGTATATATATACTTACTATAGTTCAGAAGTTATAGCTAGCGGTGTCTCTCTGCTAGGTGCATATACGAGTTCAGAGATCCCTTGAGACATATCCATGTTCATCAGAATTTGAACGCCAGCAGCTATGAGATGCAGGCAAGCCCTTGTTGATTTTATTCACAGTGCGATCAAGAAAGCATCTACAGGCGCTGTCGGCATGCCTGACCTGTAAACCTACCGGGTGGCTTGTCATTATAGGGGGCGCACACGAGTAATGTGAAGTTTATCTTTGTTCTCATTTCTTTAAAAAAGTTTCCGGGCAGTTTCTAGTGGCAGGCAGGCCCATACCAATCCAAAAATAACAACTCTGGAATTTATAGGCCATTAGTTCAGAAAGTATTCAAGCCTCGTGTTGGCCTCAACTTTGCAAAGATAAAGAAGCTGTGAACATGTGGTTCATAAGGCATTCTGGTGAGGTTACGCTTCCGGTGGATGGAAATAGAGTAGAGCTTTGCAGCAGAGGACCTCAGGTAGTGACATCAGGCTACCCAGACTTATGGCCATACTCTCCGCAGAAATCTAAAGACTTTGATTTCTCGTAAGGTGCTGTGCGAGTCAAAAAAGAACATCGCCCAATCCCTAGTCGATATATAAGTACTGCAAGCAGCAAGAGAACAGCCAGAAGACACATGAACCGAGGCCTGAGCCCCAGCGATAACTCGTTTAGGCCGGTGCGAGACAGTCCCCAGGCTTGAACGAACTACCCTACCATCACCGTTGCTGAGGGCCATTGAGATAGTTATGTATCGTGAGATTTTAGGCAGGTTAACCCAAGTTAGGGCTCATTCAGGTTGATGGGTGTAGTGCACAGAAAGTGCATAACTCACAAGTAACATAGTAGAACCTGCTCTATTGAACAACATCTAGATACATACATAAGGAAAGTCGATGCTTATATCCATGTCCATTGCCACCGCTTGCAAGATGTGTCATCCTTTTCAATACCCTACCTTATTGGGATCCCAGCAAGAGTGTTTCCTACAAATTACCCTGAACCTTTGGCATGGCCTCTCCGGTTAACTCGCTATTTGCATGGCAACAGTCGAGCCCACACAGTTCGGAGCAGGAGGTGCGGAGCGAGCAGATACAGTTATATGCAGAACACCAAGAAAAAAATGAATAATGAAAAGTAAGAAAAAAAGTGCAATCCCAACCCTGGCCCCCCCTATTGATAGAACTGGGATTACTCAAGTAAGTAAAGCAGAAATCATACATATCCTTTACACAGGGGCTGTGGCTGACGCTTACTGTATCTTTAGCTTTCACATTCACGAAAGGAGTCCCATCTTTGGCTCGACAATTGCCAACGTGTGGAGGAATATGCTCGGACTCATGATAACGACGAAAGCTACACATGCTTCGAGCCCATCCCTGGGCTTGGGATTTGTGCTGCTGCTTGATGGTCAAAATGCACAGGGAAAGGGATTTCTGATCTCATGTTTGCGTTATACCTTAAGATAATAATCCAATTTGAATAGATGTCTTTTGTGCTCTGTATAGCCCATCGCACTCCCCGAGCCTACATAAGTAAATCCCTGATTTTATTACTATTTGGGACCTCGGGGACCATATCACCAAAAATAGTAAAAAAATTGGTTCTGTGCACCTTTGGTACGATCTAAGCGGGTTCCTTCGCCCTGGTCTCAAGCTCGGTATGCGCGTAATACTTAGTATTTGTAATTGACCAGCCTGATAATTCATTTGTGAGTCTCCTGGCCCCAAATCACATGTGCGCAGCCTTAGTTCGAATCAAATAGGCCATAGGCAACGGAGCTAACCTTTTCATATATATATAAGACAGTTGTAGCAGCACCTAGATTGACCACTGTGTGCCCTAGATTCCCCTGCAGCTTATATACAAAGAAAGAGGCATGAGTGGCATTTCTGTATATCAGTCATTTGCTAACATGGCTTAATCAACGACAGCAGACTCGACACTACCTACCTCACCGTCTCCCTACACAACAAAGCTTTCGGAATTGGTTCGTCCATCTTACATATACCCCATCCCCCATAACTTTATCTCACACTATTTAACCTCTCCCAAATTACTATCCACCACAATTACTTCCTCAGCGCAACCTACCCAAGGACAACGCCTAATACGCCTAACTACCTCTACAGCGTGACCGTACGCGCGTGCGCTATAGATTTGATTAATAGGTAGTTTGAGCCCAATCTCCAGCCTATATCCATTGCCCTTCATAGGTTATCTTCACCCCCACCAACCCACGCTAACCTATGGCCTTCACGCTACAGTTATTGCCCTGCTACCACCCCAGCCCCCTCCCCCGAAGATTTCCACCAAACCCGGCCCACACAGAGAATTAGATACAGCCAGCAAACAAATAATGTGCAAACTCCGCTCCCAAAAATGCACCACCTGCGATGAATATGACGTCCATCCATGCATGTTGTCCCTGTTTGAACGTGGCGAGCGGTGAGTCGTAGATCCAGTGAAGGACGTGCTATAAGAGAGAGAGAGAGAGAGAGAGAATGGTAGAAGCTTGTATTGATCTAGCTACTATAGTGAAGTGAACTGATGTGATATGAATATATAGAAGTAGCAGGCAATACAGGAGCTATATATACATGAACGAGCCATTCAGGTGAATGTACACATGAACGTTCACATGAGTGCACATGATAGCACATGCAACTCAACGTGAGAGGCTAGGTGACTAGGCTCAAGGCG
>Ga0307511_10003149_pt1 | contig 17002 bp, 14 predicted proteins | sample 13_EM_MG_FD_200266 | JGI IMG/M metagenome (GOLD analysis project Ga0307511, IMG submission 200266) | Populus trichocarpa ectomycorrhiza microbial communities from riparian zone in the Pacific Northwest, United States - 13_EM | ecosystem: Host-associated > Plants > Roots > Unclassified | place... | reverse complement strand
TTCATGTCAATTTCTCCCCCCCCCCCCGGTGGCATGGACACGCCTGCCAAGGGACATGACATTATCATATCCTTCGTGACGCTAGGGATTTTGTTCCGATCGGAAACAGGGCACTCACCTTGACGACACCCCCACTTCGAATACGAATCACAGACTGACTTTCACGGGAAGCGATTTGAATGAACTCGGGTCACGAGAAAGATCTCTGGAAACGCACCCATATTGTCTCAGATATTGTCTTTGCTGGTCCTTCCTTTTCATGGAACTTTTTATGGAGAAAGAAACCCCACCTGACTCTTTTGGCTGGGGTACATGGTAGTTCAGGGTAATATTCCCATCATCTTCCTTTCGAAGTTATTCTCTGAGTCCATATTGTAGGTATGCTTTCTTTCCCTTTGGAATTGCGCTTGCTTCAGTTAAATATTAGGTTATTCGAGCTTGATTTTTATAAACTAAACACAAATTTGCAGAAAATAACCATCGACCGCGCGTCAGCCTGGGGCCTATAGGGGTCAGCCATTGGGGTCTAACGCATCGACGTACCAGAATCAAGAACTAGAGGACTCCTACCTTCAAATACAGTCAGGCGATGGCAACATATTACTCATTTTGCGCTGTTCAGGGGAAGCGCTCCATGAAGTGATTAAATTCGAGTGATGGAAGTCAGAGTTTCCAACTCTCTGAAGGCAAGGCATTCTGTGTTGATCTTCTTATGCCGAGCCAACTGGAAGCGGAAATTCGGGCTTGGGGATTCTAGGCAATTTTTGTTTGGTGAGCCGCCCCTCAATCCTGATACCTGAGGCAGTGCAGCTTTTGACAAAGGCTTTGGAAACCACGAACTTCACCTTGCGACAACAGGAAAATCTACCTTTAGCATCCCAGGAACTACAACAGCGAACCTGATTAATCCATCGCTTAACATTACCCATAATCCCGCTGGAAGGGGTATTGAGCATCATTAACCTTGTTTACAGAGTATACAGCTTATTGGGTGTATAAAACTAAAAAATATATACAAGGAGAAAATTCGATCAGCACTGCCGGTGAAAGGTACCGTAGCCACAGCGGCAGGAAATAGTCCGCCATCATCTTTTTGTACCCCAACTCACCAGGTTGATCAGCCAGGATGATGCCTATTTCTCGTCATGTTTTCCATAAGAATTATGCTCCAGATCCATGCCAATGTAACAGAAATTGATCATAAATGAATAGATTGGAATTTGTAGAAAACGGTCGTGCATTAGACCTCCCTTGGGATAATTTCCGATACTGGCAATCTATCCTAGGTTGTCCTCCCTGTGTTCTGGGCCCTCAAGAAGAAATAAAAGCAACTTGATCCCGACAACCACCCGCCTCCGCGCCAACCGGGGCCCGTTTGTAGTCCTTCGAGTCTGGGGAGTATGGCTCCCGATCGTACACTCATATTCTGTTTCGTGCCCCAACTGACACTTCAAGCGCTTGGAATCCTCCAGATATTAATCCCTTCCAGAATGCTAGTCCTTTGGGCTGCTAGGGTTATGCGCAAGTGATTTTGTATGTGTTGTAGCGTTTGGTCTTCCTCTGGGAGTACCCTATTACGTTTAGCAACTTTCTTTTACGTCTGCTACTCAACACTAGGGAAATGATTATGGAGAGGATTTTCATGAGTCCGGAATTCGATATACATTACTGATAGCTACGGACCCCCCATATCCTTTCCCGATAAGTTCTGCCGGTCGAGGGGGGATTCCTGTGGTTTATAATTTCTGGAATTCTGTGTAAACTTCTGTAAGTTTCATTTATTCCACAGCTCACATACCACCTATATTCCCGTGGGCGAGCGGATGTTGGTAATTGTATGTGGACATCCCCTCTCAAGCTCAGCTATGGAATTCCTTCTCGAATTCTAATATTCATCTCCAATATCTAGATCACCTTCAGTAATATTATAATGTTAGGCTAAATGAACAGAAAAAGGCGAGATAAGCCTGCAGCTGCCGCGCCCCCTACCTTGAGATAGAACTACAAAGTTATGAACGGAGGAATTTTGATCGAATAAGAATTGTTCTTCGGAGAGCTTGTGTTATGCTCGCTATAGACTTTGGTGCTATGGGATAACTTCTCCAACAACAAGAAATGCATGAAGGAAACCTCTGCTTATGTCCCCCCCGTTGTTATCTATGTCCACATTAGGCCCTCCCGTGATACTTCCTCCAGATATTGCTTCGCATATCATCAAGGATGATACTGGTGTCGATGTTTTGTCCTCGCAAGACTCTAGGGCCAGTTTCCAGTGGGTATTTGTAAAAAGTGACAAACCGAGTGGTGTGCGACAAAGATAATCCAGCATATCTAGGCAGAAACATGCAAACCAATAACACTACCAAGCTGGGGAGGATCTTCGCTTACCATCAACCGTACAGTATACTCTCGTTAGAAATATACGCATATATTCGTTGCACATATTCGTTCTAAGCCTTCCGGTCCCGAGAGTCCCCATCTTGCCAAGTCTTTTTTATGTTTCAGGGGAAGAAAATGTATAATTGCCATTGGGAACATGTGTCAATGCTCTGCAAGCTCCATTTACATGTAAGTGCTCCATAATATAGCTCCAGGTTCTATTGGCCTACATTTCCTCACAGGAGCCACACGCACTTTGATTCTGGTGCCGATCCTCGGGCAGCAAACAAGAATGATGGGAGGTCAATGTATCCCGTTACTTTACCGCCAAGTCCCCAGCGCAGGACAAGGTGGAGTGCACGGATCCCGGGTACTCCGTAGGTAAACTGCTTGAACAAATAATTACACGTGAGACATAATAACGCCAAGAAGGCACGCACCGGATGCCTTTACCAGATATCGACCAGTAACGGACGAGGGTATAGTAGTTTCCACACAAATCCCTTAGTGCATGGTGAATCTGGAGCTTCAACTGGTAGAATTCCATTTCTAAGTCCACAGCGCTAGCAACCTCTCCCCCTTGCCCGTGTACGTGTATATCGCTGGAGATTGTGTGGTGTATGCACCCGTCCGCGTAGCTGCTAATTTACTTTTTTTGCGGTACTTGCAGAACGATCGCTTCGATTCAAGTCGTGCTCCCTGAAATAAGCGCCCTGTCAATACGTCAGACCTAGCATAACTGAAATCTATCTCAGAGCGGGTAATCATAAAAGGTTACGTAAGGCAAGATGTATGTATGTAATCTGTGAATCGTGGGGCACTTAGTGCGCGCAACAGGGTATAGGGTTGCTCTGATTGGCTCTGGTGGTTATCCTACACAAATAGATGACCACAAGGGCTTCCCCACGATTAGAGAGCTATACAGACCTAAAAGCAATGTGGCCGGTCAGTATTTATGATGTATGTATGTACAGTGCCATTCAGGGGGTATCCGGGATGCATAAAAGAGGTGCAGGATTCATGCAGACTATTCTGCATATAGTGAAGATAGCCGGCAGTCTGAGGAATTTGGTTGGACAGAACACGCCTCCTTATGCAAAATAGAGAAGCTTGGCCTGCATGCATCCTGCGTCCTCTCTTATGCATCACGGACACTTTCTGAATGGCACTGTATATATTAATGAGTTAGTGCTTTCGAATGTATTTTGTTATGCAAGTAAGTATAGCCGCGACTGGAATCTGTGACCAGAGTACAGCTGAACAAACCTGCGATTTGAACCCATCGAAGATCGTTCTGCAAGCAAAGGAGAGCGTAACCAATCGGAGCTATGGGTTGCATAAAAAGTAAATGATGGAGTCATTATTACACAGGTAGTCAAGGGTTTTCGTGGCAACAAATAAAAATCGAGCGCCCCTGCACCTGAATCTAGTTCTCTAAAGAGACATACAGAAAGCCCATATTGTTCAATTGCATCCTACCATGCAAGAACTGTGCATTCGATACACGCATATCTGACTTTTGCCACACCAGCCATCAGATGCTTGAAGACAGCAATTGCGGGCGTTAGTAAAATATGAGTATGATTGAACAGCAAATGGTTTCAATTGAGGTAATACATGGAGCTAGGTTTCGACCTGACCTGGCCAGCTGGTATCAATACTTCGCTGGCAATTGAGTATGAGTATATCGGCAAGAATGGCTACTCAAGATGACAGGAGCTTGGGATGAGGCACGTTCACGGTGAACCCTAGTGCGTAATGTAGTTGTAGTAAAGTTGCAAGCCAGAAAACGACCGACTTATTGCTAATTATTATTTTGACAGGCGGGGGTCCTTTGGGGCGCGGCTGATAGGAGGAATTCAAGTAAGTACTACCCCGCAGTGGTATGCGCTATTAAGAAAGCGTAGGCTCGATCGCCATACGGTATCTATTAAGTATGGAAGCCCTGTGTGGGTTTGAGAGCTGACGGCTATCTATCTTAGCATGCAGCACTCCCCTTCCCACCTGCCTCCGTTCCTTACCCCCATCTGCGGCACTCTCCCTACCGCCTATTGTGCCAGCACTTATTTACCGTTGTGTTGCATCATGCTTTCAGTGCTCAGATACCAAGCGGGATACCAAGCAGGGATGAATATTCCGCACATTCAAGATGAGTTGGATACATTGGTTGGCCGCCCTGACTGATCCGGCGGTTCCACAATTGTCCATGTAGTCGCCCCTTCCTCGTTAAATTTAGCAAATTTAACAGTGATTAGGTGGTGGGCAATTTGGCAAGCTACGTCTGATGTTAACCGTGGGGGTGGACTAATATGGACAACTCGAAGAAAGTAGCAGACATACGGTGACAGTATGGTACAATTCCAGGAAGTATATGGATAATCCCCGCTTACTCCCCGCTATGCTCTCATCGCGATGATAATGTAGTCTCCGCCTGGGAGTAATTTTTGAATGTAAAAATGGATGCATATTTTGCAGAGGCGTGATAATAGTTTTCACTCCTAATATGGGTGTGGTTGCACCCAGAAGTGGAGCAGAAACTGCCAAAATGAATTGACTCTGCATGGATTTCACTCATTTCGCACGTACTGTAGCACGGCCGGAGCCTGCAATCCGGCAGGATATACCCGAAACCCTTACTCCCCACTCACCCAAAAACTTAGTAGTCCCCACTGTGATATAGTTAGTGGACAAGCCAGCATCACCAGTCGTCACCATGACGAAGTTGGTACGGGTGTATATGATGCACATGACCGCCTATAACTTTTCTGTGGTAAAGTTTGGCATTGTATATCGCAACTTTTACTACCCATGTTTCACAGAGCATTGTACAAGCTGCCCTGACTAATGCCGACTTTGGGTGTGGCCCAGCAACACTGCCAAGAGGTCATGATACTTCAACCCTCAGTGTTGAGCGGCCACATTGGAGTTGGGTTACTCCCATTAGCATGCGGAGTATAAGATAAGGGCTTTAAAATGGGAGTATGCCGTGGAGAGTTAAAATATAGACTTAGAGCGCGGAGTTACAAGTACTGCCGGTGAGTATACATTGCGTTCACCTTTTTGCTATACAAAAGTAACAAAACCTGCCGGTTCCCATATTGTGGGTTTTTCGTGCGGCCCCAATTAATGCATACCTGAGGACCACCGTTCTGTGAGTACAAGTATGCTGCTACTGTAGGACGAGATAGATATGCTAATAAAAAAATATATTCTTCTATTTGGCACGAGAACAGCTTATATTGAGAGACTGATGGCAACAATATGGATAAGATACATATGTACATATATGTAGGGAGAGGCAGTGCCAATTTTTGATTGGAATGTGGCTAGTCGTTCGACGTTGGCTGCTGTGGTGCGGGGAAGGTAAGGTACCTAGGTGTCCCCCACCAACAAGGTATCGAATTCAGCAGCCACTTGGTGGGTAAAGTCTTGGCAAAACAGCCCTGGATAGTGGTCCTCAACACTCCCGGAATTCCTGCGGTGCGCACAAGATACTGTACAAGCTCAGTTCTAACCTGAAGGAAATGCCCGACTAGAATCGAATTTCGAGACCAAATCCTATTCTTACACCTGAGTAGGTTAAGTACAGCATGAAACATTAGGTATCTAGCTTCCCCTGATGCAAATATATATCACTTATGGTCAAAGGTTTTCAATGCCACGGCGACAGGGATCCAAAGGTTTACAATGCCACAACTCATACCAAGGGTTTTAATACCACGCCAAGTGTACGCGCTTGTAGGCAATGTAGTCAAAAGCGCGCCAACAAGATTAAGTCCGACGAGAATGAAGTCCTGCGCAGAGCAGTTTGGAGTACAGGATATCCATTAGAATAATATATATTAAGCTCAGGGACAAATAACAGGATATTTATGAGAAGAATATTAAGGTAATAAATATAGGTACCACAAGAACTGTACTAGGTCAAATCAGAGTCTGACATGTGTGGGAGTTATGTTCCAGCTGACCACATGTAGAACAAGGGTACTCTTGTGCCCCTAGAGCATACTGGCGGACCTCACTACATCGATATTGTTCCTTCTTAGATTGTCCTCGAGGTATACGAGTGCGAGGAGCATGTCATGGGAGTTCATCTGCTTCTGAATGGGGTTCAGGATTAGGGAAATTAAAGAACAGTATATGAGGCCAATACCATGGAAATTTGTGGAATAGGTATCTTGTTAGGTTTGAACTAAACAGAATTGGGGTAGAAATACAAGAGGGAATAGGTAATTAAGTCGCAGTCAAGAGCAAATGCATGCATGGTCTCCGGATCTTGTTGTAAATGGGTATAAGCTGTGGGGTTTAACGTCTTGAGGGCTGGTGTTAAGGTCGGAATGGTTTGAAAACTAGTATGGTGCAATTAAAATCATCATGAAGGAAGGATGTTGTCAGCTTTTTAGGTTAATGACCTCACTAACTGTAGAGAAGCACAGTCGATAAATCTCTTAAAGTTGTGCTGCTCTGGTGACATGTAGGTATTGTGGGGTATGCATTGTTTTTGCACTTAAGTGTGACTCAAGACATACCTTTGACTGCTACTGTGAAATATAGTTTTTCCCGTAGTGACCAATCCTCAATATTGTCTTTTAAAGCATTGAACCTCACAAGCAACTGTTCTAGGTCTAGTACAGGTAAAAGATGTGATCTAGTGCCTTACATAGTTCAACAGTATTACCGGATCTTTTAAGCTACTACAAAATAAAACTCGTGTTGGATATATTATCTGTGATATATCCCTTGTTCTTTGACCAGATGTTTAACCCGCTACAAAATAACTTCCATTTCGGGTATGCCTCTATTAGGTATTACAATGCGCGCGCTTTGGAACTACGCGCGGTATTGTAGTGCCGCTATGTCGCTGTGGCATTATAGAACCTGCTGTTGCATTGTAGAAATTATACCCCTGCCGCCGTGGCATTGAAAACCATTAACCTTTTTTCATTTACATATTCAGTACTCGTATGGGCCTTAGGGGGGTGTTACCCTAGAATAGAGCCAGGGCATCAGCAGTAACATACTAAGTAGGATTATTAGAGGCGTTCTGCACCCTGACCAAACCCGACTATATCATGTGAGCAGCTGGCCAGGGTGAGATGTCCGCCGGGCAAAGGGCATGCCATCGATAGGTAGCATATTTTTTGCCCGGCGGACCTCTCTAGTTAACCCCGCTAAAAACAATAACAAATGGCGGAATTGGGTTAAGTGAAAATTTTGATTGATCTAGATCCAGACGACCTGTCTGTATGTACATACTATGCGATCATGGCTGCCACGCCGATATAGTAGCATGCATAATGCTCGCTCTGGGGACCGAGCATAGCGATGCGACCTTGGAGGATCAACCCAATTTGACACCTTCAGATGCATAATAAGCTCTTTGATCTCTGACTTGGAGAATCGAAAATATGCCAGGCATTCTGCATCGTCCAATCCTAGTGTAGGGTGTAAGCAATTGGAGGTTGGTATTTTGATGCGTGTGTATCAGAGGTATCGTCATACGCTGCTAGGCATGCATAGTAGAGCATCATAATTGCCGCCGACAGGAGGGCGACTTGGTCTGGATTGATATTCGCTGGCATTTTTGATATACCGGTACCGCACTGACTGCTTGAGACTGGCAAGGTTGTAAAGCTCTTCTTCTGGCGGATATCTAGCGCTACCAGGGTAGATGTGACTAAAGTTGAATTGTCCGCCAGGCCAGGGTGCGGAACGACTCTATTTAACCCCTCCCAGAATACCATAAGCGAGCCGCCAAACAAACATGGATGCTTTACCCCTCACAGAATGCAATAGGCAAGCCGCCAAAAAAACATCATGTTATCTTCCGCCTACGGATATAAAAATCACCCTTTCCTTTCCCCCGCTGTTGATGTTCCAAAAGACGAACTACTCACTCGCACCACCGGCATCCAGCGACTCATATTAATATACTCATTTACATAGCTTTACTACCCATATACCACTTGTATTCGGAATGGCAGACCGGAAGGGGGTAATTGTATGTGGACACTCCCTCTCAGGCACCCTCTTACAATCGTTAACACTTATTTCTCATAGACCCGCTTCACTTTCGAGGGATATAAGGAGCACAACAAGGCGTAACCCTGCCTGCCCCTCCCCCGAGCACTAGGGTAATACTCAGGCTAATACCCTGGATAGGGTTCTGAGGATCATCAAGGATGACACTGGTACTCATCAGTTCACCATGAATCCCTCCTATCCACCCATTTACCAGTGAGTATTTTTTTACATATAATCTTGAATAGCCTCATGCGCCCAGTTTTATTCTCCTTTCTCTCTTCTCTTTTATTAGAATCCAGCATAGAACCCCCAAGTAGATCGGAATGCTGACCGTTACCTAAACATGCAGCCTACCCCCGCTCACGCAAGGTGCCATCAACAACCTCAAACAACTTGAGGGCGTAATTGTTCAAGTCATTGAGGGCTAATTCTTTTGGGGAAATCTATCAAGCGGCAAGCCAAAAATATGCGTGGCATCAACTCCCAACCCCAAGCTTTGGTTGAGTGGAAAATCGTTCTCTAGCTATCGGATCTTCATTCCTTATAGCTCGTGAGAGTCAGAGCTTCTTCCATCTTTATTATTATGTAGTTCTAAGCGTGCATTATATGTTGGTGGCCTTTCTTGGTCTAGTGTTTGGAAAGCAATGTACGACACCTTTAAACAAATTTGGTAAATTTGATAACCCGCAACATGCGTGCGCGACCTGCAGTTAACAAGTTACGTCTTCCCATCTCTCGCTTCGTACATTAGAATCTTGCTATGTATATACATTGGTCCCTGTAATAACTGCATTGTGCATGCAATGAGAGATAATTGATGGATCCACTGATGGTGGTTAGTTTTGCGGTTGTGGCAGTTCGATGCATGACGTCGCAACCATAAAATTCTACAGACTTGAAGTTGCAACTACAAGAACGTGGGGGTACTCAGATCACTCGGCCTATATTGGTTTAGTTGGTGGCTTGCAACTAAAACCTTGTACAAGAACCAGGTTCTGATTTGAGAACCCCTAGGTTTTTTGGCCCTATGCTCATACTTGGTGCTCTGTTCCTTTGTTGGAGTTAAGTGATTTTACTCTGATTACGGGTTATGTAATCCGCTGCGGATAGGACTCTGTGTAGCATACCACAAAGTTATCGTAGCGTAATAAATCCACAATCACCAATCTGACTTGTACGGACAAGATCGACGCAGGGATAACCAGTGTGGGGAACTCCCCGCAATGACGTCCACAGTTTTCAACAGCTAGTAAAATAGTTCACTCAGGGCCTGCATGGACTAGCACGGTTTCTTCATCCGAGCAATATTTATTTGCGGTATTTAAATGCTATGAGGACGTAATAATGTCTGTGTTGCCCCAAACCTCAATCTTTTACTAAATCACAGCCCCCTATATCAAAGAAGTCTCCGTAGCTCAGTGGTAGTAGCGAGAGATTGCAGTACGACCATTTCTGGGTCAGACGACCATCTCTAGGTCAGGCGTTCGAACCGCCTCGGGGACTTTATGTTTTGCAGCACTTTTACAATATCGCACGGCAGCAGTAGTCTAGTGAGTTTCTTGGCTCTACCAACCAGACTAGCGTTCCCACCACTCTAACCTGATCTTGGTAGCTGGCGCTCCTAAAAAATTACGCGACAAAAAGAGTCTTGGCACGAGATCACATCAATTATGTGCCAACCAGACAACTACATATGCATATATGAAATCCGGGGGAAGAATAACTTTCACGCCTGGTTAGTCTGGTTGGCACGACCGCTCCTATGGAGGCGCCTGGTCCCTTGTGCAGGCCTCCAAATGGGAAGAGCCTCGAGTTGATAGAGCAATCTAGATAAGTACCATTACCTATAACTATGTGCAGTACTCTACGCACCAAATTATATTGTATCTCGGCAATGCTCTGATCCGCATGCCAATCATTCTAGTCGGTGCTTACCTGTGGTAGTTTCTATGACCCCAGATCCCGCCCACAGATCCATATACTGTTTCAGAAGCAAACCCTGAGCGTCATAAATGTCTATAATGCCACATAAATTTGAGTTGGTGTGGAGTTCTTGCCCGCGTGCTAGTTCACTTTACCCAGATATCTCGACGTAAAAATGAGTCTGGTTAGCACCACAGGAGAAACAAGGTGGTAACTAATCTAGTTAGTGGAGACGAGGCTAGATAAGGTAGTGGTAAGATACAGGCGAGAGAAGAAATTCTTAGAAATGAAAAAAAATATAATGCGACTTTTGTGGATCGAACACAAGGCCTTCAGATGTTTGACTGAATAACTTCAGTCTGACGCTCTCCCAACTGAGCTAAAGTCGCTGAATGCATAGCGGCGTTGACCAGTTCTTGCCCAAGAATAGAAATTTCAACCAGCTAGACATCTAATCTGAAAGGTAATTATATATATACCAATGCCCCGTACTCACCCTAAGCCTATCGAAATTAATAATCTTGGAGGAAACCCCAACTATGTCCTGTAGGAATTACTCTCACATGCAAGCGATGTCACGGGGAACGCAGGGAACCTGAATAGGATAATTGGAACATGCGGAAAGAAACCGGGGTCCCTAATCAGGGCAATTGGAATAAGGTCCAAAGGGATAAAAGAGCTGGAATTCGCACGGAATCGAGGAAGGATAAGGCAGTAGAACCATAGCATTCGTACTATAGCGATCTCTACATAGCTTTGACAAATACATCTATACTTTTCTCTCTCTCAACGATTCCTCCGCTTAATAACCTCGTAATCTTTACATGTCCCACACTGCCACCTCAGCTCTGGCTTCGAGATCATGTAAATATATATACCTCCTACGTTATAACTCCGCAATTTTCCATCCTCCATCTCCCCCTGACTCGGCCCAAACCCTGTCTTGTGAACATTAGGGCTACCACATCCCGCACCCAATATATACACGTATGCCTAACCGACACAGGTCTAGGTGGAATCGTAACTCTAGAATCCCCTCGCACTGAGGGTCTGGGCCCTGATCCATCGGTGCCCCAAGTGGCCACTCTCCTGGAGGAAATCGACAGCGGGTAAAATAGTTCGTTCCCATCTGGGGGGTAGTTATTTCTCGCTGGAATCGGCGTGCTGGGGGGGGGGGGGGGAGAGGCGGAAGTAGAACTCGATGACACGTGCGCGTGCATGCCAATGAGATCTCGAGTATCACTCAGAACCGGGAGTCTGGGTGGATCGTGGATCGGAGCTTCGGGGGTATGATACGATGACTTGGAGGATTCCTAGGGGGCAGGCAGGTGTGGAGAGTCAACCCTCCAAGATAGACCGTTAACTTCCGGAGAGCTTACTCGGGTGAGATCCCACGGTGGGGCGATCTCTCATGTGAGGAGGTGAAGCCAGTGCGAGAGATCGCCGGAGATGCCTAGGGTGACTTGATGTCGGTATTTCCTCTCACATCATCATCCTCGGCGGAGCTCCTATCGGTGCCATATTTAGTATCTTCCTCAACTTAGGGATTCACAGGTACAGCCCCCGGTCCGGGTGGGGTGCTGTTGCTGGTTGCAATAGCAAACCCCAGACGGCGAATGCCTCCTCTAACTGATCTCAGAGGCTCCAAACCGATTAACCTTAGAGGCAATAATTATTCCCTCATCGTTGTGTCGGCTAGGGCTAGCCCGGGGATCTAAAGGCGGCTCCAAGGTGCCCCTCTATGCCATGAAGGACGTTGAAGGGGATGTTTTTTGGCAACGGCGACTCGCCATCCAAGCTGGAGTCGGAGAAGATCGTGATTATCTCTCGAGCTCGATCAGGCATTTGATCAACGCTGTAGCCATGGGAACTGAGCCTTTATGTTGGTTTTATCATTTAGATCGTTTTCAGCACGGTTGTGGCATAAGGCTTGTAATTGCGCCTACATCTCGTGATTGGGGGAGTTGGTCTCTTTTCAGGTCTCAGATAATGTATGTAAGCCATATCAATGAATACCAAAGGCCTTCCCGACACTTTTCGTTAACGTTGCCACATGTTAACGTTTTCCACTCAAACAGGTTTTAAACACAACTCAAGGGCTATTCAGCCAAAATGGGTTCAAACTTTAGGAAATATTATACACGTATCTTGGTAGGCGAAGTAAAGCCCTGGAGGAGTGGTCCCGGGAACCGCATTACTATTGCTCAGGTGACTTTTAAATCCGATAAGTCTATCATACCCTAGTCTCAATCGGGAAAACTATGATGCTGTGGAGGAACTGACTGGACAGTTTGTTGTCCTCATGCACATGCGGCTTCAATTATGATACAGTCGAACTTGTGTAAATGCATCTGGTCTAAGGGCATCTTATTCCATCAAAAGATGCGCACGTGTTCTTACGGGTGTTACGCGCACAGGCTCGACTGTTCATATGAGGGCGGCTGCACACGTGCTTTGCCAGGATTGGCGACTCAGGGAGTGCGCATGAGTGGGCGATCTTTTCGAATCCCGCTCGCCCAAATAGTGATGTTATGGAGAAAAGTGCGGGGATGAAGGAACAAGGATAAATGTATGGTCTGTCGAATCGATGTTTAACTAGGCACTGTGAACTTTTATAAAAGCTACTGCAGAGATAAGCTTGACAAGGACAAATCATTCCTGACACTCCTTATCATTCCCATTGGTGGGCCGATCGTTGACAATTTGAGCCCAGGTCTCTCTACCATAGGTTCTATTACCCCCATTAAAATGTTGATATGATTGTCAAGCTCGTATGGGTTTTGCTTGGAGGGTTTTAGATACAAAGCAAGATTATATTGCTCATACCTTGATGCATGAATTATGGGAGCGTTTGCATTACTGCACGGAACAAACCGACAATCATGCTCGTCCTGCCAATACGAGTACTGATTCACACCAAAAAAAAACCCCTAATCATGGGCCGACCGCATTCAGAAACAAATACAAGACCACCGTGGCTGTTGATGTGCTGCAAGCCCACAGCCCCCACCGTTATGTGGTTAGATTCTGATCATAACATGCACACATGCAGCTGCGAGGGCGGTATTGGCTGGGTACAGGAATCAGCTCCAGTAAAGAGTGAGACCTTTCAGAGCCTCAAGCACATGCATGGGATTCAGCTCAAGATAAATAAAACTATACGATTTCCTTATAACCCTATGAATTTCACTGACACCGATATCCAGCAGCTACTCCACACTTTCAGTATTATACTTTAGTAGTTCAAAAGTTGGACTACGTTTATTGTGTATTTCTGGTGTTTCAAGCTTGGTACGGCTAGCGACATGAGTGACCTAACCTCGCAAAGTATGAATCCCATCTTTAATGGATTTGATTGGTCAAGCAATCTACTTACAGATCTCGGTCCCCTACTCGCCTTGTTCAGAGGTATGTTGACTACTGAATTGCTTCCAAGGTGCACAAACCCGGTTTAGCAAAATTGCTAACTTTGAATAACCCTTCTAGAGCAGGTGGCCAGGCAATATATGAGTAAGTCGACAGGGTGGGCGGATAATATTGCATTTGCAATGGCTCCACTGGGGATTCACTGCAATGGTAGGGGCGATTCGTGTTGGAGGGCCCCCATGGCTCAAGGCAACAATAGGGTAAGAGGCACACCACTACGTTGCCTATACCACCCTCAGGTCGTAATGTGTGTGAGTGAAACTGACGCGCACAATGGTGTAGGAGAGCGAGGGAAAACAAAGCCGTGGCAGAGAGCGAGCTGATATCTTCTACATCATCGGAGTTCTGTGAACTCTGGAATGGGCAGCAGATCGTGAGAGTTTTTGGATGGCCTTCAGCCTGTGAATTGATATCCTTGCCGAAAATTGGGGAAGATGGTGAGGTGGATGGAAGATTGGGACGTGAGCTTGGTGCGACTACCATTGTACTCCGAGTCTCCCAATGGCAGCGTGGAGCGTCATAGCGAGGAGAGGTCCGTCGAGGCACTGCCGAAGGTGAAGTCTGCCAGTGAAGAGTTTGTCGGGACAAAGGGTCCAAAAGTGGTTCTTGTGGAAATTAAAAAGGGTATGTGCCATACCAGTACCTCAAATAGTTTCTCGTTGGCTTTGGCTAAGAATGAGTAGGGAAGCATCTTGTTCATCACTGGATTGCGAAACGCCTGGCACAGTATTTGCAGCGAATTAAGATGCCGAAGATTCCCCCGAAGGACAGGAAAATGGAGAGATCGGTCCCAGAGTTACCCCCAATCGCACCGAACATTTCTTTGAATCTAAATGGCTCGAGCTACCGGGTATAGATATACATTTGCTGTTGGAGTGTTCCTGCAGGGCTTGGTATTGGCTTACGCTTCAATGGAGAAGTACTACTCACATTGGTCTCTTACTGCTGCCGATGGTCATGCACGTACTAGCTATGGCTTACCGCTTACTATGATCGGCACGCTCCTTCTGACCAGCGGCATGCTCATTTGTGCGTATGTTGTGGGGGGTGGCGCGGTGGAACGGGGGTGGGAAGTGAGGACTGCGGCGGGAGAAACACCCAAGGAAGGATTGCATGTCCTCTGGGTGCAGAGAAGCCAGGATGTGAGCGACCAACACTTCGACTCATGTATTATTATCGCTAAGGGAACTCGCCCAACCCTTAAGAGTTCGTACCGACGTGAGCATGAGCTTATGGTACTTGGTCGTGAAAACCACCCCCAAAATACTACCTTCGTCGGCAATACACCAACACAATCGCAAGGTGTTCGGACGGCGAGCGTCCAACCGGTTCCATCGAACGTTGTGGTGCACGCTGATGACCGCTATCATGGGGCCTCCGGTGCTTATGCGCGGGATGCAGAAGCGTGGATTGACCGAGCACCCACTATGGATGCCAACTACAGACGAGGCGATCGCTGCTCCAAGCCCGCCGAGCTCCTTGCCGTGGTAGGTTCTTTTATTAGTGTCGGAGGCTACATTTGCCAGTTCACTGGGTTTCGTGCCATGCACTGGACTGTGGCCATTGCCCAGCTACTGGCAACCTTGGTTATGTCTGGTTTACGGATCTTTGCCCGACGGGGAGTAGTGAACCTTCCTTTCACGCAGCCCGTGAGGCCACATTATGAGATAGACTTGCTAGCTACTCGACTGGCCCATGATGTGGATCTGCTCTGGAATGGACCTGACCCTTCAACTGAACTCGTGCGGCATAGGTCTAAAATCAGCTACAAAGAGTTTTGGAAGCCGGGCTGTTTGAATTGGGGCATTGCCACCGGGATTGGAGGCACGCCCTGTGAGCCCTTAACGCTGACCCTAGACACGGAAAACAGAGGATCCGGGTATGAGGACCGAATACCCACCAATAGATCGGCTCAAGTAGTGCGCACTAGGGTACATCTTGCTAAACGTATGGATTGGCCTAGCCGCACTCGCGCCCTCGCCGTATCCGTTGCTGCATCTATTGAGGTAGTCCTCAATTGCAAAACTCTTTATAAGGCGAAACCTGACGAACTATCGCTTACATGGTGGTTACTCGGGCACCGTGGACAAAACCTACCCTTGACCATCGCAAGAGACAACGATGGCAAGCCCTAGTCCTGCGACATAGACAACATCGAGGCAATCTTTTCCCTCTGGTTATTCTCCGTCGACGAAGTAGAAGAAAAATATCGAAATGCTGAAATTGGCAAATTGAAGAGCCTCAGGCTCTTGGGGCGAAGCACGGAGAGTTTGCGTTGGGGTTTAGAGCATTGGATCCCAGCTGAGGTCCTTGAAGTTACGCACACCTTACCCTACAAATCCCCTTTGGATCTTTGCCTTGTAGCACACCGAGTGGTTGTTTGTTCGGGGCAGGATGGGACCGGAATCCAGGGGGACTTGGGGAGCCGTGGACATTGACAAGTTCACGTTAGGGGAACTTGGTGATGAGTCTATACTTGGGTTCTCAAAATTTCACCACCTTGTTGCCAGCGGCCAGAGCTATTGGTAGCCTATGAACTCGAGCAGGGTGCTGCAGATCCACGACAAAGAGATATCCTGCACTGGACTCCTCTGCACTATGCTGCAGTGAATGAGGATAAGTATATAGCCGATCTCTTGTTGCGCCATGGGGCAGAGGTAAACTCCCTCGACAGAAGAGGCTTTACACCACTTCACTACGCGGTCCAAACCATCGGCCCAAACGACTCCGATCTAGGCCTGATTCACCTATTAGTTCAGAAGGGTGCAGGTATTAACCTGCAAGGCCGAGATGGAACGACTGCTTTGCACTGGGCAATCAAGGAGAATAATGAACTCGTGGTGGAACGGCTGCTAGAGCTCGGGAGTGACGTGAACTTACAAGATATTTGGATAGGCCACCAGACGCCATTGCATTGGGCAGTTTTCAATGGATCTCTGAGCATAGTCGAGTCTCTCTTGCGGTGCAAGGCTGCCCCTCATAAACGCAGAGAGCATGGAAGGACCCCGATACACATCGCCGCAATCAAGGGCAATGGGGAGATTGCATTGCGGCTCTTAAGGTCTGGTGCTTTAGCTGACGCGAAAGACAGTGACTGTGCCACTCCATTACATCTAGCAATGGCAGGATGGCAGCACAGTGTTGTTGAGGTCCTTCTTGACTGGAATGCAGATCCCCATGCAGTAGATAGTTTCGGCCGGACGCCATTGCATCAGGCTGTCGAAAAAGCGACGGGGCAAGTCCTGAAGGG
>Ga0307511_10003148_pt1 | contig 17006 bp, 10 predicted proteins | sample 13_EM_MG_FD_200266 | JGI IMG/M metagenome (GOLD analysis project Ga0307511, IMG submission 200266) | Populus trichocarpa ectomycorrhiza microbial communities from riparian zone in the Pacific Northwest, United States - 13_EM | ecosystem: Host-associated > Plants > Roots > Unclassified | place... | reverse complement strand
TTTTTTTATTTTTTATTTTTATTTTTTATCATTTTATAAAATTATGATTTATTTTCAATCACAATCTTCAATCTTAATTTATGATATGTTTTTTTTTCAATTTAATTTTATTTTTTTATATCTTTTGTTAAATTGATTTTTCCTTTCAACTTCATTATTCAATCAAAAACTTGTTTTTATTTTTTATTTCAATTTTAATTCTTATTCTTTTGATTGTTTTAAATTTTTTTGAGACCTTTTGTTAATTTAATTTTTATTTTCAATTTCACCCTTCAATGAAAAAATAAAATTTATTTTGTATTTAAATTTTGATCATCATTCATTTGACTGTTATAATTTTTGTTTTCAATTTCACTCTTAAATAAAAAATAAAATGTATTTTGTATTTCAACTTTGATCCTCGTTCATTTAATTGTTATTTCTTGTTTTGAATCATTTTATATAATTGATTTTTTTTTTATCAATTTCATCCCTCTACACATGATTGATTGATAATTGGGTTGTAGGTCTATCATGCTAATTCGACCTAATTTTTTTAGTTTTTTTAATGAATGAAAAAAATATTTCAATATCTTTTCATTTAAATTTTAAAAGGGAGTATTTAAAAGTTATAGTTATGATTTATTTGTATTGAAAAAAAAGGGACTATCTTAAATTTGATGTTAAAGTCGCGACGTATAAATCACAAAAACTTGCTTCAGAACTGTTATCGGTTTGCACCGTGGCCATCTCGTCATGTTCCCAGTCCATAGAAATTAGCTTGATATGCAACTGAACAATGTTTGTATTTATAGATAGTAGATACAGTATTAAAATAAGACTATCTCTCCTTGCAATCTAGAAAGATTTTTTTTTTATTGTGCATTTCTTTTATCTGATTTAAATTCTCCACAATCCTCCCTGCACCACAATGTAGAATCGAATTCTAAGCAATAAATAATCTCCAAGTCTATTTATGTAATTCCGAGTTCGAGTTATTTGTCCTCACCATTTAAAATAAAATTTTTATTACATATAATTTCACTAATCATTTCTTTAATCTAATTCAAATTTTTCTGTAATTCTCAAATGTAAAACATAGAGCATCACAATGATGTTTTGGGCTGCCCATTTATAGGCATGGATTCTCAAGAAGTGATCTTCTTGAGCCTTAACTGGTCGTGAGGCCTGCTGATCCGGCTTCCCATATGCAATTTTGCAGGAAGCTAGGGCGGGGAGGGAAAGTCCAGGGCAGACCAGACCCGTCAAGTTAGAGAAACTTTTGGAGCCTACGAGGACCCACACCTTTCATTGCAGGACTCTCATCTTATTACAGCGCAATTGCCGTTTGTAATGTATGTACTGTTTAAGGACTTTCTCTTCGGAGGTCCCATCTCTCTTCTTTGATCGAGGGGCATTGTTTTGTGGCCGAAGCTGGTGGTACTGAGCGTCAAGGGAAGGGAAAGTTTCTGTGGGACTGGACCTACCTAGCTACAAGACTAATGATGACCGAGGCTGGTTTAAATTAGTCAAGAGTCAACTCCTTCCTCACCTCGTGATAAAAGGAAAAAAAGGAAAACCTTCTGATATCGCCTAATTTCCCAGTGCCCTCGTGTTGATTACCAAAAGGCAAATTCTAGAATGCCTGCATTGACTCTACAAATTCATTTTTTGCCACTACGTGCACAGGATTTTGGAGTAGTTTTATTTAATTTTGATAAATATACAAGAACTTGAAAAGAATAGTCATTTTTTCCAGAGAACAAATCTCACATATAATTAGTAAATAAACAAATAAATAAAATACTAATATATAAAATTAAGAATTGACCAGCTATCTTCAAAGATGCCACAGAATTTGGTTATAGTTTGGAACATCCAGTCCAACCAAAAAGAGTCTAGTCAAAGACATCGTTAAGAACCCTACCAGTTTACGAGCAAAAAGCTGATCAATTGTAGTGTAGAAAGCCCTGATATTGCAAGAGCAAGAGGAAGTTCCCTAAGCCCCGCTTTGAATTTTGATTAAGATTTCTCGGAAAGAGAAAAGAAGGCACCGCATTGTTTCTAGATGTGCAAGAGTATGGTGTGGGCTATCGGTGTTTACTCGATTATTTGTACTCGGATTCAAGGTGGTAACTTGCACTGGATGCGGTCTACCAGCACTTTCTTAAACCTGACATCGATTATGATATCACAGTATCCTGAATTATTAATATGCTCTCATAAAGCAACTGAGCTGAGTGTTGATAGCTATAATAGAACTTGTCAAATCTTGCCTGGCTTTCTAAATCCTAAAAGTAACTCTATTTTCACTCAAAAGAACTAGTGATTTGGGGAGAAATCTCTTCATCATTCAAATCTCCCTTCTTTTAAAGAAAAGTGTGGGTGTACACAATAAAATACACAAACGAATTTATCACAAAAAAGTCTATGTAGACTGCGTAAGACCTGTATCTTTGATATTTGGTTAATTTATTAGTTTTGATAATTTTATACGTTTTTTTATAACCAAAGTTGTTGGTGGTAGGTAAAATACTTGTAAAAAATTTCACTTTGTAAATTTAAAGACTCTCCGATAATTAATTTTTTAAAAAGAAAAGTCTATAATTCTTTAAAGATACTCTAAAAATAAATATACAGTAAATAATAAAATTAAAAACCAGGAGTTCAAATGATTTTTTTTGTATTTAGAGCCCACAAGTCTTGTTTATTTTATAGAAATAAAGGGCTAACATGTAATTTTTTCATTATATTTTTAGTATCGCTTATGTGTCAAAAAGATAAAAATATATTTGAGTCATTGAATCTCATGATCCAACACATAACCCAATAAGATTTTTAAAGTTATATGTGCTTGGACTCGACGCTTGGCTAAACTTGAAGATGTTGAGTTTAGCCAAGCATCGACAGCTCATCGGACTTGTATATACTTGAGTTCGGTGCTAGGCTGCATCCAAGATCGCTGGATCTGACAACTTGCAAGACCTGTATATATTTTAGCTTAATATTTAGCTAAATCCAAAAATATTGAGTTATCATTCTTCTTCTAATTTCTTTTTAAAAAAATTATATAAAAATAAAACATGCTCGTACATGTATAAGATTTTATTTCATTTGTTTATATCTAGATCAAAATTTAAAATATCTTAACAAATAAAGCTAATATAAGATAAATATACCACCTCTTCAAAGATATTTAAATCCTATGAACCTCAAAGTTGAGTATACATATTTTTCACAAGTGCATCTCTATGTCTTTAGTGGAATATAACAATCAGGTCTGATCTTCAGCTACTCCATACAACTGAACACATATTTGTGCGTAGGTGGGCTAAAAACTTTCTGTTAATCAAGAGTAAAAAATATATCCTACGGCGATTACAAAACTAGCTTCGTCCCCTCTACGCCTAACCCAACAACGACCTGACCTGACCTCTCCCTCCTCCCTTTTAGTGAGTGTTTGGGATTCTTCTAACATTTCCTCTTTTGCTACTTTCTTTCCCCCCCCACCCTATCAGTCTTTTCTTCAAACACTTTGTATGCATTTACCGTAACTGCTGATTCATTTAGGCAGTTTTATGATCAATTTTTTGTTTAAGTGATGAGAGAATAAGCAAGAAATAAAAAATCAAGCAAAGTGAAATGGACGGAGCAGAGCTGGAACTAGAGCGAAGGAGCAAGTTCTTGAGTAGTTTGATAGAGAAAAAGAAAGCCAAAGAGCATCAAGAGCAACACAGCAAGCTCAATGTTCGTGTCAGAGCTGCTGATATGCCCGTTCTTTTGCAAGACCGAGCTTTTAGGTGTGCTCGTGACCAGCTTGACTCCATGCCTGGAAAGCTTGATAGCAAACGCCTCGCTCTTGCCCTGAAGAAGGTTAGAAATTAAACAAGTTCCTTGCTTTTCTGGGTTTCGATCTTTGTTTACTCTTCAACCTTTAAAGGTTCTGGTGATTATAAATTATTTATTCTTTCGTTATTAGAGTGTTTATAGTAATGGGTATCGAGTAAATTTTGCATAGAGGCAATCCTGTTGACTGTTCAGGCTTTAACCTGAGCTTCAAATGTGCTTAAGTATGAAGCTAAATCGGCTTGTTGGGTTTTTTTATGGGCGTGTTTAGTGTAGATTAATGGCCACTGAGTAAATTTTGAGAATAGGTGGTCCTGTTGAATGTGCCATTGCTTTAAGTGAAAAATGGTTGGGTCCTTTTTATGCTGCTGGGTTCTAATCTTTAATTAGGGTATGGTTTACTCTGATTATTAAAGTTGGAATCCTTTATGTGAAGAGGAAAGTGTTTGGCACGTGGTCCAATCTTGCAGCCGTGTTAGATTTTTTCTGCTACCATTATGAAACAGCCAAACTAAGGATGATGGTTTGAATCTTGTCAGTAGTGCGTGTATAGAAACTGCAAGTACAGGTGGCCCTATTGATCATTTGTGTTGTTAATTCTTAATATAAAATTCACTGGCTTTATTTTTATTCTTGATTGCGAAGTTGGTCTGAACCCATTATTTCTTACCAACTCTTTGCTTGATTCTACTGAAAGTATGAATTCCTTAGATTCCAAAGAAATTGAAGTTGTGCAACCATATGTATTGAGTTAATCTTTATAATATTTAGTTATTTACTCAGTCCAATCGAGCCAAAAAGGTGACACCTGTCTCGTAACTAATTAGAATAACCAAATAAATAATACATTGCTGGTTCAATTATTTTCTTGTTTTAGATTTTCTTTTGGTTGATTGCCAGTCTGAATAGCTTCTCTGAATCACTAATTGCATGTGTTCAGAGGGAAGGGAATTACGTGAATCTGAATAGCTTCTCTGAATCACTAATTGCTTGTGTTTGACTTTTCTCTCTTAATTGAGGGTAGAGTTGAGACTTTGGTTTACCGATACATGATACATAATTTTAGTCAAATTATAACTATATGCAAATTTTGTTGTAGAATTATTTCATTAAATGTACGAGAAAAAATAGAAATATCTGGATGGTTTTCATATAGGTCGTGTTTAAAATAGTAAAAGGGATCCAACCTGCTGATAACCTGGCACCTTTATGATCCCAGAAAACCTGAGAAAACGAGCAACTGGATTGCTTGCTGTTTAGACGTTCTATATATAGGTTATCTAAATCCTATTAAACTGCTAATGAGTTCTTAGAATTTGTACATATTAAGAGAGCAAAGCATTCTCACAACTCCAGCGTTTAGCAGAATTCTTGGATATGAAATAGGGGCTGCCCATGAGGGCAGGTCCAAGTCCAATATCACTTAAGAAAGGAGTTACAACTCCCTTATGAACTGTCTAGAAGCAGTTTTGGGTCAGTTTTTGAAAAGGGAAAAGTAATATAGAAAAAATACTCTTGTTATTTCTCTGTCAAGGTTCTCTACATTGTGGATGGCACTTGAATTGTGGAAATTGCGTGTTCTTTCCTCTGTGATTGCGTGTTAAGCCTTTAAGCAAGTAAAATAACAATGATCTTGGAACTTCTGCAAACTCCACTGCTCGGAGTAGGTGTAACCTAGATTTGTTAAATTGCTTCATTGGTAGCGGAGCTATGGTCATTACAAGAAGAAACAAGAGAAAAGAGATGAATGCACTGTCATGGTAGCAAAATAGAAGGTGTAAATGTTGAAATATAAGGCATATTGACTCGTCAGGCCTAAGCTTGTTACAGCTTTTCCTTAGTGTACTATCAATTGCGTAGGTCTCTTGCAGTTGATGTTAGCCTAGGTAGCTCTTGCAAGCCAGATGTTCTACTGTTCAATCTAGAACTTTGTCACTTGCATTTCTCGGGGATATAGTTACTTATACCTGCTCATTTGTTTCCAGATTTCTGAGACTTAAAGGAAGCATTGTACCAAAGCATCAAGCAGTGGATTTTGCTAGATTTACCTCTTTCTCAGTCTCTTTAATTTTCCTTTTACCTCTATCAGAACACCTACTTGTATGCAATCATTATCTACATCAAACATGGAAATTACCTATTAGATTTGTTTTAAGAAGCAAACTTTTGTATGATAAATGAAAAGAAAACTGGAAGCTGTAAAATGGGGAGAGAAAGAAACAGCTATTTATAAGGTGGAATGTGAGAACACAAGAAAAGAAAAATTGGCAGATTCCATCATCTTTGAAATATGGTAATGTTTCCTGTTTGATGCCAGCTTCAATGATTCTCGATAAATTTTTACACATGGAAATGTTATCTCTATCTATCTCGCATCAATTTATTTTGACAAGTCAAGCAGTTAATAGACCTGGATAAAATAAGCCAAAGATCAAGTTTCTAGACTAATCATTGCTAGTGGAACATAGCTATTGCACACGTGTGCGTATGTTACTCGGATTGAATTTTCTAGAGATGTCATGGGAGCTGGGAGGGGAAAAAATGACACCTGGCAAACTTCAACTTTGAAGAGCGAATTGGACCATACCTCAGGTGGTTTTTTATAATTTCCCTTTAGATTATTTGGCACACTGCTTATAAAGAAGGCCTTTATTGAAGCAGCAAGACTTTGATGTTTAAATTCAAGAAAACATAGATAGGTGAATGTCCGCTGTTCTCTATCCTTTTGTTACCTAAGAGATAATGATGATCATTTAAGCTTGAATTTATGGAAATTGTTCTAGGAAGTGCCGTTTAACAATAACGATCTAACAGATCACAGTTTTTACTGGTTTGCCAGGAATTTGATGCTGCATATGGTCCAGCTTGGCACTGCATTGTTGGAACTAGCTTTGGTTCATATGTTACTCATTCCACAGGAGGTTTCTTGTATTTTTCGATCGACAAGGTTTACATCCTTCTCTTTAGGACTGCTGTCGAACCTTTAAACCGTTGACAGTTTACAAATTGAGTTTCAAGCTTTTCTATGTTGTTATTGAAATCGTACATTTGATTTGCCAGTTTGTGTAAAATTACCGGCTAAGATTATAGTTTCTGTTTTTTTTCCAGCTGTATAACACTCCTCATTATAAGAGCACAAGAGATTGGTCCTTTGTTACTAATTTTTTTTCTGCATTATGTTCTCTCCATTACAAATTAATTAAACCAGGCAGGTAGCATCGTATCTTCGGTCCAATATATTTGTCAAGGATTCTCATTTCTCATGCTTTAGATATTTATTATGAGATAATGCATTTAACTTCTACATATTATCTGGCAACACAAAACAATGATATTTTTGGACAGTGGATCCTCTCACTAGCAATTTCACTTGCAAAAAATCACAAGTGCAGATGAACGCCTTTAAGATACGAAATTCCTGGGAAGTCAACTAGCCGATCCTTTATTTTGATTACGGAAACTACCAAATTATAGCTATTGGCTCGTATGGAAATGCTACGGATCTGTGCAAATGTTGTCTTTGTTATGCTTGCATAGGTGGACCTACGATAATTTGGATTCTTGCGTTCATTTGCTTAGCAAGCAAGAAATGAATAGGTTTTGACAGAGTCAAATGACTGGAAGTTGCAATTACAAATGTGCGGTTCACATTGCTATACGTATGTGTAATGTTACTCAGTTCCAAAACTCTTCTCTCTTTATTTTTCTTGTCTGGCTGTGTCATCCTTTTACACCTCTTTCCTTGAACTGTTCCCCTTTATAAATTATCTTTTGAACTCAAATTACAATATTTGAGCTTGATTGGGGACATGGGGATTTTACATTATGTAGAGAACAAAATGCATGAAAGTAAAGAATACTTTATGCAGCCTCTGCAAATTCTGTATGCTTTTTTTTCTCATCTTGGTTCCAAAAATAGATATACAATCCGAGAGGTGGAACCAGGGCCACCTCATGAGGCTCTATTTTTTGTCCTGGCTTACCTCGATGTATTTGACCTTCTTGTCATGAGTGAAGTTTGCATGCCACTCAGAGATGCAGTGAGCAAAGATGTATTACCGTGGCGGGATATCATCATTGAAAGGCCTTTGAACTCGAGATTGTCTGATGAGATTCTGGTGCAAATCACTTCGAAGGCACATGGCAGACTCAGAACTTTGGCTCTCATAAACTGTTTCAAGATCACAGATGATGGCCTTCAAACTGTCATTGAGAAAAATCATTTAATCAGTAAGGTATGATTACCAGGATGGACCTTCGTTTGTTTCTTATATTCCCTTTATTTTTATTTTTTTATTTTTGATGATGATTAAATTGATTTTTTTCCACTGCCGTTCTCTATAGCTTTGCTATTTTAGCCAGAGAGAGAGAGAGAGAGTTTCGATACTTGCCACCGTTTTTCTAACAACTAATTATCTAGGTTAAGGTGGGCATGGATAAGATATGTTTGGAGGGGATTGCATTTTCATTTAAAGCAAAAGATACCAAATCTTATCAAAATAATAAGTGGACGATGTTGTCTTGAAACAGTTAAAGGATCAGATGAGTGAGTGGCTTCCTGAGGTAAAAAAAAACTTGAGTAATTCAATTGAATTGTATATTTTTGGTCGATGGAAAAAGTAGATTGAGTGACTTGCTGTGAATCAAGTTGAAATCCCATGAAATATTTCTGCTCGTTCTTTTTTTTTTCAATTGAAATTGCTTCAATTGATAAATTTACTGCAGTTGCGGAAACTCGTTGAAAAATAAGAAGATATTGCGAATGACTAGCAGTCTTCAGTAACAGAAACAAAGTATATAATGAATGTTCAAAGGCCTAACACCAGTACTCGTGCAACAAGTATATGTAAATCACCAAAGCAGTAAAGCACTAACCCAAGGGTTAGACCGCTTGCTCTTATGAATGTACTAGGTTGACTTGGGAGGTGGTTCGTCTATAAAATGAGCTGAGAAATAACTTAGTCTCAACTAACACTAAAGCTGGTTCAAGAATATCTATCTATAAAATGATCTGAGAAATAACTTAGTCTTAACTGACACTAAAACTGGTTCAAGAATATCCATAATTTTGAATAAAAAGGAAGGAAGCATTTTTTTATGTGGAACAGAAAGCATTCAGGTAAATCCTTATTATTATTATTTTGTCTTTTGGCTCAGCTCCACGTACCCGGATGCTCTGGCTTAACCCCTGAGGGAATCATAAGAACTGTGAAGACACTATCCCAACATCACAACAGCTTAGAGAGTTTACGGATAAACGGTATCCACAACCTAAAGAAAGAACACCTGGAAACAATTTCTTCTCATCTTCAAATGAACCCACCGCATCAAAAGCCACAGCCTATCCTGTATCATCACCATAGCAGTTCCTTAACATCAAGAAACGAAGAAAGTAGCCGCATGATTGATGTGGACATCTGTCCAAAGTGCAATGAAGTAAGAACAGTTTTCGACTGCCCGAGGGCGACCAGCAAGAGTGGGAGAGAGCACTCATTCACCCATTGTAGAGGATGCTACTTTTGCATTAGTAGGTGTGAAGAGTGCGGACAATGTGTGGATGATGAAGAACTGGAAGAGACTCTTTGTTTTGGTATTTTGTGTACAGATTGCTGGCTGCTTCTTCCAAAATGTTGTTTTTGCAACCAGGCATACTGTAAGCAACATGAGAATCAGCAGTGCAGTCTTCCAGACAGTACTGGGTTTCTATGTGACCTTTGTAACGAGAAACTCGAAACTTATGGGGAATTAGAGTAGTGATATTCAGTAATATGTTGAGACAGAAATCTTCAAACTTATGGCAGCTTTCTCTACATTAGATTTCATATACATGAATCCATACAGTATGTATGAATATCACGTAAGAGCAGGGCTAAAAAGTGCGTTTAACTTGCGAACTTTAGAGCTTTTATACAAGGTCCCTCAACTTTAAATCCTTGATTCTGGTCTCCCAACTATTATTTTTTAACAACATTTTTTCATGTAACTCACCATTTACCCTAAACTAAAAAAGACAGTGAATTTTGACTCGCATGTTTCTCAAAAAAGAAACAAAAATTATAGATATATTGAAGAAAAAAAAAGAAGAGAAAAACAAACAAACAAATGGAAGGATTCTTAAGAGGGAAGAAAAAATAATTGATGGGGACAAAAAATTGAAATAAATAATCTATTTTCATAAAGACAAACTTGATGAGCGATCCTCGGAATGTCGTGCATGAGTCGCAACTTTGACCCAAAGGCCTACAAGAACATGTGCAGCAAAACCATTTGACATTGTACTACTGGGAACAACGTTTGACCTGAAAATCATCACGCTACCAATCAAAAATTGAACACATCACAAATCCAGTTCAAAGAATACATATTCTGCCCTAAAAAGATAGTTACAACTTTACAATAATCATCCAGAGTTCTTTTCGCTGGTCTATAAAAAAAATCCAAATTCACCAACTCATGTTAAAAAACTACTCCGTGGCTATTTGACCTATCAACCTGGCCACCCCCTTAACTCCTCTCCAGGAAAACCAAAATTGGGTGTGCCGCAAGTTGTCTGATGGCATAAAAAAAACAAATGTTTTGAATGATTCCAATGCTATCCAAGGGTTACAACTGATACAAATGCACCAAGTTTTACAAGCAAACCATGCTCATTAGTAAAACACCTATAATCACAGAGGTTGTGAAGGAACCAGCACCATAGAAATATACGGAATGGCAACCAGATGTCGATGAATTTGATGACGGCGCCAGAGAAGTTGTATTTGGGAAGGTACCATTTCTTCCAGCACTACATTAACATAAAAAAGCAGAGTAAAGAAATGTCAGCAAACTACTCTTGGCAATCTGGCGTATCCAAAACAAGAGTTATGAAATGCAGTGCAAAGAGAATTAGACAGACGAGTGGAAAATAGCAACAAGAAACAAAAATCAGGCCTTTAAATCAATTGTACAAGCTTTAGTTTATACCTTCCAGGAAATATACAGGAACCATGACCTGCAGAAGAAAAAGAAAATAAGAAACTCCATATGCGATAGGAAAACCACAAGGGAATAGACAAGCAACAAAAACTCTTGTCACTTGTGCAAGCATCTCTAGTAAAACCCAATCTGGCAGTTTCAAGAATTAAACACCCTAAATCATTAACAGGCACGGCCACTTATTTTTGCAGTGGAGTAGCTTTTATGCTAGATGAACACTTACTGCAAAGTTAATATACCATCAGCCAATTAATGCTCACCAAGTAATTCATATCCCCACTGTAATATAGTTGGTTGTTTTCTTCTCAAATCCTATTTTGCTGGAACTATAATTGCTTACTTGGGTCACTGGTGGTGATGGTGGCTACACCTTTAAAATCACAAGTACCAGGAGACTTGGCCATTTTCTGGAAATAAGCATTGAAAGCATATGTTGAATGAGCAACAACATTATCTGGCTCATAGCATGGCTGCCCTTGTAACAAGAATGAGCAATCAACTTTCCCAGGTCCACAAGCCCAATCAAGAGCTGCCTGTAGCATCTTTGGGTCAGCACCTTCCTTTGCAACACAAAAGGTTTGGTTTGTGGTGTCATTTGCAAGTAAAGTACCAGCACCAGTCAAGTGTAAGGTATAAACTGGCATGCCGTTGGCATCAAAAAGCCCCCAGTTCTTTTCGGAGACTGGCCCGGGTCTCGAATCCTCATTATAGAGCTCATAAATATATGTACTAACCACAATCCCAGGATGTTTGGGAGTGCCTGTGTTATTAAGCACATGCCTAATCAAGTTGCTGTTGTAAGTGTTAGCATTGTCAAGTGTTGCATCTGGCTCAGATGAGTCACCTTTGGATGGCCAGCCAGACTCAGTCACAAAAATAGGGATTTTGGTGAAGTTCAGATAGGACATTGAAAAATATGCTGCATCAACAATGGCATCAAAGACGTTAGTGTAATGAAGGAGTGTATTAGCATCCACAGCTTCCTTGTTAGGAGGGAGGGGGCGGAAAAGTGCATAGTCCAACGGGATCACACCATTTGATTGCATGTAGTCATAGTATGGATATACATTTAGCATAAAGTATGACCCTGTGGACTGCAAAAATTTAAGCAAGGGAACCATGACTGGATCCCAAGAGCGATTGAAGAAGGCTTGGGAAGGAGGGAAAGAGTCAAGGATGATGGAAGAAGACTGAGGGGTAGAGACTTTAATTTGGCCATCAAGATTGGAGGCAACAAGGGCAGAATGGATAAACTTCAGGGCAGAGACCAGGACAGGGGCAGCATTTGGGAGTGTAGTAAGGATTTCAGATCCAACTGCAATGGCTGTGATGTTGGTGGCAGGGACATGGGCTATTACATTGCGAGCAACCCAGTTGGCTGCAGTGGCATTCGATTGACCAATGCCAAGGAGCTGCTCATTGGGAACTGAAACAGTTACACGGATGCCTGTGTTGGCAAGTGCATGGAGCATGGCTCGGTCTGCATCATAGAGCCTGACATGTCGAATGTTCTGAGCCTTAAGAAGGGCTACCACCTGAGTTGGACTTGGCATGTCAGAGAGTGCTGTGCCAATATTCACACCAATGAAGGCATCTGGTAAATGAGAGAGAGAGAAAAAGCAATTCAACAGTAGGATTTAGACAAGCAAATTGTCTTTGTTGATAGAAAAGATTTCATCTTCATCAAACCACTAAAAGTTTCTGTAACTATATTATGAAATATGAACACGGACATTGCAAAACTATGTTCAGAAAGACTATCAATCCTTGGCCAGAGAAAATCTGAAACAAACAAGGGAAGAACGCATTTTGACATTCAAGAGATAATAGTCAGGCATGGAAAATAGAATGGAAAATAGCTTCTATATGCTCAGACACAAAGTGTGGAAACTGTAGCTCATTTGACACCAGTTAGGTAGATATCCATGATCATCAACGCATTGTGTGCCTTATTTATGACCCATACACAACGCATTCAGAATACAAGTATTAACAGTAGACATGGTTGCTTAATAATGGAGGCAAAATCTATAAGTAAACTAAAAAGAAATATAAATGCAAAATTAACTCCTTTCTACAGTGACAGCATCTAGTAATTTAACCATACCAATTCCTAAAAAAGGGAACAAATTAGTCCCACTAATCCCAATCCAGTTTGGAATCACCATGATAAAAACCAACACTTTTCTTATTGAGCAAAACTTAAGATGGCACCACCAAATAATGGGGGCCCACACGTACCTCTCATGCTGAATCATGTATATGACTATTAAATTGCAGATTGTATTTATCTACTTTGTACAACTATACATAGTATCCATTGATTATCTACATGAAAAGGCATTGTAAATACAAGCATCATTATTTGTCTTCTTTTCAGAGCTCCCTAAGACTTAAAAGCATTATGAAGGGTAAACTATATATTTACCCTTTTGGATTCATTAATATTTCTACTTCTACCTCCATACTTTAAAGTTTCCCAATATTAAATAACCAAGGAAACGTTCACTTTTTTTCATACTTTGTATTGTCTTTTATTATTTTTCCCTTTATAACTCCCCATGCATATTAAGCATCTAGAAAAAAGCTGCTAAAAATCTCAAAATCAAATTCAGAAGTAGGCTATTTAATGGTTAATGGTAACATTGCAACTTTTCACTTTTCAGGAACTATAAGGGTAAGGTTGAAAAAATTTAAACCATAGGAATAGAAGTGGAACATTGATAAATCCATAAGGGCAAAAGTGAACTTTGCGTACCAGGAAACCATTTATGGAATTACAGCTTTATCCTTTCCATTGTAGAGAGAGATTGTTGATTCTGTCTAGAATACATCATGCCATTGTTAACCTGAAAACAGGCTCTTCTACTACTACTTCTAAGCTTAGGTAAAATATTTAAGATACTATATATTATTCTAGAACTTAGATATAGGTTAATGAATTATAATCAACAAAATATTTGTTTATTGAGTAACATATTATTTGAGTTCCTTTATTAAAAAAATGTTATTTGAGGTGGGTTACACTATGTAGTGAGTCATTGGACATTTGATGTGCATTCACAATGTACAAGTAGGGATGACAATTTAACACGAACCTAGTGGAAATGACCCCAAATGGATGGAATTTTTTATAGTTGCCTTACCCGATAGGTAACGAATAAAATATGAATAAGAATATTCACAAATGTGATCCAAACTCAACTCAACATATATATAGCCCAACATTAACATAACACACAAACACATATGTGTGAGATTTATAATATCGCCATTTAATATATATGTATACATATCTCAAATATATATTACTCTTTTATTTTATGTTGAATAATAAATATCATTTAAATAGTGAATACTCAAAGTCTCAAATAAATTCCTGAAATTCGATGGATAGTATGAATATCTAAATTTTTTATCCAATGGCTAATGGATATGGTAGAAACCCGACTCATGAATACCCATTACCATCTTTACAAGGACATTTTGAGCTCGCTGCATTGAGAGATGCAGGTTCTGCTTTAAAACTATAAATAATATAATATAGCAAATGGGGTCTTGTAAATAAACGACACATCACACAATTTATGTAACACTGCCCTCCTAACTTTGATCATGATTAAGCCTTGCACTTAGTAGACCATCATCAACTTCAAAATTTTTCCAAATATCAAATCTCTAGACATTGAAGGGGAATGAGGATGACTTCTATAATATCCTGACAATCAGATCTACAATGAGGATGACTTCTATAATAAAAAAAAAAAGAGCTCTGGGCAAGAATAAAACAGCTAGGGAGGTGATTGCTTTTGCATACTATATACATCCACTGCCCACTGGGGGGTGTACAATGCTGTAGTGGAATACATGTATGCAACAGGTTGTGGTACTAGTAGCAAAACAACAACAATATCCTTGGAAAGAGATTTCTAGGATTCCAATTCATCCAATACAAGATGCTTTTGCATCCTCATGCTAAGGGTTTTTTGGTCCTACAGCGTATTTAGTAGAAATGTATCACAGAATATGCTAGTTAAGGGACTGCCACGAGCTGGGAAGCAACATGGTAGAGATTCCCCCATTAAAAGAGAGGGTTGAGATGAGATCAGAGGTTTTCAACTAAGGGTAAGATTTTTATCCAGAGGCTTCTACTTTGATAGCAACAGATTAAAATCAAATGGAAAGAATATCTTTCAACATACATGCCATCCTTTTCTTATACAGGTTTCAAGAAACAGACCTGCAATGAAGTAGAAGGAAACTATTGACTAATTAGTACACTAACCCTGCAAATTCAACCAAATAACACCTATTTTATTGCAAACTTAAATTATAGTACAAATAATCCTATCTTCCTGTTCAGACTAATCACTGAAAACCAAGCTAGTGTCACATAGTAAGACGAAGAAGAAGAAGAAGAATACTATTTCAAACGAAAAAACTTAAACTATTAAGTAGAGATAACTGAAAAACTGCAAAAAAAAAAAGATACCCAGCAAAGGCACACGCAAACTTAACTGGAGAACTACAAGAAAGAACTTGAAAAGAAAGGGGAATCGAGGTAAACAGAGAGAGAAAGAAAAAAGCAAACAGGTAGAATAGAATGGCAACTAATGCCTACAAATCATTGTTTCAAGAATAAAAAAAAAAATCAAAATAAGCTAGCTAAGAGGACTGAGCTGCAGCGAATAATAAAGATAAAGAGTATGAAACCAAAATAAACCAAGCAGATTAGAGAATCAATACAAGAAAAGGCAATAAAACCATGAAAGCACAAAGAAAGAAGCTTACCTTCATCAGCAGAAACAACAGGCACCGTCAATAAGAAAAGCAGGAGCAGCAGAGCCATTGAATCTTCCGTCACAAATTAAATCTTCTATACCTTGAAAAAACCACAAAAACCCAGAAAGGAAATGTATTAGAGGACCAATCAGAAAGACACTAGAAGAAAACAAAAAAGAGCCCGCAGAGAGGAGGTAGAGAGAGAAAAGTTTGCTCCTTTTGAGGTCTCTCTCTATCGTGGGAAATGTTTTTGAACAAAACGAAGATGGGCTTCGTTTAGTTTAGTTTAATTTAGTTGTGCAATAAAGAGACAGAGCGTGTGGGCAGGGTTTGTTTATTCCGGCATTTCCTACAATGCCTTTGGATTTGACCTCCTCGAATGGTTTCTTTTCTTTTCATAACCATTTCTATTTTCTAGAATAGCTTAATTATTATAACTTCAAATGTAGCAGTGGTGTTCTACAAGTGCATTCTTTCCATCAACTTGATGTATTTGATAAAAGATAAATTTCCTTAAATATCATTTTAAAATTCGAATTAAAAAATCAATTAAGAGATTAAACTTCTTTTAGCACTGGAAAAACTAAAAGCACTAGTCTACAAACAACATGTTTATTCGTACTGGTATTGATTACTTAAGTGTCGGATACTGGAGGGCTGAGATTGAGCGAAGGTACATGTTAAACTGTGAGGATAGCAACTTTGCTTCAAATTGAATGGAGAGAGGTGTGACTGCAGGCTTTTTTAATGGCAAAGGAGAGGGAGGGGCTTCACTTCACGGTCTACGAGGAGAGTTCCGGTGCTGACGTGGAAGCTGAGCTGGATTCAATCAACGGTCATATTCCAAGTAGAAAGTGCACCCTTTTCTTTATTACTAGAGTTATGCCGTGGTCGGGTTTTTTTTTCAATAAAAGAAATAAATATACAAGTTTTTTCAATATATTTTTTTATATAAAAAAATTTCAATCACAAATATAAATAATTATATATGTATTTAATTAAATAAATTGATATTTAATAAAAAAAGCTAGAATTAAAATATTTAAAATCACAACACTCAATCATTTATCTAGTAACCTTGTTTTTTACAATAATTTTTTTTTCAATAAGCCATTACTCATACTAATAAAAGATAAAAAAAATTTATCAACAAAAACAAATTAAATGAAATTATAAAACGCAACTATCAAATAACTCATTATTGAAAAGTAAAACTGAAAAAAAAACAATAAAAAAAATTATGGGTTAACTCGTTAACATTGCGACCATGAGCACATGGTTAGGATAAACTCGTAGAGAGTAAAAGGGAAAGAAAAGCACGAAGATCAATTCCTAAAAAAAAATATATTAAATAATAAAATTGAAGAAAAAACAATGAAGCAAGATTCATAATAATAATAAAAAAAAAACAAGCTAACCTT
>Ga0307511_10003147_pt1 | contig 17014 bp, 25 predicted proteins | sample 13_EM_MG_FD_200266 | JGI IMG/M metagenome (GOLD analysis project Ga0307511, IMG submission 200266) | Populus trichocarpa ectomycorrhiza microbial communities from riparian zone in the Pacific Northwest, United States - 13_EM | ecosystem: Host-associated > Plants > Roots > Unclassified | place... | reverse complement strand
ATCTCTAGGTGTAGTATCGCTACTTCAGTCCCAGTCAACTCAATCCCCGCTTTGACACTTCCTAGGCTATAGGAAGAGTCCAGACACCTGTCCCCTTCGTCTTCTATTGCTCCTGTACCTCAGGAGTATCCTGTACCTCTGTCTGCATCACCCTGTTGGTGTAGATCCCCTCTCCCCCTCCTCAGCATATCCTCTCTGGACACCGCGGAGGTAAACCACCACTCGCACAATTTCGTAGTCCTTTGTTGGTGTTGTGTTTGGGTTATTACTCCGACCCAAATCCACACTTTGACTCACAGTGGGTGGGACGTTCATCGCTACTGTAGCAACAAAACTGGGGCAACAGCAGTGGAGGGATGCAAACGTACCTTTGATAGCTAGTAGCTGGTTCTTTGAAGTTGAGTGTTTGAGTAGCGAGTAATGAGAGAACAGTTGAGACTGTATTGAACTAAGGAACTACAGGGAATCCTACAGGGTATATATACCTGTGGTACATGGTCTGTGTGTAGATAAGTATTATTCTTGCCTATTTCACCATATTCCCATATGTAGTAAGTGCACTTTCCATATACGTAGTTATCTGGAAATGTGCCTGCAATGTGTATCAGCATGTGTTAAACACGTGCCTTACTTGTGATAGTTCCGGCTATCCTGTGGAGCCGGTCATGTGATCTTCCGGTATTCCAGTTGACACTACTCCAAATCACATGTAACTGTGATCTCTGGAAACCTCCAAGATTAGATAAGATAAGATATAATCATATGTTCTTGTCGACAGCTACTAGATTCACATATAATAGCATACTGGTCATGAGACCAGGGGGAAGGTGGAGGGACATTGAATTCAACTATTTTTTCATATAATGGCCTAGAAGGTTTGAGGGAACTAGTAATCCATATATTCACATAGTAGGATGATGTCAAGATCGGTTCTCCTCGACAATCTTACTAGGAGGTCCAGGGATGCAGGGGACTAATGAGGAGGTAAGTCCAGACACTAGTAGGTGCTAGTTAGTGCGGACAATCAAGTCCGGGTCATATGGACGAAGTCCGGGCACTAGAGAAGCACTGGGAGTAAGTCCGGGTTTTTGTGGAGTAAGTCCGGACCGCGGGAAAGTGGACCGGAGTAGCGCAGCTTGTCCGGACGAAGGACACATCCCAGAGGTGGGATAAGTCCCTAGAGGTCTAGCGTCGAGTCTGGGACAGAGGTGGCTTTTGCCCTTGTGCAAGTAGGAGACTTGCTACTGTCTGCAGGAAGACAGGGGTTAGTCCTGAGGCGGAGATGGATGTAGTGACCGGAGTTGAGCTGGAGTACAGCTATGGGGCTGGAGATGGCCGGACTAGATCCGGAGTTGCGTCTATGCCTAAGGAGAGGTCAGGCAGGCCAAGGTTAGACCAGAGTTGCGACTGGGAAAAGTATGGATATGACAGATGACTAGTATCCTGACCCTCGAGCGGGATCTACGTAGCTCTATGGCCAGCTATGTGCATAGGTATAAATTGACTTCCATATGTACAACTAGCAAATATTCCTATGATAGCTCTCATTTCCAATGCGGACCTAGTCATTCCTATTTGCCTACATTTGGCTACTGCTCCATAGCCTCACATAGGGCTATTTCTCACTGGGCGCCACGGTCCAGTATTCAGTGTTCGCTGACTCAGAGGCAACCAGTGTCGGTTACTACTTTTATTCCAGTCAATGTCCTTGCAAGGCATTGCAAACAGAGGAATGGGAGGTAAGTCGCTTGATCTTGCCCAGGCCTGGACTCAGCATTACCAGTCGTGAATTTTGTTAACTACTCATGTGCAATCGGGTCAGTGCACTTGGATAGATCGGAAACAGTCTAGTCTCAGACTGAGTCAATTTAACCGTTGGGTACGGAGGCCATATAATTACAAACGTTAGTGGTAAAGAAACGACATATCAAGAAAAGAGACATTGTAATGTACCCTCTGTATGTAGGACTGATCACGAAGTCACTGTAAAGTCGACATTAATAAGAGCTGAGTACACATTAGAAGGGGTCTTACTATAGCTTGCAGGATCGATGTGATCCGGTAATTCGGGAACAGCAACTTCGAAGCGAGATTGAATAGCAGCCATTACTTGTTGGTCGCTTTCACTAGAAACATAAGTGATAGCAAGCCCTTTGGTGCCAAATCGGCCAGCACGGCCAACACGATGGAGATAGCTGTCGGCGTCGGGAGGACAATCATAGTTTATAACGATGTTGACACGTTCGACATCAATACCACGACCGAAGATATCCGTTGCGACAAGTATACGCTTTTCAAATGCCTTGAAGGCAGTGTAACGTTTGATACTTGCGACACAGTGAGAAAACATCGAGAGCAATAGCAGAAATACTTACCGTTCTTCTTGAGGAAGAAGCGAATGGATGCTGATGGAAGGAAAATTGCATGAGACCAGCAACTTATCCAACTCAATAGCACGTGCGACAGATTTCACGAATATAACCACCTGTCTTAAATGAGCAATCCACTCTGGACCGATAGTAAGGTGCTTAACCTGGTTGAATTCGAGAGTGTCCAGCAGCTCGTTCAGCTTCCTATTTTTGCCGTTCTCCTCTAACTTGACGTAATGTTGTTGCAGGCCATGCAAGGTCAGCTTTGTCTCATCATCGACGAATATTTCGAGAGGCTGTGGTCATCAGAAAGAGGGTCGTGAGGACAAATTAAAACAATACACAAAGGACAGTTACATTCGCCATGAACTTCTTGCAAGTGACACGGATATCCTTTGACAGAGTGGCACTGAACATCATGACTTGTTTGTGGTGTGGCGTTGCACGGAAGATCTCTTGGACATCCCGGCGCATGTCTGCAGAGCAGAGAAAGGGCGAGGGCAGTTAGACTCAGTGGTGGCGAGTGGAGACACCGGAGGTAGCCGAATTTCGCTTTGGACTGACCGAGTTGTTCAAGCATTTTGTCGCACTCGTCCAAGGTGAAGTGCTTCACATTTTTTGCATCTAAAATCTTGTCCCTAACAAGTGCATTCAGCCGTCCAGGGGTCGCGACCACGATATGCGGGCACCGGCTCTTGTCGCGTAGAAGTTCGGCGTCCTTCTGGACAGGAGTACCACCGTAGAAGGTGTGGACCCTGACGTCGGGCATATATTTCGCAAACCGAGTGTACTCGTTTTTTATCTGGAAGGCAAGCTCTCGCGTATGGCAGAGGACGATCACAGACACCTCCCCGTTTACGGGCTCCAACTGTTGCAACGTCGCAAGGACAAAAACGGCCGTTTTGCCGTGCCCCGACTTTGCTTGACAGAGGACATCCATTCCCAGGACTGCCTGAGGAATGCATTCTTGTTGAACTACGGAATAGATCGCATTAATGGATGGTGTCGAGACCATACGCAAGGGTCTACCTTCTGATGGATGCTCAAAACCCAAGTCACTGATAGCGCGCAGCAGCTCTGGTTTCAACAAGAAGTCCCTGTACAATGTACAAACATCAGCTCAAGGCGTTCGTCGGTGAAAGCCAATTGTACCTGAAGCCTGTCGAATGTATACCGGAGAAATTTTTCTTGTCCTTCTCCCCCTCTCCATGAATTGTGGTTGTAGCAACGGCACCGTTCGTAGAACTTGCAACAGCCCCGTTAGGGACGACGTCATCTTCGTCCTCATAGTTGACGAGATCCTCGTTGTCGTGCAAGCTCATCGCCGTTGAATTTTACAAATAACTTAGGATGGGGGCAGTGGAGGTCAAGCAGGGTTCGAGGTCAAAAGGATGGTTGATGGCTCGTGGGTACACAGCGCCGTCGGGGGTGACGGAGTTTGAAAACTTTTGGGATCTTAGTCAATTGTGGCACAAGTTCAAGTCACGATTCACAACTCGTCTAGTTAGAATATTAGAATATGGTCGCCAGAGCACCATCATCGCGACCAGCATCATCCATGGCAGCCAAGATCTTATGGCTCGGGCCGTTCTTGCCAAATGTGAAGCCCACCCAAACTCCTCTCGATCCAGGCTCCTCTTTTTCTCTCACCTTTTCCACGTTCTTCTGCTTTTCCTTCACCTCAGCGTATTTCGCCATGTCTTCAGGCGATGTGAAATCGTCATAATATCCCGTATCAATCTCCGAGTCCAGCGCAGGAACAAACGGAGCCCGTGTGGAGCGCAAGTCCTCCCATTTGACACCTTCGAAGAAGGGATGGCCAGACACTTGCGTTAACGAGGAATACCGTACACTCGTATGAGATATAAGCCTATACAACTTGCTTTAGCAACATTCAATAGGCGGTTCAACATTTCTTACCTTGTCACAGCGTCCCATGCGATGTCTGTCAAATTAAAAATGAGATCCTCAGGTTTGTCATACTCAGGCCTTCGCAAGACCTTGGTCCAGTTTTTGAGGTTGGTCCAGGTTTCTTCGGGTGTGCCCCCGCTGAATGGAGGAAATCCCGCCAGAAACTCGAACAGGATGCATCCCAATGACCAGTAATCTACGGAATATGTGTATGGCTTGCCGCGTAGAACCTCGGGCGCCATATAATCCGGCGAGCCAACAATAGAATCAGCGTAGCGAGGATCCTCCCGTCGAATAGAACGGTAAATCGACCGTCTCTCGAGCGTGGACCGATAGACGACTTGATTGTCTTTAACCTTATCAAGCTTTGGAGAGGTAAGAATTAGTGAACCCGCAAACTGTGCCAATCTCACTTTTATCTTCAGAGATTCTATTCGCCTGGGGTTCAGAGCGCCAGTAGCGAGACCAAAGTCAGTAAGTTTGACATGGCCTGTACCATCGACCAGGAAGTTCTGTGGGCGTGAATTAAAATGCGGTATGGATGAAGTGATTGGTAAGAGAACCTCCGGTTTGAGGTCACGATGAATATATCCTAGTTTGTGAAGCTCATTCACGCCAACAAACATCTCGCTGATGTAGAATCTAGCATGTTCCTCCTTCAACACTCCAGAATTATTGAGGAGAGTTCTGAAGTCGCCGCCTGGGACATACTCCATGGCTAGGTACACGTTTTCAGAATCTTGAAATGCATACAATAAACGAACGAGCCAAGGGGTCTTGGTTGCAGTCAAGATGTCGCGCTCAACCAAGACATGGCGTACCTTGAAAGAAACTTCATGAGCGTTTCGAACAATGGCGTAGAACTCAACGTACTTCATCCATCTTTGATAGCGTCCGCTTTCGCATTTTTTTGAGTGCACATACCTCTCCAGTTTCTTGCTTTCTGGCTAAGAAGACTTCCCCATACCCACCCTGTCCGACCTGTGCTATAATGTGAAATTGTTCCACCCTGAGCTTCGCGCGACGCTTCCGCAACAAGACGCGTTCTCGTCCGCAGTATGACTTGAATTCGGCAGCGTATTCTGTGGCAGTAAGCTGACGCTTGGACGTATCCGCGTCGAATCGTGCTCTCCTTTCCTTTCGCGCAGCGATGTATCCCAAACATTGGAAGTAGTAGTCCAAAAAGTCTGTTATCAATGAAGCCTATCGGCCATATGGTCCAGCTCGAAAGAAGAACCCATACACAACTGCGCCACTGTTGCCTTTCGCTTGACCTCTGAGCTTTCCAGAAGTTCTCTCTCCCAGAGTTTTAGCCCAGTTTGCTTCATCGTCGTAGCGTTTTTCGCCGTATCCATACTGATATCGTCGTTCCAGTGGGGATGATCTCCCCTCGTTGTTCCCATGTGGATATCGCGAAGTCCCATCGTTATTCCTCTGGCGGTGTCCATATGGATATCCCGATAGGCTGATTCCACGCCTTTCTTGTCCATTCCGTCTAGCAATCCCTCGGGTGGTATGGTTGATGGCGATCTGAGTTCAGTGTAACTACATATGTATAGATCAAGTTGAGATTAATATATGTACAGGCGGTGGTCACGTGAATGACGCGTCTGGTGGACTTCAGTTGCCAACATTCAGCAGGCATGAGACATACACATGTTGATCTGGCAGCTATCCTTGCAGGGCCGAATCTTCAGATTGACCTGAAGCTCACTGCATACGAGATATCTACAGGAAACTTCCTCAAGGCCGTCACAAACTATACCCATCGCGCTATTGCCGAGATCACGAAACACAGAAATGCACAAGAGGCTGACAGAAGACGCCTTGGGGAAAGAATCCAAGTCGTGGAAACGGAAATAAATCAATGCAAGGTGAAAGAGATCGAATTATTGGCCGGTATGGTGCATCTTGTCCTTCCAAATAACCCCCTGAGTCAAATCTCCAGTTTTAAACAAGGAACAAGAGGAAAGAAGAGAGTCTGAGCACTCTATCGACGCCCTCAAGCGCCAGCTGGCTTCAATTCGCGAAAAATGTGCAGCTATAGACGTTGAAGTGGAACAGTATCGTGCCATCGTGTCAAACCTTCACCGAGGTAAAGCAGTGCCTGTCCTCTTGTTTGGCCATCACATTGACAACTGGCAACATGCAGAAAGAAACAACGAAGAGAATACTCTGCGTACTCACGCTGCCCTTGTAGCAGCCGAGCTCTCCGCTTACCAGTCGTGGCTACATTGTTACATCGATGGAATAGAGACCGACAAGCTTCTCATACGTTTTTCGCATGTAGACGAGGCTAATCTGGATCGAGAGTTTAGCTTCGTTCTCGATGTCTCAGAACCATCGTACAACGGTTCGTGTTATTCACCCTATTCCTGCTGCCAAAGTTCTTACCTTTTGTATGCAGTAATTACAACGACACCTCCTCTGCCCAAATTGCCGATTCTCTTGAATGCCCTCAAGGAGACAGGAAACATATATCGCTTCATCAAACTCATGCGCATAGCATTCTCGGAATCGCTACACCCCCATTCGTAGAATATATTCGTGTAATAGATGACGGAAGTGTACATATTTATCATTCACTATGGCTGTTGCCAACCCACCCTGTCTTGTCTCTAGTTCCCCCCGCGCTGCCTAACTTGACCTTTGACTTTGCTTTGCGCCCTCCAAGTTCCTTGTACAACTCCCGCATCTCAATTTTACTAGGTCGACTTTGGGCTTCTTCTTCCAATCTCCACCTTTCCTCGTTCCTCTCCTTCGGGGTCTGAAAACTTCCCCTAGATGGGGAATTTCGGCCAGAGTCACGCGAGTGTATCGGGGTCGAGGGAGCTTCATTATTAGAGACTAGGTTCAAGTATGCAAGCCGCTGACGATGGAGCTGGAGCTGAATGGTGCAACAGGAGGATTAGACCTACCCAGTTTTCCTTTGACTCTCTACGGGTCCACTTCCCAGGAGGTAATTCGTCGTCATGGAAATTCTCTCTTCTATAGTGCTGGAACCATACTATCGAGGATAAAGTCAGTGTGATCGTAGCTGAATTTGCGGGAGACATACTATAGTTGAGCGTCTGACTCTTGTTCCACTTCCGAGAGACCCTGGAGCATGCTGCCAGGTCTGATATGTCTAGCCAACGAAATATGCGTTGGGAAATCTGTGTTGGGAACGCCCTCAGAGGGTCGGAGGACAGCGGTCTCGATGATATCAAGGTCAATGAGCCGTCACGCAAATGCGAACGGCGATGTGGTGATACAGGGCGGGAGGTTGGACGTGACGGTGCGCGCGATCGTGCAGGTGTCCCTGGTGTTGAGACCTTGAACAAGAATGAGGGTGATCGAAGATTGACCCGATCTAAGAACATACAACGTAGATATACTCGTCATCAGGATCTTCCTCGGCCTGAGAGCGCCTAGAAGCGGACGACTTGCGCTCGTCTATGAGTGATTTCAGAATGTCTAGTCGCAAACTCATCGTGCAGCAGCAGGATGCAGAGCTCGACAAAATCTCCCATTAGTACATGTGACGTCACCCCTGGTTTGCACAGCCACTGGCCCACAGCCACCCCAATTGGACATTCCGAATTCCGACAACACGTCGACTCTTTACAAGTTGCAAGTCGATTTTTCGAAGAAATGGTACGTCCCAGTAGCCGTCCTTCTTTTCAACACTACATTTGACATTTCCAGCCTTCCGCAACGCCCAGCGATGTGGTCCCCATCGAGACTGCACACGAAGACATAATTGTACGCACAGTCGAGTAGCTTCCATAGCAGACTCACTCCGCTCTCTTGACAGCACGATGCACAATTAGACTACTACGGAAAACGTCTGGCTACTTGTTCCTCTGACCGGACTGTCAAGATATTCGACATTGTGAATGGCAGTCCCTCTAAATCTGGTGGTCATACATTAAAAGGGTTCGTGGTCGGAGCTGTATGGCTATATTACCACGACTGACATCTTGCTAGCCATACGGGACCCGTTTGGCAAGTCGCGTGGGCTCATCCGAAATTTGGAAACATCCTCGCATCCTGTTCTTATGATGGCAAAGTTTTCATCTGGAAAGATCAAGCCCAAGGAGGCGGATGGACAAAGATCGAGGAGCACACACTTCATACCGCGTCGGGTAGATAAACTCCTGTCCTATCGCAGCACCATCTAACGTTCCTTAGTGAACTCCATTTCATGGGCCCCTCATGAACTTGGTGCCACCCTAGCTTGTGCTTCTTCAGATGGCAAAATTTCAGTCCTTACTTTCAAAGGTATACTTCCACGCGTACTCTGTATTTGGCTGTGGGGTTTACCTCGTACCCCACAGATGATGGAAAATGGAGCGCAGACATTTTTAATGCCCATGCTATTGGATGTAATGCCATATCGTGGGCTCCAGGTACCCAGCCTGGCTCTCTCACCCATCCACAGCAACCGGGAACCCACCCCCCCACTGCTTTCAAGCGGTTTGTTAGCGCAGGGTGCGATAACCTCGTCAAAATCTGGTGTTTCCGCGAGGACACGCAGTCTTGGGTTGAAGAAGAGACGCTCGAAGGACATACCGACTGGGTGCGCGACGTCGCTTGGGCACCAAATATTGGTCTGCCTAGGAGCTATATTGCCACAGCCTCTCAGGTAAATCAACGCCCATACAGATCTTGGCGTCTAATTTGACAATATCACGAAAGGACAAATCTGTACTCATCTGGACCAAGGATTCTCCGACTGCACCGTGGGTTAAAACAGTATTAGACCCCTCGGCATCAACAACATCCCCTAGCGCTGCAACTGCATCGGGGAAATTCCCGGATGCTGTCTGGCGAGTATCCTGGAGTGTGGCAGGAAATATTCTGGCGGTGAGCTGCGGTGATGGCAAGGTCACGCTGTGGAAGGAAAATGTGCAGGGCAACTGGGAGTGCGTAAGCGATATGACAAGTTAAATGTACCTTGCAAATTTCAATTCTTATAACCACTATCTCTTTATTCGACAATGAACTAAATTACCCTCTGTTGATAGAATACGATGAGATTGGAAAAGCAGTCTATCCTCGATAAGAGTCTAAGATCAAATAGTCGTGAACAAGGACCAGACACCCCTGGCATACCCAACAACCTCGTCTGCACCCAGTTTGCTTTCCCCAAATATTCGATCCACAAATGTAATTGGCACCTCCCCAATGGTATATCCTAATGCACGTGCTCGTACCATCATTTCCATCTGAAATACATATCCTCGCGACACTGTCAGTGAGATAATGTGTCGCAAAACAGGTAGTCGGTATAGGCTGCCAACCGTTCCAGATTAAACATCAGACACAGATATGCCAACTAAAACCTACCGGAAACTACCTGTGAGATCACTCACACCAGGGTTTAAGACCGTCGCAGCCAAAAAATTCGCCCCTCTGGACACGAGTTTGCGTTTGAGGTCCCAGCCGTAAACGCCTCCAGGCCGAGCATCAGATAAAGGTGGTGTAGAATTCGAGCGGTATCTTGTGCCAGTCACAATGTCCAGATTATATGCCTTCTGTAACCTAGTAAAGATGTCAATACAAACCTACGAGGTGATGAAAGTAGCGTGCTTAATGAACTGGGGGATAAACTTTGGCTGCATACACCGAGTTAATATCACCATTATGTTTGAAGATTGTCACGTACGTGATGTGAGAAGTCCGCATCCATGATGATGACAAAATCCCCTGTACAGAAGGTAAGCCCATGCATGTACGCCGTTCTAGTACGGTAGTGTCAGCCCAACTGTTGGCATTATGGCGGACACCAACCCGAGTCCAAGCTTGCCTGCACGAGGTTTCAGCACCTTAGAGTCATAAGTAAATGCTGAAGTGCGCAGGTCATGGACTCCTTACTATCTTGTCTTCTCCATAGACTTTTGCGAGCTCCTTGGCAACTTCCTGTGTTCCGTCCGGACTAGCATCGTCTACTATAATGATTTCCCATGCAAGACTACTAATCTCCTTGCCAAGTCAACAAACCAGGAGACTATGTCAGGTCCACGTACTGTTCATCGAACACTTTTGCCAGCAGCCATACAATGATGGACAAATTCTTTCGCTCATTGTAAGTCGGCAAGATCACGGAGTACTTGTGCGTATCGGCGGTGTTGTGCTGGCCTTGCATGTTCAGAGAAACCTGACTTGCAAATGGGTTCATCAACGTTGGAAGTGTTATTTATAGTGGTTTGCGTAAGCAGAATTGATTTCGCAACTGTCTTCCAACTCGTAGGGTCATGTCCTCTCCATCGCCTTCCATGTCCTCATCCGAGGAATCTCCAGCAATTGCAGGTGTGAAGGAACTGTTCAAACAAACCCTGCGCGTCTTCACCAAGGACAATCGCGTCTTCTTGGGCACCTTTATGGGCACGGATCAGCAACTCAATCTCCTGTTTATCAATACTGAAGAGTTCATCTTGAGGTCACCGTTCGACCCAAACGGTCGCTACGTGGGGCAGGTGATGATCCCATGGAGGCTGATCAAACAAGTTGAAGCTCAAGTACGACGTGACAGAGATGATGATGGTGAAAGCTTGTATCTCTAATGATTACCCCGCAAGTATATGTTATGTTCTCCTGCTGTCCTATGTTCAAGGGGTATCAAAAGGTCTCCGTATGATTACAGATATCCGGTGTCCGTGGCATGAATGACGTCAACGAAGTCGGGGGCCACTTAACTCCTGTACTTGTCCTTGTAAATCCATGCCATACCAACATCACTAGCCCCCTGCGCCACCTGGCAACACGATTCAGGCCAAGTCACCATAGCATAGATCAACTTACCGCAGCTCGATACCACTTTGCCGCCTCCTTCTTGTTTTTCTTGCACCCTTTGGCATTGGCCAGGCAAAAAGCAAGGTCCTGTTGGGCGTCCATATCACCGAGATTCGCAGCCACCCTATAATAACTCTGCAACAACGTAATTAGCCACAGTAACGGTGACTATATTCCTTTCACATACAACGGCCATCTTTTGATCTTTGCGGACGCCCCAACCTTGGAAAAAACACTGCCCAACCTCATAAATGGCCGTGACCAGTTCTTCCTATGTACATTCGATGAGCAAGAGAGGACCTCGATTTTCCGCGGCCATACCTTCACATCCTTGACATCGAACCTTTTTCCTTGTCTAGCCTTCTCCAGATCTTGGACAGCCGCTTCAGCCGCTTTTGATAACCACCTGAATCCACTCTTTTCGTTCTTTTCGCACCCCCACCCATGCCTGAGTGCCAATCCCCACATCAGCATTCCCACCCCACAGCCACCTTGCTCCTTCGCGCTTTTCTCGAAACATATGGCAGAGTCCTTCAATCGATTGCATTCGTGGTACTGGATGCCCAGCTGGAGATAATCAAAGGGCGACGTGGGTTGTGTAGATGGGGTGTTGTCACTCTCCACGGATGGTGTTGGTGGTTTTAGGGGCTGGGGGTGGGGATGCCTAGAAGTCGAGGGTTCGACAATGTCTGGTCGGGATTGCCCATCTGGGTTAGGAGGATACCTGTTGGAGGCCGGCCCAGCTCTAAGCGAAGTTGGAACTGAAGAGGGAGTACACGCAGAATGGGTCGAAGACGAAGGTAGTCCATCAGGGGAAGTTCCGGACGTAGAGGCCAACCCTGTATTTGTATGTGACATATATTGACCTGGTGAAAGATGCTTGTCGTCATGGGTTCCGGTTAATGGGACGACGGGCAAATACGATGTTGGAATCTGAGTCATTCGCGGTGAGTTGGGCCGTCGAGAGTTGCGCTCGAGTACCTGTCGCTTCTGCTCTTCAGAAGATAGAATGGGTGGTCGTCCAGGACGAGAGAAGTTCAACCGCGGTGAACTGCCACTGGCCACTGGCTGTCGTGAGGGCCGGCGAGTTCGATCGTCAATCTCCTCTGAGGGCGATGAGACAACCACAGTCGGTAAAGTGGAAGTTGACGCTTTCATACCGTCTCCAAAATTGCCACCTTCTGAAGGGTTCGGAACAGGTGGTTGGTTGCTACTGGACGCTAGGTGTCGCAGCGCATTTGGCGGAGAGTGGTCTACGGATTGACGTTGGTGGCCGGAAACGTGTCTTTGTTCTTGACTCTGTTCTCCAAACACGAAGCTGTTTTCGTCATAGTGCCCTTCGTCTGTTTCACAATCATGCAAGGAAGTCTTGGAATGTTGGTTCATGTAGTAATTCAACACACTGCCGTTCGTCATCGCACTCGCTGCAGAGCCTCGAAAGCGGGAGTGTAACAACGGCGAATCTGGCATGTTTTGGTTGGCAAACGGCCGTGGCGGGGAGGCAGCATCGGAAGACAGTCGGGGAAGTGGAAAGTGAGGAATGTGGGTAGTGAGGACGGTCGTGACCTCGCGCTGCTTGGCTGCATGTCGCCGCGACGATGTGCGACGAACCAGCGTCTCCAAGGGTGATGAGTGGTGAAGCCTACCCTCGCTGGACTTGTGCTCAAAAGTCATTGGACCGTCCTCCATGTCGCTCGAAGGAAGAAGTCATGTTAGGCAAAGCAGATACCCCGTTTCTTGGGTTTCTGGTAGAATAGTTAGCGAGGACATGTCATTGTCAACTGGTAGTACTGCAGTCGATGTATTTTTGTCCGTCGCAATTCCGTTGTTTGACTACTAGTAATATCGGGAGTATTGTACACCTCCAAGTTCGTCTACATATTCACAAACATCCTCCTCATATGCCTACTCTTCTACGAGGTGTCTGTCCAACACGAAGACCCGGATGTCTTGGGGTTCCCGGCACAATAATCTGCGACCCTCCGCTTGAGGTCTTAGCGGCTAAAGCTTGTTCAGACTCTTTCTTGGCGGATCTAATTTCCGTACATATCGTTAGCAATGTAGATGAGCGTGGAGACACACGCAGACGTACTCTTCCCTTTGCTTCGCGATCTGCGCCTCCAGTTCCGCTCTCTTGGAGAATTCGCGGTCGGCCTTGCGCCGTACGCCACCATCATCGAAGTTTTTCTCCCTAACGGAGTAAAAGACGGAGCCCAGATCGCCTTAAATGGTGGTAAGTGCCAAGCACTCGCACGGATATCACTGGTTCTCACCTAGCCAATATGCGTCAACGGCGGTGACCTGTGTCATGTACTCCTTGGAGGTAAGAATCAGTTCATGGTACACGACATATGTTGGCGTATCTACACCAATTTATCAACAGGCAGCGGACAGGTGTGAAAAACAGAACATACATCCTAACCCGTAAAGCGCACTCGTTGGGTGGAGATGGGTCGGTAAACCTGTTCGGATATTCACGTATTCGCCAATACCCTTCACACGTGCCGCCTGATGGAAGTAACCCGCCGTGATGGCTTTTCTGTGGAGATATTGAGCGACTGCTTTCAGATTTGAGCATTGTAACATTTACCTGATAATATCAAAGTCAGTACCAGCCGAGATTATGTCCATCTTTTGGAACTTCATGATGTCTTCCAGCTGTGCACGCACTTCGCGGGCCTTTCTAAGTAACTTGGGGTGAAGAAAATGTCGAGTGGCCCAGTCATCGCGGAATCTATGAGACAGTAAGCCTACATGCATTGGACAGAAATAAATGGTGCACATACCCGTGACTCTTCCACTGATTAAACACATTCAGTAACGTCAGATGGTCACTTTCTGGTACATTGAACTTTTCTCGGATAGCATCTGCCTCCTCCATGCGTTCCTTGGGCCTGTAGAATACACTAGGCACCGAAAGCATTGAGACGATGGTGAGCATCTCGGAGGAGCACTTGTACTCGACAGAGGTAATCAGCATTCTTGCCATCGAGGGTTCCATAGGAAATTCGGACATCTTACGACCAATAGGAGTCAAATCACCCACGTTGTCGAGTGCTCCAAGTACCCAGAGTTGATACATAGAGTTAATAATATTGGCCTAAAAATGTCAACGAAATCTTCCGGCTCCACTGCAAGATTCACCTCACCTGGGGTGGCGGGTCCATGAAATCAAACTCCAGCAGATTTTTGACTCCTAGTGACTTGAGGAGTAGGACTGTGTTCGCCAAGTTGGTGCGTTGGATTTCGGGTATTGTATTCTCGAACATGTCGTTGCGGTATGCCATTTCGGTATATAGGCGATAACAGAAACTGGTCAACGCATTAGAGTCTCAACTTGGGTAGTGGATACTGCTCACTCACCCGCTGCCCGTCCGACCAGCACGCCCTGTCCGTTGGTTTGCATTGGCCTGGCTGATTGGCGTGATTTGCAGGGAATCCATGCCAACTTTGGGGTTATACACCTTGAGTTTCGAATAGCCAGCATCGACCACGTATAAAATACCGTCAACTGCAACAATGTCAGGCAACGAACTCTGGGAAGATGGGCATAGCTATTGCACCTGTCAGTGAAGTTTCTGCAATGTTGGTAGCCACGATGACTTTTCGTCGACCGTCAGCGGTAGGCTCGAATATTCGTGCCTGCAAGTCTGCAGGCATCTGAGAGTAAATGGGCAGCACAGCCAGGAGTGGGGGCTGGTCCAGTTGAGCCAATCTCTCTACGTGTTGAAAAGGGTCAATAGAATATCACCGTGATTACGAAAGTCCCAACCTTCCACGACTTGGCAAGTAACTTCAATGTCTTCTTGTCCGGTCATGAATACGAGAATGTCACCTGGAGGCAACGAGAGGTGTATCTGAAGGACTTGCTTCACAGCACCATCGACATAGTCTTCACAAGGAGATTTGGAATGAAATATTTCCACAGGGAAGGTACGACCGGGAATAGTGTAACACGGGGCTTTTCCATAAAAGTTGGAAAACTGTGGAAGGTGGTGAATAAAGGAATAGTCATGGAATACGGAATCATACCTTGTCAGCATTCATGGTAGCAGAAGTGACAATAAGCTTCAGGTCACGTCTTCGAGAGAGGACTAAATAACTCTTCTCAGAGACTGCGGTGTGCATGACGAACAAAGCCTTACTTTTTCTCAGCAAGCCCATAAGAACATCTGTGCTAAGCGACCGTTCGTGCGCTTCATCCAGGATGATGACACTATAACGGTCCAGATCTCCCTCATTTAACGACTCTCGCTGAAGCACACCGTCAGTCATGTCTGAGAGAATCATGCTGTTAGCAAACATTAGAATGCAAACAATATACACCCTTACATTTGATTTTTGTTAATGAAGAGGTGCAATCTTCGAAACGAATGGCATATCCGACGAGACCACCAAGCTGGCACTGCATGTATTCTCAACACAGAGTAGACAACTTTGAATGATATGCATACCTCCATTTCTTCAGAGACACGCTTGGCGACTGACATGGCAGCGACACGACGAGGTTGCGTACACCCAATGATGCCATAGCTGCAGTAACCGTCTTCGTACAGGAACTGCGCCAGTTGTGTAGTCTTCCCTGATCCAGTTTCGCCCACGACGATAACCACTGCCAAATTCGATGAGCCAGGTTCTCTAGTCAACACACGGAAGCAAAAAGAAAAAACCTTGGTTGTCTCTGATAACTCGCAAGAGCTCTTCACGACAAGCAAAAGCGGGGAGATATTCTCTCTGCTCCTTCAGCGTTCTGCTCTTCGCGAACGAGCTCACGCCAGCGGACGTCTTTAGATGGCTTGCAAACTTGGAGTCGCCCTTGTAGTCCTCCTTTACCCCGGACGCCGCGGCCTTTTGTGCTGCAGCTGTGTATCCAGAATGGCTACGTGAATGTCCAACTCGACAAATACTGCCGCAGGCGAAGAGTAGTACGCACCTTCTGCGGCAGCCTCCGTGTCTTCCACGCCCATGATATTACCCAGCGATGTTCCCTCCAACGAGGCGAGCTTCGCAGCAGCCTTTGCCCGCTCAGCCTGCTCGCGTTTTTCCTTGACGAGCGCACTACCCTTCTTGGAGAAAACGGCCATATCGCTCGAGGGATCCCGGATAGGGTTGATTGGCTCGAGTTGTTTTGTGAAAATTGTCTTGCCGTCGAGGAAGGGAGGCTTAAGTTCGTGCACCATGACGTGGACAGCCGACTCCGACTCGTCCTCGAAGTTAAGGTCGACCTCCTTTCGAGTAGCAATACCAGACGTGAGCATGCGGTTAGCTTCCCACAAGTCATTGTCGGCATTCTGGACGAGGGTCAGTACCGAGTCGAGTATTACTAAAGAAGAAGAAGAAAAAAAGGACGAACGTATTGAGCCTGTCGGGCTGATATCCGCTTCTGCAACTAAATCGATGAGTACTTCGAATCTCAAAAATGCAACAGGGATACTGACTATTGGCTTAACCGGAACCTCAGCCTTGAGCGGATTCAAATCTTCATACTGCGCAAGCGGATTCCGCTCTTCATCGCCCGCCACGAAACCCTCTTCCGCACCACTATACCAATCACGATCCAGCTTCAGCTGCTCCTCTTCCCACTCGCGCATGTCCACGCCCAACAGCCCGTCGTCCTCTGGACTCGCACCCCGAGGCACCCTAGGCGTCGGCGCATCCCATGCGCGGTTCCTCGCCCCTCCCCAGTCCGACCCATCCGCACCACCCCCTCGTCTCGGTGTCGATTCCCAGCCGACATTGGGCACTCTGATGCTCGGCGCGTCGCGGGCACGATCACGGCCGCCCCGCTCACTCCGCGGTGTCGTGTCCCAGCCTCGTCCATCCCGCTGGGCCTGGTCCCGCCCCCACCGCCTATTATCTCTATTCGACCGTCGTTGGAAGTCCCCGAGACCTTTAGGTGCATCCGATTTTCGGTCTTGAGTGGCGGTTATACCCTCTGTAGCACGAACGCAAAAAGG